>Ga0233436_1002889_pt1 | contig 11758 bp, 10 predicted proteins | sample SI_122_August201_2_FD_182723 | JGI IMG/M metagenome (GOLD analysis project Ga0233436, IMG submission 182723) | Seawater microbial communities from Saanich Inlet, British Columbia, Canada - SI_122_August2016_150_MG | ecosystem: Environmental > Aquatic > Marine > Inlet | place: Canada: British... | reverse complement strand
CGAGTGTACTGCTAGTGGTGACTGGTCTGGCAGTAGAAACACCTCCGGTTCTCAAACCTTTACTTCACTAACCGCTGACAGTACGTTTAATCTGAATTGTAGTGGCGCTGGTGGTTCGGTAAGCGGTTCTGTTAATGTTACTGTCTCTGCACCTGCTCCTACTGTCTCTCTATCAGCCAGTCCAGAGAGCATTACCAGTGGTGAATCCACTACCATTAACTGGACTTCAACTGATGCATCCGAGTGTACTGCTAGTGGTGACTGGTCTGGCAGTAGAAACACCTCCGGTTCTCAAACCTTTACTTCACTAACCGCTGACAGTACGTTTAATCTGAATTGTAGTGGCGCTGGTGGTTCGGTAAGCGGTACTGCCACAATCACTGTTAGCAGCGTTGTCGGTGGCTCTGCTATTTGCGGTGCTAACTCAAGTTGTATTGAGGTTAAATCTTACGATTGCAACCTCTCAAATGTTCACTGTGTGGGCTCAAATCAAGAGTTTTCAACTATACAAAATGGCGTAGATGCTGCCACTAGTGGTGGTCATACGGTTGTTGTATCCGAAGGTACTTATCAAGGATTTATCGTTAGTAATTCAGGAGAAAATGGAAACGAAATATTAATAACAACGAATAGAAACAACGTCATTATTAACCAAGCTGCCAGTGGAGTGAATGATAATATTTATATTTCCAATTCAGATGATGTCATTATTGAAGGATTTACTGTAATTAATGCTCCAGCTTATGGTATCGGTACGCATGATGCTTCATCAGGAAGTCCTATGGAGAGAGTCACTATACGCTACAACACAGTTAGTAACTCTAATTCAACAAATATTTATATTTCTAATTCTAGAAATTCTCTAGCATTAGGAAACATCGCTTTTGATTCCCTAACGAGCCATGGTATTTATGTTGCAAATGGTGGTGCTGATGATACAGATGTTATAGGTAATGTCTTATTCGGTAATCAAAAAAATGGACTCCACTTTAATGGTGATGGTTCAGGTGATCAAGGAATCCACACAGGAATGATCGTATCTGGCAACACGATTTATGACAATACGGCTAATGGCATTGATGCTGATGGTGTTTCCGATAGCAGTTTTTTTAATAATTTAATTTATAACAATGGTCGACATGGTATTAGAGTATTTGTTATAGATGCTGAAAACAATGGCAGTTCAGAGAATTTGGCTATCTATAACAATACGATAGTACTAAATAATTCTGCTATAAAGGTGACCGATGGCAATGGAGGCCACTCAATTTTTAATAATATACTAATGGAGAATAGTGAGTCATGTATATCTCTGGCTGGTAATAATGATTTAAATACGGATATATCTGATAATCTATACTCTTCAAATTGTAGCTTTGAATTAGGAACTTCTTATACTGCAGGCCAAGTGATTTCGAACACAACACTTGTTTTCACTGACTTTAATTCAGATGATTACTCAATAAAAGCAACCTCACCAGCTATCGATGCTGGATTAAGTAATTTTGACTCAATATTTGCACCAAGCTACGATATTGAAGGTATTGAAAGAAATGATGGCTATATCGATATAGGCGCCTATGAGATCTAATTTCAACTTTGATCAAGGCTAGCTTTACATTCCTGTGAAGCTAGCTGAGTGGTTATTAAATAACCTCCCCCACCAATCATGGCCAGGGAAATTATAGCCAAGAAGACAAGAATCGCTCTAAGATGCATTTATTTGATAAGAAACAGGCTATTCATTGATATGGAGTATAGGACAAAAATCAACATTACTTTTCTTCTAAATAACTGAAATAACTGGGGTCAGGCTTTTTTGTACTTTTTGCATTAATTCCTGTGGCTACCCAACCCGAACCAAATATAAATCCTGGTGAAATAGTATAGTTAAAGGATCCCGTATCCAGTTTATAGCAAAATAGCTATTTATGAATAATCATGACCGCTTATGATATTGGATATGGATCGGTATAGATTAACTTCATGATTGTCGATCAGTATATTTTGAATAATCTCTGACTGTCGGCTTTGCCCATAAACCTCCAGTTCCCTACAACATGTCAGGAATGACTCCTGTTGGCACAATCCAGTCAATTACAGAGCCAGTTTACTACGAAACTGAATGGCCGCTTCCAGGCTAATCCGACCTTACAGAAATCGCCGTAATTCCGAGGAGATAGCGGTTGGTCGCTAGGAATGATCAAAAGAGTTGAAACTTGCTTATTGCTACTTTTCGTACCGTTGGACTTCAAACCCCGTGTACTTTAAATGAGTTTAGGTAAATTTATAGGTATACCATGTCAGTTTAAATAAATTGTTTTGAATCAATATCAGGAGATTGTAGACCGTGCTCAAGAACACGTTAAAAATCTAACTGCACCGAACGAAGGTTGGCTTCGCAGTGTACGTAAGGCATTAAGCATGTCCGGTGTCCAATTAGCTAATAGGTTAGGAGTGACTAAGGCTTCGGTGTTTAATACTGAAAAAGCCGAATTATCAGGTGGGGTTACACTTAAAAAAATGGAGAAAATGGCCGAAGGAATGGGCTGCCGATTCGTTTACTTTGTTATCCCCGAAAAACCGGTTAAAGATATATTGTCAGATCGAGCAAGAATAAAAGCAGAAAAAATTGTTACTCATGCAAGTAATCAAATAACTCTGGAGGTTCAGGCGTTATCAAACAAACGACTCAGATTTGAAGTGGATCGTTTGCAACAGGAGATACTCAGGGAATCGCCCTCCGACCTTTGGAATGATAAATAATTTGGAATGAATTGATGGAATATCCTGAAGGCGCAACGCCATTAGATCCTGATGAGATGGATTGATTGAAGTTCTCTCATGTCACTACTCGCGGAGAGCTTGATCATCTGGAACAGGCCAATATTCAAGATGGACTCCGTTGGCTTACCCGCCACAAGGGTGAAGATATTTTAAATGACCAATTTGCTCGAAAGTTGCATTCACCGCGTAACATTTAACTCTCAGAGTATGCCTGCTCCATCAACTCAATTTCAGCTCTTGCCATGTTCCTTTTAAGTGCCTCATTTTTCCATGAAGAAACTTTTGAGCCTATGACATCAACAATAGCATTAGCCTCTGCATCTTTTAAATCATAATATGCAGCACAATTTACTGCATTTTCCAGGCTTGGCCTGTTATCTGACTCATCAATATTCAAAACATGCTCAAGCTTATCGATATTGGGATTGACATCAAAAGCTTTTGAAAGCCTCCAGCCATTAGCCTTTAACACAAAGCCATGATTACGCAGATGATCATCTTTATTGCCGACCATTATATTGAAAACAACTCTTCGAAATAATTGCTCAAGGTCTTTTTTGATAAACTCAGGTTCGCCTTTATCTTGAATAACCTGAGCAAGGTCAATATAACTGTAACCTTCACTTTCATTTGATTCCAGAAGCGTCATGGCAGAAGCATAAAAAACACGGCTATCATTTTCTCTATCGAATCTTTTGACACAAAAAGAATGGTAGTTTTTACCAAACTGATAGAGCTTTGCTTCTGGAACATCGATTCCAGATTGAGTAGCTAGAGAATGTGTCAACATTTCCCAGGCAGCTATATCCATATCATCGTCTTTAGCTGGAAATTTAGCGATCCACAAGGAGCCGTCTTTTTGTGAAAAATTAGCTTTAGGGCGCGCTCCACCTAATGATGCACCAGGCGCTACTAATACGCTTAACCATTTTCTTAAAGCATCAAGATCGTCAATACGCTTGCTACTAAGCGATGTTGCTATTTCCTGTAGTTCTTGTAAATAAGTAACAGGTGGAGCAGGTAATTCATGATCACCCAGAAAAGTATTTGAGCCGGATTGCTTATAGCGCAAAGCCCCCTGGCGTGTTTGATCTTGAACCCCAATCAAAAAATCCCATGCATACAGTGTTCTAGCTTTTCTTTTCTCGTCTTTAGCTTCTTGTGCTTCTCTACGCTTCATTAATGTTTGACCCCATCGGTCAGGTGAGGAATCAAGGAGCATCCCGAAATTGCCGATTTCAGGCCGAGGGTGGAAGCTTCCTTTATCAAGACTCAAGTGTGGATCGATATTGAAGCGGGATTTACTATCAAACCACTGGTCAATGTATTCAAAACGAATATGCCCGTGCTCATGATACATATAACCAATCTGCTGTAATCCCGTTAGCCCCGTATCAATCCATACCTCAAGATTATCAATATTCATTTTTCATTCCTCCGCAATTCGAGATCTCGCAACTCGTTGCCAAGCTTGTCGTCCTTTGCCAACTGATCAAAGTCACTTTCTAAATGCAGCACTGACAAAACCCTGAAAAAGATCCCCATAGCCACCTTGGGCGAGCCAGCTTCAACTCTATTTAGCGTCGTTCTAGAAATATCGGCTCTGGCAGCCAAAGTAACAGTACCCATTTTTCGGCGTTTTCGAGCCAAACGTATCCTTTCCCCTAATGCTGCCAGGGCGACTCTTTCTTTAGGGAAGATTTTGGGTTCTTTTTTACTCATGAGGCATATAATAAACAAAAAGTAAAATTATGACTACTATATAAAACAAAACGTTGCTATGGGAAGTATAAATCTGATTCATTGGTCTGCGTATCGAGAATTTTGCAGATTTGATCATGTAACTGGATCAATAATGGCGTCTGCATTATATCCACCCATATTGAATCAGTTGGACTCTCTCATTGACCAGTGAATTAACTTTTTGTAAAACTCTAGCTATCTTTGAGAGGGCTTGTTTTTTTATCCACATTTTCTGTGCGTAACCCTGTGGATAAATGAGATTATTTTTTTGCTGAAGACGCGCTGATTGCGGTTCTGTTAAATTGGATAATTATTGTTCAATATTGAATTTTATAAGGCATTATTGCCATGAAATATAGTTTTGAAGCCCATGATATAACTGATCCGATCGTTAAAGTATCGCCCCCGTTTTTATAAAGTGGATATTTTGGGGTGTTTTCTTCTTTATTCTTATTAGTACAGGACCAAATCGTTCGTAACCTTCGTCTTGAATTGAAGGTTTTCCATCGAGCTGTAGCATATAAACTGTACGGCATTCTGGTGTGTAGCGATTCATAATGCTCTGTTCATCACCGGCACTAAGCCATGAAAAAAAGCCCATTTTGTTATCTCCTAAACAAAGGAGGATAACCATCCCAAAGCTGGGATGTATCCCCCAAGGGTTTAATTTGAATGAACAGGATTTTTCTGTATCCATTTCAGTTTAAAGAAACTCACCAGATAACCTCTAGTTAGGAATAATTCTGATTTTTCATTGATGACTTTGAAATAAATCAATAGTAAAACCCCCTTCATCTATTGATGAAAGGGGTTATTTAGATAGATTGGGGTTTTTATATTAACCCACGCTCTGCAAACGAAATAGAACCCTCGGCACCAACTACAATATGATCTAGTGTACTTACATCAATATGCTTTAAAGCATCTACGATTTTTTTCGTGATCGCTTTGTCAGCATTACTTGGTTCAGGGTCACCGGATGGATGGTTATGAAACAATATACACGAAGCAGAATTGAGTTCGAGAGCACATTGTATAATAGGGCGCACAAAGACAGAGGCATGATTTAAAGTACCGTGAAACAGTTCTTCAACCGCTAATATTCGGTGTTTATTATCCATCAATAAAATACCAAATACCTCGTTCTTTCGATCACTCAATAAGAGTTGTAAATATTGCCGGGTGTCTTCTGGACTCTGCAGGCACTCACCTGGATTGTGTCGTTTCTGGAGAACCTCCAAACCAAGCTTTACCATATAATTTTGCTCTACTTCATTAAGCTCTAAAATATTAATGTGTTCAAACTGGTTTAGATTTTCTATAGTTGAATTTTCATTCATGATTTTCCTCAATATATTTTATCGGGAAAACTTCACCCATCAGGTGAAGCTCTCCCTGATGGGTGAAATAACGATAACTCCAGTTAAATTTCTCTTATGAGAGAGGAGTAATTGGAGTTAACTTTTATTTAAAGTATGTCTTCAAGACCAAAGATATTTATTCTGAGTTTCCGAAGATAAGTGTGCGAGTCAAACCCTCTACAAAGCATTACCAGAGTGGCAATAATGTAGAGAGTGACTGTCTGAAATACCGATTAAAAGTAATTAATCAATAGATCGCTTAACAGCAACAGACAGATTCAGCCTGATGACGGTAATACCGGTACAGTTTCATCAATCGATTGACCGATGTGCGCTCGCCATCTTTATAGCTATAGCGCACAAATATTTTCAATGCTTTACTGGAAAAACCAGAGGCACCAAGATTCATTGCAGCCAGATCTGGACGACCTTGACGGGCTTGCTTTAATAACATTGGTAAAATGTTCATAATAAGATATCTCCTACATTAAAGTTGCAGCGAGATAACTACCCTATGCGGAGATGTCGTCCCGCCAGGGTTTCAGTTAATGCTGGTTATTTTGATAGAAGTCAGCTACTTCTAATTATTGCCAAAGCAATTAATTCTGTGAGACATTAAGCCTTATCGAAACCACCATTTCACATGGTGTATTTTGATAAGGCCCCTGTCATAAAATATGACGGGAGCCAGTACTTCAGTGTTGACGGTACAGATCGTTCCAGTCAAAAGTTTTTTTATTACCGAAATGAAGGTGATTAACTGGCACATGGACTGCCATCTCCTTATCGATTGGTACCAGACTGAGGTTGATTTCGTCTTTTTTTGAAGTGTTTTTTTGAGTTGGGGCTTTTGGTGAAGTGCTCATGATTTGCTCCTATTAGGTTGTTGACAGGGACTTCGCAATGAACCCGTTTTCACAGATTTATTGCGAAGCCCCCGCAAACAGCCTGGAGCCATTAAGCACTCTAAAGCGCTCTCGAATATGTCCTAATAAAACAATTCGAGTGAAAAATTCCAAAACATATCCCTCTAATAAATTAGAGGGATAACTATGATTAAGAGTGGCGAGAATATTTATCAGGCCAGTCAAAATCTACTTTGGTTTTTTTAAGATGGTTAACCGGAATATGAATCGCTAAGTCTTCATCCGTGGGGACTAGAGATAAGTGATTAGTATTACGAATAACCGGTGTTAAAGAAGGACTTATTATTCTTCTTTTTGGAGTGACAACAATTTTTTTGGAAATAAATTGAGCCTTAATGATTGAAGCAATTCTCAGTAAAACCAAGATTGCAACAACTGAGATAAACGCAACAAAAATTGCATTAATCGACATAGTATCACCTCTATAAAATAGGGGTAATACCACCCGACCAGGGTAATAAAACCCCGGTTTGGGAAAAGGTCAGAAGACCACGTAAAGCTGATTATTTAGTTAGGACAGCTACCTAAGAAATGTCGCAAAGCGACAAAGAACACCATGAATATAAGTCAGAATATTTGATTAATCAATGATGGCACTGATTTATTTTTGATACGGGGCTTTTCTTGTTTTTTCGTCACCTTTACGGTGATTTTTATGAAGTTTTAAGGGGTGCAATCGTTTAATTGATTGCCACGACTTCGTTATCCTGCCACTCCATTGATCTGGATGAACTATGGAGACTGATTATCAGAAAGTACAAAAAACCTCGTCACTTCATGGCGAGGATGGACAGCACAGGATTGATGATGACTTTTAAAGATCTCAATATAATCTCTGACATGGTAAAATATAGGCATGGATAAAAAGATCATCAAAACACTATCGGTTAGGGTTATGGATAAGCATTGTGGTCTACTCAGACAGATGGTCTTTGAGAGTAATCAGACTTGAATCTGGCAAATCAACCTTCCAGTAAATTGAGCAGCATACCTGTTCCTTGTGCCAGATGGAGTCCGGGAGAAGTCTCCGTATTTGATCTCCAAAAAGAATTAAATACGTGCGTAAGGAACATCACTAACTTATGCATTCCACGACACCTCAGGAAGTGATTGCGGTTCATGGAAAGTCACGTCGTCAGTTTAAGAGCAACAAACTCCGCTGGTGTATCTCTGGCGGCAAATATCTATCTCTTGGTTGGGCGCCTTTCAAGTCCTATGCAGCCAGGTGGGTAAATGGACAGGTTCGCTTTGCCGGCCACTTCTTCCGAGTCTGGGATAGCTATGGTCTCTCGCGATACACATCCCGCGCTGGAAACTTTTCAGAGGATACCAGAGATTGTTGGTATTTTAATATCGTCGTTGAAGCACCGGTAAAACCGGTAACAGGCACTAATGCGATCGGCATCGATCTCGGATTAAAAGAGACCGCAACCTGTACAGACGAGTTGCGACTGGAATGCAAGTCGCGTTTCCGAGAGATTGAATCACAGTTGGGCATGCCCCAACGTATGAAAAAAAGAAACCGGGTGAAAGTGCTTCATGCGAGTATAAATAATCGTAGGAAAGACTATAACCATAAATTCAGCACCAAACTCATTCGTGAGAACAGTGCCATATTCACTGGTAACGAGAGCAGTGCCAAACTGGCCCAAGTCCATTTTAAATGCCGGCTGGCATCAGCTCTAGTTTTCTTCCCTGAATTAACCAAAATAGCAATTTCCTTTTGTTGCCCAGAAGTTAATTTTGGTCGACGCCCACCTATTCTACCCTCACGTCTTGCTGTATCTAAACCCGTCTTTGTTGCGTTCCCGCAACATTTCCCGTTGAAACTCAGCAAATGAACCAACAATATGGACGAGCATCCACCGCAGTTGGATCTAAAATCGGTACCCATCAGCGCGTGAATTGGCGATTCGCCTACTACTTTTTACACGTATTATAAACAGACCCCTAGTACCCCAAATCGCTTCTTAAGTTTCAATGCCTTAATTTGACATGAGTATATAAGCTAGCTACACTTTGCAAGCAAAGTGTAGCTAGCTTATATACAGGATTTTAAATTTATTTTCGCGCACCTAGTCCTCAATATAGTTGACTTTTCACATGTACCTGATAAACTTGCAAGCAAGTTTATCAGGTACATGTGAATTAAACAAAAAGCCTCGTATTAATTAAAATGGCACATACAACTAAATATTTACCCCAACAAGAGCTATTTATTGAGAAGGTGCTTGCAGAGTTCGCAAAAAAATTCTCTACCCCATCATTTGAGATCCCTAGTACTAGATGTTTAGCAAAAACCGATTTATTGAAACACTTGGTGGACATAAGAAATGAGATTGGGCTCCCTGGGTACAAGCGGTTCCCAGCCAAAGACATTCTCCTCCATTTGGAGCGGTCAAAAATAATTACTCCAATAAAAACGTTAAACCCAAAAACGATGGTGGAGCAAGAAAAATTCTATTTGCTCGGTTTTCAATCAAACCAAAACTTTGTTGACCCAATTGAGTTATTGCAAGCACTTGAACCAAAAGGTGTAATTTGCTACTTCAGTGCGTTGGAATACTATGAACTAACGACGCAAATTCCAAGTCATCACCATGTAGCAAAATTAATTAAAAGCCCTTTAGGCGAAAAGAGTAAAAGCAAGGAAGCTTATGTAACAGCAAGAAAAAAAAGGATGTTTAATCCACTGGGAAAAAAAGAGTTGGTTTATGAAGGCGTTCCATACTATTTGACTAATAGAGATAAACGTCTGGTACCTGGAATAAAGGAGAGGTTCTTGAATGAAAGAACCAAGTTTTATATAACCACCTTAGAGCAAACACTAATAGACACCCTGCATAAACCACTTAGCTGTGGAGGGTCTCCAGTAATTTTTGAAGCCTGGCAAAATGCTGTTAATAAGTTGAAAAGCAAAATTATTCTCGAATATCTAAATAAGATAGGTAATATTAGTTTGTCTTGCAGAGTGGGCTATATGATGGAAATCATGGAATACAAGCTTAGTGATGAATTGTCTAATTTTCTCGATTTAGCTAAGAACTCTACTGTTAAAAATAACCCTGAGCTTGCACCCTCACTCCTTCCGGGGGTTGACTTCCATGAAATTAATAACGAATGGTTTATTAAGGTTCCATAAGTTTGGATAAAAACACTGCAAATAATTGGAAAAACAATGTTTTGGATATTATTTTCGAGGCATTGGCTGAGAGCGAAGTACTGCTGGACTGTATTGTTTTCAAAGGTGCTCGAATTTTAAATAAAAGACTAGAATCTTACAGCAGGCAATCATTAGATATTGATGCAAATATACTTAAAGAATTTCTTGATAAGTACGAAAATTATGCTCAGTTACAAGAAATTTTAGAAATAGAAATTAGTGAATCCATAGTTAATTACCTGGAAAAGCAAGAGACAGTAATTTATGAACTTGATAAGTTAAGGGTAATCAAAAAACCCAATAAAGACCATAAGCTGGGTTGGAATGCATTTGAGGTCAGTATTTCAATAAAAGATTTATCACAAAGAAGTGTTAGAGGATTGCCTAAATTAAAAATTGATATAGCAGCTCCAGAGGAACTAGGAGAAAACTCAATATCAGCACTAAATATTGGGGCCAGCACGGTTACAGCATACACATTAGAAAGAATTTCGGGAGAAAAACTCAGGGCATTCTTAAGCAGCTTGCCAACATATAGAAGCAAAGTTAAAAAGCCGGGTAAAGCCATAAGAGCAAAAGACATATATGATATTGCCCGTATATTGGAGCGATACCCTATCTCGAATGGTCCTTTTTGGGATATTGCGAGTAAAGAGTTTGTCTGCGCATGTAGGTCTAGATTCCTTGATTGTATAGGAGTCCAAACATTTGAAGAAGAGCTTAAAATAACAGAAGATACCTACAATTCTGATTTGACCATTCCTAATGACATTAAATTTGAGGAAGCATGGCAGTCGCTACTTTCAATCGTAAATTATTTTACCGAGGAAAAAGTATTCCCATTTTATTTTCCCTTGCCTGAAAATTTGGAGTAATTACTTGATCAGAAAACAATCTCAGGCATCGTCCATTCTACCAACTCAAAAGACTCGAAATATTCATATCTTGCCTCCAACCATCAGTGACCTGATCGTATGAGATATTTTTATACTTAAATCTAACTTTTTTCACTCCCATTGCATTTTTACTTTTCCGTTAGTTACTTAACAAATATTTTCTAATTCACTTGAGAACGATTGATCAGTGTTAACGCCGCCCGGTACAACCTGAGGCTATCAAAACAACAGTAGCGACTGCTAGAGGTTTGGAACAACTCAGACCCAATAAATGACTGGGAGCGAAATCGGAGCTCATCAAATCCCCCGTCATACCTGTTCCAGACAGGCATTAGGTTGATCTAAACTTCGCGGTGACACGGCCATGGGGTAAACCCCTTCGCCGCCAGCGTCGCGCAATTGTGGCCCCTTTGTTCCTACGGGTGCCAATTGGGTTAACCCTTCGATTTCTATATTTTTAGCCGCATTAATATCTCGATCATGGACTACACCGCATTGCGGGCATGTCCAGGTTCGGATTTTCAGCGTCAGCTTTTCTGCTTTGTAATCACAACCCGGTGTTGAGCACAGCTTACTGGACGGGAAGAACCGGTCTACTTTAATCAGGGTTCTGCCATACCAGTCAGATTTATAGTCCAGTTGTCGGGTGATTTCACCGAAGGAGACATCCAGGATAGAACGGTTTAAACCAGATTTTTGCTTAACCTTTTTACCAGGATTATCGAGGGTTCCCTTACTGCTACGAGACAGACCGGATACATTCAGATCCTCAATCATGATCACTTGGTTATCGTTGATCATGCGTCGGGTTATTTGATGAATGTATGCATGGCGTTCATCGGCAATACGGGTGTGTAATTTTGCAATGCGGAATTTGGTTTT
>Ga0233436_1002876_pt1 | contig 11810 bp, 10 predicted proteins | sample SI_122_August201_2_FD_182723 | JGI IMG/M metagenome (GOLD analysis project Ga0233436, IMG submission 182723) | Seawater microbial communities from Saanich Inlet, British Columbia, Canada - SI_122_August2016_150_MG | ecosystem: Environmental > Aquatic > Marine > Inlet | place: Canada: British... | reverse complement strand
CGCCAGCGGCGCTGATGTGCGCTTGATTGCTGCCAGGTGCCTACCACGAGCAATAAAGCGCACATCAGCGCCGCTGGCGGCCAGACGAGCGCCAAATAATCCACCTACGCCGCCACTTCCCATGATGGCGATCTTGATCTGCTCTTGACTGGCTATTTTTTTACACCTTTGTCGAGAAACTTGGCCTTGGGACTTTATTGTACTAACCGAAAAAATTAAAGCACTATTGTGAAATTAGAGTGAAGTCGGAGACTCAATGCTGGCTGCAAAGGGGATAACTATATTGCTGGGCTTATTTTTATTCTCAGGCTTTTTAAATCTCCTGGTCAAGGCAAGCAATAGATCCGAGCGCAATTGATCGGGGTCATTTATATACTTTTCGGTATTGACGATCACATTAAACTTGCACTTGCTCCCTGAGATTTCCTCGAACAAGACCCTGGTTTCGGCCTCCCGGCTGACTCCAGGATGCTCGGCGACACAGGCCTTGATATCATCGGCGATGGCCTGCGGATCGCGCGTGCTGTCTACGTTAAATGGCAGATTGACGGCAATATAATTACTATTGAGGGTCCAGTTTTGGACCTTGGCAGTGATAAACTCGGCATTGGGCACCAGCACGGCAATGTTTTTGCCGGTGATGATAGTAGTGGCCCTGAGAGAAATATTTTGTACCGTGCCGACGACATCGGATACCTGCACCTTGTCGCCTATGCGAATTGGCCTTTCAAATAGCAGAATGAGGCCACAGATGAAATTGTTTGTGATCTGTTGCAAGCCAAAAGACAAACCGATACCGAGCGCACCGACCATCACGGTGATAGCGCTGAGATCTATACCTGCACTCTGCAGCAAGACGACAAAGCCCAAAAACAAAACGACATACTGAGCACTGGCACCAACTGCGTATTGAGCCTGAGCTTGCATCTTGGTGCGTGCTAGCACCCTCACGCCGAGCCAGTGCCTGAATGCAGAGGCACCACGAACCAGCACCAGGGATGATACCATTAGATAGGTCAAAGCCCAGAGCGTGATATCGGTCTTGCCAAATTTGAAGAGCTTCAGATCAAACATCCCATGCACGGTGTCGTAAAGCTCGTTGATCTGACCAAAAATAAAATGATCGATTTTTGCTATCTTGACGATCAAACAAGCACCGGCGATAAAGACAAGGGCGCGCGTCACCCGCACTATACCCTTACGATACTCTGCCGGAATGACCACCTTACCCTGAATGAAACGCAAAAGATGACTGTTGCACTTGGGACCATAGCGGAACAATAAATATCCAAGCACTAGAAGCAGGACCAGTCCCCCAATGGTCAGCGAGTCTTCGCGAAGAGCCAAAAGAGGATAATTCCAGATATCAAAAAATTCTTGAAGCAGGTTGCGTTGTGCGGGATTCATGTAGACACAGACGAGGGCCTGATGTCACGGTTCCTAAAATTATTTATGGCTGCAAAATAATTCCACCAATCGGTCAAGGTATGCTTGCTCATAGCTGCAACGCAACGGTGATGCCTATTGGTCTTTTCGCGATCATCCATACCCAGGGCGTAAGCAACAGAATCAGCCATATCGATATCATCAATGGGATCCACGGCGATGCTGTAACGACCGAGTTCGTTAAAGACGCCAGCACCTGGACTGAGCAAAAGCGGAGCGGGGGCCTTGCCTTGCAGAGTCATCGCATGCGGTGCCTGCGACAGGACAAATTCTTTTGCGGTGAGATTGAGCCCGTCTCGCAGGGGCGTAACCAGCATGGCGTCAGCGCGCTTATACAATAAAGCTAATTGAGCAGGATCGATGGGATCTTTCAACCACACCAGAAGATCGTTTTTGCGAGCTGCAAGCTGTTGCTCCCTAAACTCGAGTCGCTCCCAATAATCGTCAAAGGCCGGCAAACCAGCACGTGTGCGTGTACAGATCTGCACGAAAACGACATTTTGTGAAAGATCGGGATATCGCTCCGCAAAAGTCGATATCATCTGCATACGCTCGGAAACGCCTTTTGTATAGTCAGCTCGATCTACAGATAGCACGATCTTTTTGCCTTTGACATGCTCTAGCGCCGGATGCATAAAGTTGCCGCCACTGATCGCAGCATTTTGCCAGCCGCTATTATCGATGCCCAAAGGCCTGGCCACCACAGCGGGAAATGATCTCCACTTGCCTGAGCGAAGATTGACTGAGCGCTCGGGAATATATTTATCGACAAATTGCAGAAAGTTGTGAGCGTATTCTTGAGTATGAAAGCCTATGGTGTCAGCGGCGAGCAATGCAGTAGCTATCTCCACCAGCGGTGGCACATGCATTGTCTGGACCTCCTTAGGCCAGGGTATGTGCCAGAACAGAGTGCTGTTAAAACCATAATCCTGGGCTAGAGCGGGCAATAGGGCTAATTGATAGTCTTGCACAAATTGCATCTCGCGTTCTTGCGCAAATTTTTTCCTGAACCCTTTGCGAAAGAGACAATCGGCGATAAGCCGATTGAAAGATCGAAAAGCCGTACGATCCGAAGCCGCATAATGCGCCCTCTGGCCCATATCATGCATGACCGGCCAGATAAACAGATTGCAAAATCGGTAATGTCCGTCCAGGATCTCGGCCGGTATGCAACCAAGTAAAGCCTTGGCGTCATCAGCCTTTCTCATCTCTACTACCTCATCATCGACGAGGTAGGTCCGGGCATTAAAATCCTGCGCTTGCGCAAAATTTTGCCATAAAGAAGAAAAAGCGCCGGATACACCGCCAGCCATTGAAGGCCCGCGGTACGTGACTAAGTGCATTTTGGTCTCCTATCCACTCTTGCGAGTCGAGCCCACTGCCAAAAAATTGATCTTGAAATTTGATGTAAAAGAGACTCTACACCATTAACCTTTCAGTTTGTTTCGGCTGATATTTCGATATGTCCCTAAGTACCAATATATCATGTATTGTTTACTTGTCAAACAAATGAACAATGGCAAGAATTTGCGCTGGCGGCCTGTTTGATGGATGACTTTTCTGAGAAGATAACAGCATGACCAGTCCAAGCTTTGTAGAAATGAGGCGTCGCAACGCGCAAATGATCCTGGACGTGGTCAGGCGTAAGCCAGGCGTGTCTAGAGCGGACCTCTCCCGTGAGGTCGATCTGGCAAGGGCCACTGTATCCAGCATCGTCGACGAATTGATCGGCCTCAAGATCCTCGAAGAATCAGGATCAAAAACGAGCCTGAGGGGACGTAAGCCAATTGGGCTCAATTTTAAGCCCAATAGCAAGACTTCGATCGGCATATCGATAGAGGACAATCGAGCCCAAATATCCCTATGCGATTTGAACGGCCGGCAATTGGCCAGCCAGCAGGTGGTTTACAAGGCTATAGACCTGGATGGACAAGCAGCCATAATCAAGCTGCTCGAGCAGATTTTGCGTACGCACTCGGACTTCAGGCGCATCTATGCCATTACTCTAGCACTCCCTGGACCTTTGCACATCACAGGAAGCGATCGTCAAAATAAGGCTGCCCCTGATCGCTTTGCTCCGCTCGTCACCATGCTCGAGGGTCACTTTGGTCGTAAACTGGCCTTGGCTACCAATATCGAGATGGCCGCCTTAGCCGAAACGCATGCTGAGCAAGCAGAATGTGAGGACGAGCTATTGGCCTTCGTTCGAATCGGCCACAATCTACGCGTGACTTTTCTCCAAAATAATGCCTTTCTCAACCAGTTTTCTCAAATGGGCGGCAACCTAGGTGAATTAATTTTCCCAATGCAAAACGCAACACTAGCCAGGCTGTGGGAACCATCCGACATGAGCGGTGTCTCAATCAATGAACTGGCGGGAGAGCCGATGCTCTTAAGCAACGCTCGAAAAGCCGGTCTTGCAGTTGAAACCCTGGATGAGTTGGTTATCTTGGCTAGTAAAAAAGACCCTATTGCAATCGATCTGCTCGATCTGGCCGCCGACGGCGTGGCCTATGGGCTGGCCAGCCTGATCAATATTATTGGTCCAAGCAGGCTGATCCTCGCAGGTTATCTGCCGGATAATCACGGATCTTTCTTACCGAGAGCAGATCTGACCACTAGGCAGCTCCTCAAAAAAACAAACAATAATGCAGCTCTGATCCAGCCAATCATACAAAAATCGGTCATGGATAGAGGTGCAGAATCATATGGCGCTGCGCTTTTTGGCCTGTCTCTCGAAAATATCCTGCCACCTCTCAAAGGCTCCCAACGCAAAGATAGAGAAGCACGCAACAGCAAAACTTCCTAAAAAGGGACCGCTATGTCGGAATCGCAATCTGTACTTACGGACGACCATCAATACGAGATTGACGTCAGACCTCTTTGTCAGGGCCTGCCCTTCGTCTTGACCGATGCTGCTCACCCGCGTCTAGTGCTAAAGCACCACGGACATTTTCTCGTCCTGGATAGATCGGCCTTCATGCCAGCCTGCAACAATCTGGGCTATGGCTATTATCGTAACGATACGCGCTATATAAGCCAGTTTGAAATGTTTATCGAAGGCAGTCCAATTTCACTATTGTCCACGGCTATCGATGAAGGGTATGCAGCCAGGCTGCTCTATACAAATCCTCAAATCGGCAATCTACCACAGCAAAAAGTCACTGTCCTGCGAGAAGTAGTACTGCACGACATGCTTTTCGAGAGATTGACCTTTGAAAACTTTCACAACGAACCTGTCGAGTTTGATTTTGCCATATCGATGCAGTCAGACTTTGCCGATATGTTCGAAGTCCGTGGGCTCAATCTCACCACCCGTGGTGAGCGCATGATGCCGGCCGCTTCCAAGAGCGGGCACAAGCTCTATCTCGCCTACAAAGGTCTCGACGGCATTTTGATGGAGACGACCGTAGAGTTTAAAGACATCGTGCCGGATCGCATCCATGATGGCGAGGTGCACTTTCGCATCAAGATACCGGTGCGCCAATCCATTACATTTGAGATGCGCATCGCTACTCGCATGGATAAAAAAGAGGTCGAGCATGATCCGGCAGAAGTTGACTTTGAATCAGCCTTGATGTTGGCCAGGCAGGGTTATGCAGATTGGGCCAGCAAGACCTGTCGTATCCGCACAGACAACGAATTATTTGACCTCAGTCTCAAGCGTGGACTGCGCGATCTCTACATCCTTAGACAAGCGACACCAAACGGCTATGGACTGGCAGCGGGCATCCCCTGGTATTCGGCAGTATTTGGCAGGGACTCGGCCATAGCAGCCTGGCAAATGCTACCGTTCTCGCCTGATCTTGCGCGTGAGTGCCTCCAGGTCCTGGCCGCCTATCAAGGAGTCGAGACAAACGACTTTACCGCCGAACAACCTGGACGCATCATGCACGAATTGCGCCTGGGCGAATTGGCGCGTATTAAAAAAATCCCGCACTCTCCCTATTTTGGCACCGTAGATGCCACACAGCTCTGGGTCATGCTCTATTGCCACTATGTACACTGGACTGGTGATCTGGACTTTGCCAACAAATACTGGCCCAATGCACAAAAGGCCATGCAGTGGCTGGCAAGCACTGCCACTGCCGGCAATGGCTATCTATACTATCGCCGCATCTCCGAAGAAGGCCTCGAAAACCAGGGATGGAAGGACTCGGGCGACTCGGTCATGCACAAAGACGGCCGTCTCGCCAATCCGCCCATAGCCATCTGCGAAGCACAGGCCTATTACTACATGGCGGCCCGCGAAATGGCCAAATTGTCAGCCATCCTGGGCAATCAAGAATACGCACGCGAAATGGACCTAACAGCCGACGAGCTCAAGGCAAGATTTAACAAAGACTACTGGATGGAAGAAGACCAATATCTGTGCATTGCACTGGATGGCGAGGCCAAGCAAGTTGGGGCCCTATCATCCAATCCAGGTCATTGCCTCCTGACCGGCATCCTCGACCAGCCCAAGGCCGATATGGTGGCAGCGCGCTTGATGAGCCCGGAGCTCAATACCGGATGGGGCATCAGGACTCTCTCCGAGCAGGAGAGGTCTTACAACCCCATTAGCTATCACAATGGCTCGGTCTGGCCGCACGACAATGCCATCATTGCCGAGGGCCTGCGTAAGCAGGGTTTTATCAATGAAATGCACGAAGTGATGAAGGGGATGTTCGAGACGGCACAGTGCCAGACTGATTTTAGATTGCCAGAGCTCTTTTGCGGCTTCCAGCGCACTGGTTCGGCTCCGCCGATCGAATACCCGGTATCATGCTCGCCTCAAGCCTGGGCCGCCGGCACCATGTTTCAGCTTTTAAAGGCTTGCCTCAACATCGAACCAGACGCCCTCAAAAACCAAGTCAGGATCGTCGAACCAGCCCTGCCGGATTGGCTATCCAATGTTGTCATTCGTGGTCTGAGGATCGGCAATGCCACCCTCGATCTGTCCTTTCAATGCTCGGATGGCATGACCTCTTGCCGTATCCTAAAAAAAACCGGCACCATCAAAGTCATCATCGAAAACTAAACATAAATACCGGAGTACTACATGAAACTGCGTATTGCACAATTTGCACCACTGACCGAAAGCGTACCGCCTAAGGGTTATGGCGGCACAGAACTGGTAGCGAGTCTGCTTACGGAACAACTAGTCCAACGTGGTCATGATGTCACCCTATTTGCCTCTGGTGATTCGATTACAAAGGCCAAACTGGTCTCTGTTTGCGACAGGGCACTACGCCTGGCCACCGAGATCCCGATGAGACGCTGGCAGGCGTACGACCAGAGGGCCTTGCTCAAACTCAAGAGTATGGCTGGGCAATACGATATCATCCACAATCATATGGGCTGGCAAGCCCTGCCCTTTCTCGATCAGCTAGACGTGCCCGTGGTATCGACCAATCACAATCCAGTCAAGGATTATTGCCTGGACATCTATCTCACATACAAGCACATGCCGTACATTTCTATCTCTAATGCTTATCGCAGGCTCAATCATCCTGACGAGCTCAATTATGTTGCCACTGTATACAATGGCATCGATCTCGACTTGTATGAGACATCCGAACTAAAAGATCCCGCCGATCGACAATATCTGGTTTTTCTTGGTCGTATCTGCCAGGACAAAGGCACTGCCGAAGCCATTAGAGTGGCGCGTGCACTCAAACAGACTCTCAAGATAGCCGGTAAGGTAGACCCAGCCGACGAAGCCTATTATCAAGAGCAAGTCGCACCTCATCTTGGTGATTTTGGCGATTACAAAATCGAGTACATCGGCGAAGTCGACGATCAGCAAAAGAAAGCCTTATTGGCAAACGCCATCGCTACTATTTATCCAATAGACTTTGAAGAGCCCTTTGGTCTGGTGATGGCCGAGTCGATGGCATCAGGCACTCCTGTAGTAGCATTTAAACGTGGATCAGTGCCCGAATTGATTGAGGACGGTGTCACCGGATTGGTAGTCGAAACAGAAGCCCAGATGGTCGAGCGTTTTCCTGAAGTCCTGAGCATCAAGGCCCGCGACTGTGTCGAGAGAGTGAGAAAAAACTTTAGCAAGGAAGCCATGACCGATGCCTATGAGGCTGTCTATCAAAAGCTCGTAGGCGCGGCGCCAAAACAAAACGAGAAGTCCAATGTCTACGCAAGAGCAAATAAATAAAAAGATCGAGATTGCTAGAGATCCACTGATAGACCTGCTGGTCGACACGATCTCAGATCGTCCATTATTGATGGCCTTCGACCGCGATGGCACCATATCCAATATCGCATCCGACCCTAATCTGGCTCCAGTATATCCAGCCAGTCTGGCAGCACTCAATCGACTTGCCGATATCCCCGACACCGACATCGCCATCGTCTCGGCACGTTCTCTACGCATGCTACGGGGCGATTTTGGATCATTTCCCTTTACTCTGGCAGGCAATTACGGCCTCGAGATCGAATATGCCAACAATAAGGGCAAAGTCGACGTGGATGCTGGAGCAGCAGCACAAGCAAGCAATCTAGGAGCAGTAAAAAAAGAGCTTTTAGAAATCGCAAGTGATATGCGATACGCATTATTTTTTGAAGATCATCAATTTACTCTTTGCCTGCACTATCACTGCACTCCAGCCGAGCTCTTGGATGAGGTTCATGCACGAGTCCAGGCTGTCGAAAGGCGCCATGGTGAGTTTGTTTTTGCGGCTCAACCTACCAGCTATGAGGTCTTGCCGCGTGTTACCTTCCACAAGGGTCTCGCGCTGGAAGCGATCACGAAAAGGCTCTACGGACAAGCAATTCATCCTATGGCCGACAGTCAGATACATCTCAAATCGGCAGCGCAGATCGACCTGGAAGCCGCACAAGAAAAAAGCGCCAAGGAAAATGGACAAGAACAGTCCAGAGAAAAGGCCAAAAGCAGGCTTTTCTTTTTTGCTGGAGACAGCGATGGCGATGAGCCAGCCTTTGCCTGGGTCAATCAGGCAGGTGGCATAAGCCTTAAAGTGGGGCCCCCCGGTGAGAGCCAGGCGCAATACTACATGAAGGATCCCGCTCACCTGGCCAGTCTTTTGAATAGACTGGCCGAAGTCAGATTATCACGATTTGCGTCTCAGCCATGATTTGTCTAGTGATCTAGGCTGCTAAAAATTGCTCCTTAAATTTGGCCATCAAGCGTGGCAGCTCCTTTTTAAAGGCCCGCGCAAATTGCAGACGCAAAATCGAAATCATCAGCCCCTGACCTTCTATGGCAAAACGCATCTCCAGATTTTCTTGGCCGGTCTTTAAGTCGGCAATAAAATGGTGAAAGATGAATCGCGATCCGAGGAAACTAAACTCATCGGTATAATGACGCTCAGCACCTTCTGCGACCATTTCTGTCACTTTCAACAGCACTTTGCGGCCGCCCTTCATTGTCAGGGTGCCGACCATGCCCGGGGCAAAAGGTCCTTCAAACTCCATTCTTTCCATAAAATGATCCCAATCTTGCATATGCTCCCAATCGACCATCTTGGCCCAGGCCTTGTCGATATCTCCTGCAAATCGGATCTTGCTCTCAGCCAGTATCATATAAAATAAAAACGCTCTCTAAATGTGACTCCAAGGGGCAAAATCTGCCAAACTTGTCTGGTAGGCGAGACCTCACGGCTTGCCGCAAACACGAGGATACAGCATGCGCATTCGCAAACGCAAAATGATATTTGCCCTGGCAGCAGCGGCGGTCACTTATACAATGACCGAAGAAGCCAAGGCAAGAGCCAAGGAGCCCAAGTTTAGAGTGCTTTCGAGGCACGGCAATTGCGAGATCCGCCTTTATCCCAAGATCGTCGTCGCGCGCGTCCGTGTGGATGGAGATCGAGGCTCGGCGTTAAATGAGGGTTTTCGTATCCTGGCTGCTTATATCTTTGGCAAAAACAAGCCTGCAGGCCGCGAAGATGAAGCAAGCGAGACTCATTCTTTGTCGACGGCTAGCGCCAAATCTAAAGGACAAAAGATCGACATGGTCGCTCCTGTGACCATCGAGCTAGAGGGGCGCCGTTGGCTCATCACCTTTATCATGCCTGAGCAATTTGCCGAAAATATCGCGACTCTACCGGCACCAATCGACAATCGTATCGAGATCACTCAAATCGAAGAGCGCAAACTGGCCACCATTAAGTTTGCCGGCAGCGCTTCGGAGAGGCAATTTACTAAAAAGCGCGACGAATTGCTCAAACTCATAGGCGGCATGGGCATGTCGGCGGCAGGACAATCGATCCATGCTTATTACAATCCGCCTTTTGCTCTGCCATTTCTCAAGCGCAACGAAGTCCTGATCCCTATCACGGGTTAGGATCTTGCTCGCCGATCTGAGATGGCTGCGCGCCCCCGCGATAATACTGGCCTGTCTTGGCGCCGGTTTAATTCGATGCACAATGCCAGGAGCGCTGGCAAGCGAGCTGGATGCGCAAACCAATGCCGAGATTATTCCTATTCCAGCCAACCAGGGCGATTGGATCGAGGAAGAGGCCTCTCCTTTTGCGGGCATCGATCTGCCAGTACGACCATACAGCTCAGAAGCGGAGTTTCAGAGACTTACAGCAGAGGGCCAGCATCAGCAATCAAATCACAACTATGCTCTGGCCAAGCAAAAATACAAAGAGGCCCTCGATAATGCAGGTTGCTTTAGGCCGGACAATATGAGAGTCCTCAATACCCTGCGCAAATTGATCGAAGTAAGCGAGCGGACAGGCGACAAGACAGGAGCGGCCGCTTGCAAGCACCAGATAGCGCAAATGGGCAAATACATGGCAGTGCGTAATGCGGTCGGTTTTAAGCACAACGAATTTCAACCTTTTGCACCAGGGGCGGTGCTTGTCTTTGCCGACACGCTGGCTGGCGAAGGGGATTTTGAAAGCGCAGAGAGCCTATATCGCTCATTGCAGCTCAACTATGTAAAATCAGTGGAGACCTTTTTTGCAGTAGCAGTCGCCTCGGAACGGCTGGCCTACATATACTCCAAGCAAGGCAAGATCGACAAACTACAACTCGAATTGGCGCAGGTAGTCAATTCGGCGAGGGCCTGGGACAATCTCTCGCCCAACAACGATGCCGTAAAACGCGCTCGTCTCATTGTCTACAATTGCGAAGCAATGGTCGCGCAGCAATGCAATCATCCGGAGACTGGTCTGCAGTTTTGCAAACAAGCCCTGGCTTTGGCACATAGTGCCGCAGGTGGTGCGCATGCCACCAAGATCTCTCCATTTCGTTATTTGATGATCTATATGGAGCAAGGGCGGTGCTATCTGGCGCTCGATCAATACAAAGAGGCAAGAAGAGCTTTTAGACGGGCCCTGGATTATGTCGAGCCGCATGGACAGACACCAGCGATGTTTATCGATGACTTGCACGCTCTTTTAAATGCAAAATCGTCGCAACAGTGACAAAAGTGTTGAAAGCGGCAAGCAGACAAGCATCGTGACGATATCTTGATAGAGCAGGGTTTGCTTTAACGAGGTATTGAAAATGAAAAAGTTGACAGTCATGGCAATGGCGACAGCATTAGGAGTCGGGATGGCTTGCGGGTTTAAAGATGCAGCGAGAGCGGATTCGCATGAAAATTTGCGTAGCACGGCTTATCTGCCGGTACGCTTGCTGGGCTCGGCTACTGCACTGGCAGTTGGCGTACCTACGCATGTAGCCAAAAGACAGATCGAAAACGCCTGCCAGTACGCAGAGTCGCTCTCAGACGAAATGAACGCGCGTGATGGCAATGTAGCGCTGATGCTGGCTTCTGGCCCAGGTCAAATCCTCAAGACGGCCAAAGTAGGGGTTGAGGCAACGGTGGAAGGTATTTTGAAAGTGGAAGATGGATGGCGTGCGCCCTTCAGCGCTCAATCATTTGCTATAGATGATTAGATAGAGAGCAGCGCCCGGCCCTGGTCAATGCGGTAAAATATGCTTTTCGAACGCTTTATACAGAAAGGACCGAGCGATGAGCAGCGTGACTATCAAAGAGCAGATCTCTCAAGACCTCAAAGAAGCAATGAAGGCACGAGAGCAAGTAAAGGTGGACACTCTGCGTTCAGCGCTCTCGGCCATGAAATACAAAGAAAATGAAGTCGGCAAAGAAAAAGTGCTCTCCAACGAAGAAGAGCTTGCCGTGATTCAAAAGCAGGTCAAGCAGCGCAATGATTCGATTGCCGAGTTTACCAAGGCCGGGCGCCAGGAGCTTGCTGACAAAGAGATCCTGGAACGGGACATCTTGATCAAATATCTGCCAGCGCAAAAGTCTCCCGATGAGATCAAGGCCATAGTGCAGGGGATCATCGATGGACTGCCGGTAGAGGGGCGCAGTGCCGGGGCTGTGATGAAGGCAGTGATGCCCAAAGTCAAAGGCTTGGCCGATGGCAATG
>Ga0233436_1002874_pt1 | contig 11819 bp, 11 predicted proteins | sample SI_122_August201_2_FD_182723 | JGI IMG/M metagenome (GOLD analysis project Ga0233436, IMG submission 182723) | Seawater microbial communities from Saanich Inlet, British Columbia, Canada - SI_122_August2016_150_MG | ecosystem: Environmental > Aquatic > Marine > Inlet | place: Canada: British... | reverse complement strand
CCGTCGCCTTTGCGATCTCCGGCTTTAGCAGCGTCCTCGCTTCGCGTGATGCGGTCGACAAGATCGCGCGCAAGGCGGTGCCTTCCATCGTCACGGCGCAGACGATCCGGGTGAAATTGCTGGAGTTGGACGAGGCGGCCACGCAGGAGTTTCTTGCTGGCGGCAGCCAGGCAGGACTGGGCAGCCGTCAAAAGTACGAGGCGGCACGTGAAGCCCTGGGCGTTGAGCTCACGCAAGCGGCTTCCAATATCTCCTTTGGCAAGGACGAGCGCCAGGCTATCGAAAAGCTGATGGAAAAGGTGCAGGAATACAACGGCATGGTCGAGTCGGCGCGGTCCTACAACCGCCTCGGCTATCCGGTCGGCGCCGCCTACCTGCGCCTGGCCTCGACCTCAGTGCGCACCGAGATGATGCCGCTGGTCGAATCCGTCGATAAGCTCAATGTCACCCAGCTCGACTCCGAGTACGAGAGCTACAAGAGCGCCTCCGGACTGCGCATCGGCATGATCGGCATCACAGGTCTGGCCCTGATCGTGGTGCTCTTTATCACGCAGCGTTTTATCTCGCGCAATATGCGCCGGACCTTCAACCTGCCTCTCCTCACCGCAACAGCCATCGTGGTGGCATTGTCGGCTTACAGCGTCACCGGGCTGATGATGCAGCGCAGCGAAGTCACCCAGGCTCGCGCCCAGGGATTTGTCTCGACCTATACCTGGCTCAACGCTCGTGGTACCGCATATGACATCAAGTCCGATCAGAGCCTCTACCTGATCGCCATGGGCAATGGTGCTGTCTACGAAGACAGCATGAAGGCCAAGGTCGAAGCTCTCACTACTGCCGTCGGCTCGCCGGCTTCGCTCAAGGGCTATCTCGAGCAAGACGCGCGCATCCGGGTGCTGGACAAGGGTGGCAAGCGCGAGCAAGCAGTCGGCCTGGCGCTCGGTGTCGGCTCCAACGACGCCGTGGCGAGTTTCAGCGGCCTGGACAGTGACTTTTCGGCCCGCCTGCAACAGGCGAGCGGAGAGTTTTATACCTCCATCGCCCAGGCTGACGGCAAGACCTGGCTCCTGGACTGGGTCTTTGCGCTTGCCGCTCTGGCGGTGGCGGCCCTCGCCTATCTGGGTCTCAACCCGCGCATCCGCGAATACCGCGCCTGAGCGCAGCCCGTCAATCTCATTGCTAACAAACGAAAGAGACCGCAAATGAAAATCACCCATTTTGGCGCACGTGCGCGCACGCTCGCTCTCGGCATGGCTGTGGCTATCGCCGCCTGTGCTTCCAGTCTGAGCATGGCACCGCAAGCGGTGGCAGCTCCCCAGTCGACGTCGGACGTCACAGCCAGCTATCGGCCGCCGGCCAACATGCCTCGTCCCGGAGCAATGCCGGCCGGCAGTTACATGGCCAAGATCCAGGAGCGCGGCCGACTGATCGTCGGCGTATCTCAGGACGTCTTTTCGGTCGGCTACCTCAACCCGCTCACCAACGAGCTGGAGGGCTTTGACATCGACATCGCCAAGCAGGTGGCCAAGGCCATCTTTGGCGACGAAAAGCGTATCCAGTGGGTCTCGGTGACCTCCGCCGCGCGCATCCCCTTGCTCAAGGAAGGCAAGGTCGACATGGTCGTGTCGACCTTTACGATCAATGCGGCGCGCAAGCAGGAGATCAATTTTTCCGAGATCTATTACATGTCCGGACAAAAGATCCTCGTCGGGCGCGATTCGACAGCGGTGAGCCTGGACGATCTGTCGGGGCAGCGCGTCTGCGCTCCGCGCGGATCGACCTCGGCCAAAAACATCGTCGCGCTCAATCCCAAGGCAAAGCTGGTCGAAACCGCGACCTATAGCGACTGCCTGGTGCTGTTCCAATTGCGCAAGGCCGATGCAGTCTCCACCGACGACGTGATTCTGGCTGGCCTGGCGGCGCAAGACCCCTTCTCCAAGGTGGTCGGCAAGACTTTCAGCCCCGAGCCCTATGGCATCGGCGTGGCCAAGGAAAACGTGGACTTCACTCGCTTTGTCAACGGCGTGCTGGTGGACATCAAGGCCAATGGCACCTGGAAGCGCATCTACGACCGCTGGCTCGGCCAGATGGGGCCGCAGGATCCGCCGCGCGGCACCTATGTGGACTGACTGATCTAGCAGCACTCTGACATATCAACCGGCTCCGGGCGCGCTGTCGCGAAGGCGACTCGTGCCCGGGCCAAAGCATTTAAACCCAATCCTCAACAAGGAAAAAACATGACCCAAAACAAAACCGAAAATCGCCTTTACACCATGGGCGACAATGTCTCCGCAGTCTTTATGGGCATCCTGGCCTCCTGGGCTGCCTTGCTCGTGACCAATCTGATCGCCTATATGGCCGACACCATACCCGGTGTCAACTTTGCCGGCGTGTTTGTCGTCGGACTCGCCGTGGGCATCGTGATCGCCTTGCCGACGCTCATCATCGGGCGCCTGGCCAATATGGGCAATGGCGGATATACCCTGGTCGGCATGGTGCTGGCCCTGGCCTTTGTCTTTGCCCTCAGGCTTTTGATCGATGCCTCAAGCTCGCTTTTGAGCTCGCAGACTCTGATGGCCATGGCGATCGTGGCCATCATCGGCGGTTGCATCGGCGTGGCCACACGCATGGGCCTTGTGGGACATCAGGGCTGATCTGATGTAGCAGGGCTGAACGGCCTGTGAGGTGGGAGGGGCGGCATTTGTTTTGTCGCCTCTTTCTTTTTTGTAATGCCTGAACATGAGACATTTTTGAAAAGATTATTTTTACTACAATGTATAATATATCAAATCAAAAAAAAGCGAATGGACAGCGGGAGCCGCAAAAGCAACATTACATCTTCATTTCAAAACTTCTCAGGAGCATTAGCATGCCTGATGCTAATGCTCCTGAGCTAATTAATCTATCTGATCATTTGTCCATATCCAATTGCGAGACTTTTAACGAAATCGGGCAAACGATGTAGTTTTTGAGCCATATAGTCGAAAGCACCTGGATGTCCCAAGGCTTCTCCTACAGATACACTACGTCGGAATAAAGTATGTCCTCGATCAGACCTCACCAAGCCCATCTGCAATCTCAAAAATTGGTTAGCAGTAAAAGGCCTTGGCTCATGAATGATCGCAGAGGTCTGCCCAAACTGATTGATCTCGACAAAAACATGGCCGGCTTCTTTTTGCAGATCTCTCACAGAAGGAAAGAATAATCCGATATCAGCCGACTTTTGACCAATGCGTAAAGCTACTGCCTGCAACTGCATGGCGCCCACACAGCTCCATTCTGCCCAATTATTTTGACCGTTACAGATCCTCTGAACCTCATCATTTAAGAAAATCACAATTTGCGAATCCTTTGACTGGGCCCAGAACACAAAAGATTCAGCTTCTTCTGCACTAAGCAGTCGAACAAGCTGACAGCCTTCATCGACCCTAGACAGTTCTGCGATAGCTTTTGCAATTGGTTCGAGTTGATGCGCAAAAGTGAGGAGATGATCCGAACTTTCCCAGTTCTCCAATGCCTTTAAAGCGGCCTCTTGTCCTTGCTCACGCAAAATTTTCGTGAAGAAAGTGTTTTCGACTTTGATCACGTTTTCTACATACCGTTCATAACCAGAGGCAAACTTTCCTGCTTCAACTGCTTGTTGAATGACGCTAAAAGCTGGATTCAAATGTTCAGAGACTTTCATACGACTTCCTTAAATTGAGTGGTGACAAAAACTTGTGCTCCGACCAGTCTCGATTGAAAACTATCTGGAGAACGTCTACAAAGCACTCATGTGCTCAAAATGGAAAGTCAAAAGGGCAAAGAATAGTTCTAGTGTTTCAAGTATCCTTTATATAAAAGGCAGAAAAGATGGCCTCCAAACTAACAAAAGCGCGTCCTCTTTAGCCACATGCAAGGGGAATGAAACCTGTCCATATAAACATATACGAACCATTTACTTCTATGCTTGCTGGAACTGGTGCACATTTCATGCCTAGATCATGAGCCACTAGTCTTAGACGTCTGAGGAGGTCTTTATAAATGATTGAGACCATATAGAGCAGCACCAACCCTAGAGCAAAAGCGCCGCTAGATCCAACAGCTCCTGAGCCGTCCTGGTTGCTACAATCTCATTTTCGCCCTGTTTATAAAAAATCTCACGCGCCTCATAGACTATCTCATCGGCCACTTCGAGCTTGAGGATATCCACCAATAGATCTACCTGCTCTGCCATGCCCAATTCGACAGCATCTTCTCGCGCGCGCCCTGCATCTGCATCTTCACTGTGTTCCTCATCAAAAGCCCTCTTGCGCGCATCTATCGCAAACTCTATCTTGCTCAATCTATTAAATACGACGCGCCTTTTGCCAGACGTGATCTTGGCGGACGCAGTGAGCAAAAGGATCATTTTTTCTAACGCCTTTTGCATCATCGCTTGCACCGAAGCGACAAAACGCAGCTCACTCAAGGCATTGCGCTCGGCCAAACGCAAGTCTGATTGCAGATCGCCAGCACTTTCATTTTCACCCAGCACCGCGAGGTCTTTCTCGACTTCTTTTAAAAAGAGCCTCATATCCAAACCTTGTGTGATCAGGCGCGACCACACATCATGCAAGTGACTGAAAATAGCGCTCGTCTGAATGTCATCACAGCTGGGTGTCTTCAATAGATCCAGTTGCTTTCTGAGCGCATCATCGGCCGTGCGAGATTGCTCAAGCAAGATTTTCAAATTTTCTTTCATACAATAAAGATTGATTTTAAAGATTGATTTTTAGGTAAAAACTGACACTGGGCAATGCGCGGCCAGTTAACGCCGCCTCAGTCCGCGCAAGGCATCACTAACCCTGTCGGCCATGGGCAAAACCTTACCCGGCAAGTAGACGATCGTACAGGCCAACTGCACTACTGCATAAAAGGCCAGATGCGCAGAGATTGCCAGGGCCGCAGGCAGCCAGATCAAGTCGAGCCAGTTATTGCCTCCATGTCCGTGCGATACGGCCAGATAACCACCTATAAAACCTGCCACGCAGCCAAAGATCAGTGCGCAGGCTCTTTCGATGCTATCAGGCCTGTCTTGTGGCGTGCCATCGTGCTTTAAAAATGTCGCATTGGTCAGCCAGGACAAAAACTTTGCCGGCAGGCACAAAAATCCCGTTGCAGTGACAGCCGCACATAACGCCCAACTGGTCTGAGCCATATCCAGGTAACGCAATACCAGGACAAACAAGATTGGTCCAATTGCCATGGCATAGTGCTGGCACACACGCGAGGGCGTGATGAGATTGATAATGAGACGATTAGCAAAAACAGCCGGCAGAGTGCCGATAAAGCCAGCGATGCAAGCCAGCAAAACTTGATGTGTCATTTGTCGGATTTTAGTTTTTTTGTTTAAGGTACCAGGCGCAAAAAGCGCAAAAGATGCCGATTAAGGCAAAAAAGACGGCGGAGGCGATGGCTGGTCCGCGAGTGTAGTGATCTACAAACAAAGAGTTAAACAAGGCAAAGAGGCCCAGCAAGATAAAGCCGTGGCCACTGTGGCCAAAACCTTTCTGCAATTCGGCAGAGCTCAGGCCTTTGTGACGGGCCTTAAAAAACTGCACCAGACTGGCTACAAAAAAGCCGGCACAGGCACCCAGGCAGATCAGACCGATCAACCCGTAAGCAAGAGGGGTGATATGCATGTTGAAAGTATTTGGAGGTTTGGAAAGATTTTTAGAAAAAAAAGAGGCCCTTGAGGGTGACAGATTTTGAAATGACAAATCTGACCATAGGCAGTTCACACCAGCAAAAACCACCCTTTTTGGCCACTCCGCCGCCCCGGACGCCCAATGTTAAGTGACTCAGCTTTTAGGCGATTTTATCTTGCCATGGGAGAAATACGGATTACAACCAGTCACAACTTTGTTATGTTTTGCTGACATACTCTCGATATACGCGAGAGGCGGAGACCCGGTACGCGGCAACCAAGTTTTAAACGGCCATTTACTAGATCAGGTGCAAGAGATGTTAAAGCAGCTCTCCAATGGCTTAGGCCTTGGAAAAATCTTTAGCGACCATCGACAGGAAACTGCCAAGCAAGCAGATAAAGCCGCACTTGCAACATGCGGATTTTTTCCAGCCAGCCCTGTCAAAGTCGCAAGCAGCACCGAGTCCAGCCAGATGGTCAAGACCGAGGTCATGTACGCCCACGGCGCATCCGAGCAAAATGCCGATGCTCATTCGATGCTCTTGAGTCTATACAAACGTGCCTACATTTTGACAAGAGAAGAAATACCCGCCATTCAGCGCGCCGCTCACACCGACAATCTCAGCTGCGGCCAGGTTCTCCTCCGCCGCGGCCGCATCTCTACTGCTTTCCATCGCCACTCGATCGAGATACTCGTCGCCTACAAACAAGGCAAGACTACTTTTGAGCACGCCGTCGAACAATGCAAGCGTCTCTACCAGGCTGGACGGCAGGCCGAAAACCAGCCCAGACAGCAAGGCCAGCGCCTCGGTGAACTCCTCATCGCCGCCCGCCTCATCGATGAAAACCAACTCTTTGACGCTCTCGAAAAAAGCCTCAATCAAAGCAAACTGCTGGGCGAAGTCCTCGTCGAATCAGGGATTATCCTGAGAGAAGCTCTCGAGATCAGCCTTGCCATCCTCCCAAATATGCTCAAAGGCAAGATGTCCCTGCAAGACGCTGCTCGCAGGCTAAGAGAAACCACTGTCCTGATGGCAGGTTGACCAAGACTAAAACTAAAATAGACTGCAAAATCCCGCTAGTGCATGGTGTGATAAAGTCGCAAGATATAGCTGATCTCATAGATCAGGGTCAGGGTGACAAAAGTCATCTGCACGCGCTTTTTTGCCACAAACATAGCCATCAAGCAAAAGATGATAAACAGGGCATTGCGAGCCGGGTATTCCCAACCCAGAGAGTTAAAATACGTCGAGCCCTTGAGCGCCGTATCGGCAAAGTCGATCAAAAAGCTCGCACCAAAAATACCAAAAAACCACTTGCGGCGCGACATAAAATACTCTTCAAAACCTGAGTATTCAGACATATCATCAGGAAAGAGCAAGGCGCACAATAGAAAAATGTCGATGGCATAAACGATCAGCATAAAATAGACCTCAAAGGTCCACTCTTGCACGTAGATCAGCCTGAACTCCCACCACCAAAAATGGATGAGATGCAGAAGGATCGCAAAGACCCAGGCCAGATGCAGAGGAAAGATCTTGACCTTTTTAGGATGCTGCACAAAGCGCGCTATGCCGTTGAGCATCCTTGCCACGGCCAGAGACAGTACCATGCCCAGTATCAGGCGACAATGCTCATATATCTTGACTGGGTCGACGTGTTGATCCATTTAACTTAGGCCGCTCTGGCCTGACATACTTGACCTTTCGAGCCTATACGCCCTTTTTGGCGGTAGCTCTATCAATGAGTACGGCTCCGCTCTTGCATTGCATCTCGACATCAAATCTAAAACCTGTAATCTTCCAGGTAAGATCGATGGTCGAGTCGATAGCCGAAAAAGGCATTTTGTCAATTGTCTCCAGCGCCTCCCGGTACATATCGGGCAATTCGCCTTCGATCAGCAAACCACCTGCATTTGCCGATACCTTCCATACATTCTTACCATTATCCCAAAAACTGGCAATGCAACTCTCTTTGTTTTGCAATACTTCGCCGTAGATCAGGGTGCCACCGCGCGATGCCTCGCTCAGCGCGTCCTCGCTACCATTGCGGAGAAACTCAGGACGAGACGCCAAAAAATGCCAACCGTCAGCCGGCTCGGCATAGATCGGATGCTCGGTGATCGCTGCCAAACGCGGCAGGATCGGCACCTCGGTTGGGTAGAGTCCTCGCGGCTTGAGGTCGAACGCATTAAAGATGCGCTCGGATGGGAGATTGTCTGAGAGTATGTAGCTGACATCTACGCCCATGTCTCACCTTTTGCCTGCATCGCTAATCTCAATGTGCCTCGGATTTTTTTAAAATCACAGCCAAATCATCTTTATACACGATCTCCCATTTCATATTGCTTTTGAGCGCTATTGCCAGTGGACTATCGGCTCGCACAAAGACGCAATCAAAATCATATCGTTCCATCAAAGATTCCCAGCCATTGAGGGCCTGCAGCATGGTCTGCGCATTTTCCACCAGTTGCTGCCCGTACATATCAAAGCGCGTATCAAAAAAGACCTTGGGACGCGCTCTCAGATCCCAGATCACCATGTCGCCATATTGCTGGTCGTTGAGCATACGGCGCGGCCAGATCTTTTGCCCGGTGGCTCCATCATCCGGCAGGGCCTTGAGCCAGGCGATGGCTTTGACAGGAGGCTTAAAACCGGTCGGCGACTCGGTCCCTGCCGGCAAGACAGGCACTACAAAGCGACTGGTACACAAAGAAACGGCAGCCATGGCGCAAAACGCCAATATGGCCGGTTCGAACGGACCACCGGCGCGCCACAGATCCAATACGTGATGATCGATGATACGGCGGAGAGAAATATCATCAGATCGAGCCGGGTCTTCGATGGTTGCTTTTGCCTGCTCTTTATCCTGCTCTTGTTCTTTATCCTGCTCAGGCTCCCGCAGCCTGTCAAGGCCCATGAGGGCAAAGATCTCGCCCGCAATAAAAAGGACGCTAAAAGTAATGAGGCGCCGAGCCTTGACACCGCATATAGTGGCAATCACGATCACCAGGGTAGCTATCGACAACTCGACGATCTGCCCACGCGTCAGTTTGCCTGCCTTGTGCGCGTCAACAGCCTGCTTGATGCGCTTGATCAATTGCACCATGGCAATGAGACTGAGGAGATAGAAAGGATAAAAGATGATGGATTCGGCAGAAAAAAGCGTGACCGGCTTGAGCTCCTGGATCATGCGATTGATCGGATTGAAAAAGAGATCCGGTATGTAAGCCCAGAGAGCAAAGCCAAAGGGATTGATGAGAGTAGCCAGAGTGGAGGCGACGAGAGCCAGAGACATCTGCTTAAACAAAGCCGGCTCAGTATCGGCATTGAGCTCAGGCTTCTTGTCGGCGGGCACAAGGCGCTTTGCCAACAAAAGACCGATGATGATGCCGATAAAACCAGCTAGCGACATGGACAAACCACTGATAAAACCAGTGTGCATATTGGCCCATAGAGCCATGATCGGCACGAGGATAACGGTAAAAGGGAAAATGGGCAGGTTGCGGACAGCGGCAGTACGAGCGTGATGAAAGACCTGGAGGTAAATGGCCAGAAAAAAGAATGAAAATATCTCAGGCCGCACCAGAGTATGGAAGCTCGCCGAGGCAAAGACCAATAGGCAAACGCCAAAAGCAGCGATAAGATCCGCGCGCCGACGGACAGCGATATTGAGAGGCAGAGAGAGAAAGGCCGTGACCAGGGCCACAGCCGTGAGCATCAAGAGACTGAGCAGCTCAGCCGGACGTGTCGCCCAGTAAAAAACGAGCTCCGAAAGCCACTGATACTGTATAAATCTCCGTCCGGTGCCGGCAAAGCTCCACGAAAAAATATCGGTCGCAGGCAGATGGCCGCTCTCGTACATATAGCGCCCGAGAGCCAATAGCCAGCATGTATCAGGATCGTGGAGGCCGACCCCGGCCGTCCAGAAGCCGATGAAAAAAGCCGTGCACAAGATGGCACCAAGCACCACCCGTGACACCAGGAGCGCAAGCATTTCCTTGAGGGTCGCAGCGCGTTTGGGCTCAGGCGGTTCGGGCCTGACGTGTCCTTCGTCCTCGAGCAGCTTGTCGATTTCCACGTCGCAGGCTCGCCTATTTTATTCCCATTCGATCGTCGCCGGCGGCTTGCTCGTGATGTCGTAGACGACACGGTTGATGCCGGGGACTTCGTTGACGATACGATTGGAGATGACAGCCAGTACATCATAAGGCAGGCGAGCCCAATCGGCGGTCATGCCGTCCTCGCTCGTCACCGCCCGCAGTACTATCTGGTTTTGATAGGTCCTTTGATCTCCCATGACGCCCACCGACAGAGTTGGCAATAGCACACCAAAGACCTGCCAGATGTCCTTGTACAGACCATGAGCCTTGATCTCTTCGCGGATGATCCAATCGGCCTCGCGCAGAGTCTTGAGTCTTTCTTTGGTAACCTCGCCGAGCACACGGATAGCCAGGCCTGGTCCTGGGAAAGGGTGCCTGCCGACGATGCCTTCAGGTACGCCCATCTCGCGGGCGAGGCCCCGGACCTCATCTTTAAATAATTTGTTGAAGGGCTCGATCAGATCAAACTTGAGGTCATCGGGCAGACCACCGACATTGTGGTGCGACTTGATCTTGACTGCTACGACCTTGCCGGTCTTGGGGTCGACCTTGGTACCTGCCGACTCGATCACGTCGGGGTAGAGTGTGCCTTGCGCGAGAAAATCGATATCCTGCAATTTGCGCGACTCTTCTTCGAAGACTCGGATAAACTCAGAACCAATGGCCTTGCGTTTGGCCTCGGGATCGGTGACGCCAGCGAGCTTATTGATAAATCTATCGCGTGCTTTTATAAAGTGCACGTGGATATTAAAGTCACGCTCAAATGTCTCCACGAGCCATTCGGGCTCGTTTTTGCGCATAAAGCCTTGATCGATAAACATGCAAACGAGCTGATCGCCAATGGCCTTGTGCAGCAAAAATGCTAGAGTAGAGCTATCTACGCCGCCAGAGAGAGCCAGCAAGACGCGCTTATCGCCGACCTTGGCGCGGATGGCCTCGACGTTCTCTTCGATAAATCTCGCCATCGTCCAATTGCGCGAACAACCGCAGACGCCAGTGACAAAATTGTCGAGCAATTTTTTGCCGCCAATGGTGTGCACCACCTCAGGGTGAAACTGCACTCCATAATAATTTCTCTCCTCATCCGCAATCGCAGCAACAGGAGTATCGGCCGTGCAACCAACGATGGCAAAGCCTGGAGGCAGCTCGGTGACCGAGTCTCCGTGGCTCATCCAGCTCTCGGCCGCAGCGTCCATGCCGTCAAAGAGTTTGCCGTGATGGGTGACTGTGAGCAAGGCGCGACCATACTCGCGTACTTCGGCCGGTTCGACCTTGCCGCCCAGATCATGCGCCATCAGCTGCATGCCGTAGCAGACGCCAAGGACGGGCAGGCCCATTTTCCAGATCTCTGGATCGAGCTTAGGGGCGTGGGTCTCGTAGACCGAGTTGGGGCCGCCAGAAAGAATGATGCCCTTGGGATTGAGCCGCTTGAGCTCAGCAGCGTCGATAGTGCAGGGCAAGAGCTCGCTGTAGACATTGAGCTCACGGATGCGGCGGGCGATGAGCTGCGAGTATTGCGAGCCAAAATCGAGGATCGCGATCGAGTCGTCAAGGGCGTTGTCTCGAGCGCGAGTCGGGGCCTTGACGGTCTGGCTATCTGTCATCATTGTCTCCTCGATTTTGGCGACTAAAATCAGGCGCTATATTAAAATCTTACACAGGCCTCTTATTTTACTCGGATGCAAGTCCTTTTATAGTTTTCATACTGTGCTCAAAATCACAAAACTTGCCATCCTGACATGGGCTATTTTGGCTCTATACGTGGTTTTCTACACGGATCTGACGCTTGAGCCGGTGCTTGCCAACTCTGATTTTTTGACAAATTTCTACACAGCCGGCAAGATCGCTCAGGAGAAATGCTGGGAGATCTTGTACCCGGCACAGGGAGCGGCAGGATTTGCGGATGAGGCATTCAATGCCAAGGCCCACGCATTGTTGCCCTTCATGCCATCCTATTCGGTGGCCGAATACATGTATATGCCGCTCTCAGCCTATGTCTTTGCGCCCTTTGCCTTGCTCGGTGCCAAGTACTCGTTGATAGCCTGGCAA
>Ga0233436_1002861_pt1 | contig 11871 bp, 10 predicted proteins | sample SI_122_August201_2_FD_182723 | JGI IMG/M metagenome (GOLD analysis project Ga0233436, IMG submission 182723) | Seawater microbial communities from Saanich Inlet, British Columbia, Canada - SI_122_August2016_150_MG | ecosystem: Environmental > Aquatic > Marine > Inlet | place: Canada: British... | reverse complement strand
ATAAGCTGCAATAGATTTTTCTATCAAATATGTTCTGGTTCTATCAAGCTCATGTGCGTAAGAATCCAAATCACCCAATAAAGACTCATTCAGTCTAATGTTGATCGCTTTTTTCATAACGCCTCCCTATGTATTTATATGTAGATACATTATACCACAAAAATTTTAATTATTCATCTATACTAAATACAAGGTTAATTAACGATTAAAAACTAACTATTCAGAATAAAGAATGTCACTAATCTCGCACTGAGGCTTAAAGCCTGGCACCAACTCGATCAGTAGTTCGCGAAGTTTGTGTTGATCACAATCCTGTATCGCTGTTTGTAAGCTATTCAAAATAGGCTCAAGCTCATCCCAAGTGAGCAGCTCTTCTCGAGCGCGCATGATCAGTGGATTATCCGTGCTGCTGACGTTGTCGCCGATTAAAGTTTATGGGGTTTTTCGCCAGGACGTAGGCCAGTGTGGGTAACCTCTACCTTTAAAGATGAAAAAGTATTTTTTTTATTTATGCCTTGGATATCCGTCAGGATTTTGAGACTGCCAGCGCCAAGTGTCTTCGCACATCTCATCAAGTTCACACTCAGCCTTCCAGTCTAGTTTTTTAGCTGCGTAAGCAGGATCAGCGTAGCAAGTTGCTATATCACCCACTCTTCTATCTACTATTTGATAAGGTACATCTTTGCCTGAGGCTTTTTCAAAAGCTTTAATCATATCAAGTACAGAGTAGCCATTACCCGTACCTAGATTAACAATTAGCACTTGAGGCTTGTCTTGTAATGCTTGCAAAGCCTTAACGTGGCCTTTAGCCAAATCTACCACATGAATATAATCGCGCACACCAGTACCATCAGGTGTATCGTAATCACCGCCAAATACACTGAGCTTGGCCAATTTACCGACAGCCACCTGTGAGATGTAAGGGATTAAATTATTGGGAATATCATTAGGATCTTCACCAATCAGCCCACTCTTATGCGCACCTACCGGATTAAAATATCTAAGCAACGCTATATGCCAAGAATTATCTGCAACAAATACATCTTGTAAGAACTCCTCAATCATTAACTTTGAACGACCGTAAGGGTTTGTTACTGACAGTGGAAAGTTTTCCTTAATAGGTATAGTGTGCGGATCGCCATATACTGTAGCAGAAGAACTAAATACAAATGTCTTGCAATTAAATGCATTCATTACATCGGCCAATACAAACGTACCGCCTACATTGGTATCATAATATTCAATAGGCTTCTCGACTGATTCGCCTACAGCCTTTAAGCCTGCAAAGTGGATCACACCATCAATTGAATATTGTTCAAATACTCGAGTAAGGGCTACTTTATCACGCACATCCACCTTGTGAAAAGGAATGTCACAATCAACCAGACTCTCTACACGCTTTAAAGACTCTAATGAAGAGTTACACAGGTTATCAACCACGACAACCTCATAACCTGCTTTGATTAGCTCAATGCAAGTATGGGAGCCTATGTAGCCAGCACCTCCTGTTACTAAAATTTGCATAACTTGTTAATGATTAAATTTAAATCTATCAGAAGAAATATATTTATAAATTATCGTATAAATAAACATAAACATAAACGCTGAAATAATTAGCATGGTTTGATTGTTAAACCAAATAACAGCCGGAATAATGCCGACCAAAGATAACAGCCACATAAAAGGAGATACCATACTATTACAAATAACTTTATCATGCTTAAATCGATCACAAGAGATCAGTTTTCGATAAACAAGAGAGTGCAGATGGTTTGCATCTGGCTGGCTAACATCAACTTTATGAATAACCTTTCTTCTATAAATACTGTAAAGTAATTCATACATAGGATAAATAAAGATTAATAGCACAAACCAATTAGACAAATCTATATGCCGATTTGCTAACATTAAGCCAATAATTGCCAGCATAAATCCAATAAAGTACGCCCCACTATCACCCATAAATATCTTACCAAATGGGAAGTTAAGTACAAAAAACCCGAGCACAGAAACAGCTAGAATTAAACTTAACTGCAATATTAGATTATCCCCCAGTGTGTATGCAACATAAGCTATTGCAAGAGATGCAAAAATGGAATATCCTCCCAAAAGACCATTAAACCCATCAATAATATTAAGTGAATTTACCGCACCACCCACAACCAACAAGGTAAACAATAGACTAACAATTACATAATTAGATAACACATAATCAATCCATTCAGCGCCCAAAGTATCAATGCTCACATCAAGCCACACAAATGCAAATGCAATGGAAAAAAATGCAGAAATAAGTCTTATTAAAGGTGATACTCTTGCACTTAAATCCTCATAAAAACCTATAGTAAATACTGGAAATGAAATTAGCCATAATACTAGTAATAGTTCAGATTGCTCATCTAACAAAAACAAGCCAATAGAAAAGCCACCAAAAATAGCAATGCCACCTATTCTTGCAATAGGTTTTTCATGGAACTTTTGAACGCCGTGCAGGTCGATTTCATTACAGAAATAAGAAGGGCATAGAGTAATAACGTAGCTAACCAATATCGCAGTGATAAAAGTGATAATCAATAACATAAATTCATTCTAATGCTTTACCAGTTGTATTAATTTAGATATATTTTTATAAAACAATGCCAAAAAAGGCTTGTCTATTCCATTTTTCCTCATTGCGCGCAAATCCTCTTTAGTTTTATAAAGTATGTTTTTTATGCTGCGATTACTTTCCCCTCCAACCCTCATCTTGTACAACAATTTAGGAAGATATTTAATAGTTGTATCATCTTTCAAAATTCTCAACATAAAATCATAATCGCCAGCAATCTTAAAACTTGTATCAAAAATACCATATTGTTGATAAATACCACTACGTAAAAATAATGTCGGATGAGGCGGCATCCATCCTTTATTTAAAAGAGAAGTTGAAAAAATACCACTTCTCCAATATCTAAAAACTTTACCAGTGTTTACCCTATCAACATAAACCAAATCACCATATACACCTTGAATATCATTGCCAAATAAACTTACAACATCAGAAACTACCGCTTTATCTGCATATACGTCATCAGAATGCAAAAAAGCTATTATATCTCCAGTTGCCAATAAAATTCCCTTATTCAGCCCATCATAAATTCCATTATCTGGCTCAGTAACAAACACATCAATTTTGTCACCATAGTCTTGAATAATACTCCTAGTTCTATCAGTTGACTCTGCATCAATAACTATACATTCAATGTTGCTATAACTCTGTGACAGGATTGAATCGATAGCATCTGACACAGTTTTTTCGCTGTTAAAAACAGATACAATTACAGAAACTTTCATAATAATTTTATCTGTCACCATACAAAACGGTTTCAAATGCAAGCATATTATCCTCAATGTAAGTCGAGACACTCAATTCCTTTAAAGCAATTTCCCTAGATGCCTCTCCAAATTTCTTAGATCGATACAAATTTTCAATCAAAATTTTTAATTTATTAGATAAGCCCAGGTAATCTCCTGCGTCTACTATATATCCATTTTTTCCATTATCAACACATAAAGATACATCACCTACGTCTGTGGAAACAACTGGCTTCCCCATAGATACAGCCTCTCTTAACGATAATGAAGAGGATTCTGAATATGAAGTACATACATAAATATCAAATCTCTTAAGTAAAGCTCTAATATCATCTCTCCCTCCTACAAACTGAATATTATCAACTCCATACTTTGCAGAAAATTTAAGTAACTTTTTATAATACTTTTTTTGGCTATTAAACACTGAACCAACTACAATAAATATACAATTTTCAAGGTTTTTATTTATATCGGCAGCAGCAGATATAAGCAACTCAAATCCTTTAATCGGGCTAACATTTGCAACTGAACCAATTACTGTTTTACCGGTCCAGCTTTTGATTAACTCTTCATCATTAGGATAATATTTATTCATATCAAACTCATTTATATCTACATATGAAGAAATAACAAACTTTGGCTTTTTAACAGAAATAAGGGGGGTGTAATATTCTTGTGACTTCTTGGACGCAAAAACAAAGCCGTCACTAAACCTGTTCAGCATTAAAAATAAGTATTTAACAAAATGTGGAGAGTATGCGTCATTCATCTCCCAAAGAATCTTTATCCCGGCTAGTTTTGCAGCAATCAACCCTTTTATTTGCCATGCACCACCTCCAATATAGACAATATCATATTTCCTTTTTTTAAAGTGGATATAAAGCTTAACCACTTCAAATAAGAAAAAGAAAAAATACCGAACCGCCACTGACAACTCTTTAGTAAGCCGAGTTAGATTTACAACAATGTACGGAATGTTACTTTTATCGCAAAGAGTTTGGAATTCTTTTGAATTCTCTTCTGGTATGAATAATATAATATCAGCCCTACCTTTAAGAGCAAGTGAGGTCATAATAAGGCGTCGTTGCGGCCCAGCCAATTTACCATCTTCAATTATACTAGCAATACGAATTATATTATTAGTAGACTTATAAATTTTATCTTTCATATAAAATATCACATATTAAAGGTTAGAATAAATACAATATAACACCTTTTCTAAATTATTTAACTAATACCCAGCTAAATTTTAAAAAATAACTATTCCAATTTTGTAGGACTGGGGAATATCTCATTTTCTAACTCAATACTATCATTTGTAGGTTTTCTTAATATTGATACATACTCAAGACAGGTATTTATACCCCCTATTAACAAGACAATTTAAAGTTTTATCAGAATAAGGTTTTTTTTATAAAACCTCCAGCCGAAATATTTTATCCGTTACATAATTTAATAAAATATTATTTTTTGGGAGGGTTGCAATATTTTATATATAGTTATTTAACTTATTAAAATATATTTAAGACTGCCTTACCTTTGATTTCTTTTTTTTAGGCTGGTGTTGGTCATTATTTTCAGCATACAGAAACTTATTTCTAACGTCTGTAAACCCTATCAATAGCCACAAAGGTGGGAATAAAATAGAAAACGATGCAATTAAAAAAAATAATGTCATAATTCTCACTATTAAAGAAAATGAATTTGATATTGATTTAAAATAAATCCAGGCTATTAAAATCCAAAAAAATAAGCCCATTTCAACCGTATATTGGGAGAAGGCTGACAGGTTTGCGCCAACTCTATAGAAAACATGAGGAAATAAATATTCTATCATTCCATTTGAAGCTATATCTTTAGCGACAACTGACAAGGAGCCCACACCATGACCAAATAAATTTCCCTGAATAATACTTTCAAAACCAACTAATATTGCAATCATGCGAAACCCAACAGAGGCATCACTAAAGAATATTTTTGATGGGTCGGTCATCAAATAAACTAATATTTTCAACCCCCTACTATTTGGTGAGTAACTGAGAGAATACAATATATACAAAAGAAAACCCAAAATTAGCAGCAATAATTTACCGCTAACCCTAATATTTGCAAAAATTAGCACAAGAGTGGCCAATGTTAACAACATTAGCGATGCTGTTCCAGATGATGTTGCTATTGCCACCAAAACTGATAAAATCGTAACACTAATTGCTTTATGTCTTGATACTTTATTCTGTTTATACAAAAGAAATATTATTAAAATAAAAACTATTGACATTGCACCCATAAAACCAGGCTCAGGTGCAAGTCCCGATACACCCCTAGGCCCATCCAAATGAGAAATCTTAACTATTCTTGTAATATAACCTGCCATAGATGAGAATAATGATGGGTTAATTACATTAAATATTACAGCAACAAAGTTTATATAAATAGCAAGAAGAATTGCCTTTGCTTTTACAAAATAAGCATATCTTGTAAATACATAATAAACAAAAAAACTAGAAATCAACCCAACTCTTTTATGTAATTCGTACGGTGCATCTATAAAAGGTGATATATAAATAAAGCTTAATAGGGAAATAAAAATAAAGTACAGGTCGATTTTTGACAACCTGACATAACCACTAAAAACATCTAACATAAATATAAATGCACATAGGAAAAATACAGGATACTGAACGTCAGTAGAAATCGGCAATGGCGCAATAAATGGCAATAAACAAAAAACCGCTGTTAAATTTACAAGGTGACTATGCCAGTTACTGTAACTTCTATTTAAGAATGTATCTCTTTGCATCTCACTCCTCTATTAAATATTTTGACACTGTAGTCGTTTTAAATCACACTCTTTAAATAGATAAAAACATCTGTTTAATAATAGCACAATAGCTAGCTTTTTTTTATTTTTTAAAAGATATAACTTTATTAACTGTTACTAAAAAAAACTCTTTTAATAATTGTCTTAAGTAAACGCGGAAAGTGTAAAAAGAATCTAATGGAAAATTTCGTATTAACCTAAGAGAGTCTAACAAGAAAAGTGAAAGTTTTGGCCTATCAGAAACCCCTCCTGACTCCATAAGTGCTAGAGAATTATTAACAATAGAGTAATTAATTCCAGCATTAATAACTCGCTTAATAAAGTCATAGTCTCCAGAAATGTAATATCTCGAATCATACGTGCCGCATTTATAGTAAACTTCGGCAGAAACAAATGTTGATGGATGAAAAACTGACATTTTCTTATTAAGTGAAGATACGCACTCCTCATTCATATCATAATGAATCATAGACCCATCATCAAAACATCTATTCATTTCACCAAATATAATAATTTCACCTGGATTTTTATTGTATGAATCAACAATTAAGCCTATTGTTGATTCATAATAAATATCACCTGAGTTAATAATTCCAATTACATCCCCATTTGCCAAGGATATCCCCTTATTCATTGCACAATAAATCCCATCGTCTGGCTCACTAATCCAGTTATCAATATGCATACTATTTTTTTTTATAATCTCCAATGTACCATCCGTTGAAGCACCGTCTATAACAATATATTCTATATGTTTATATTTTTGAGAAATTACACTATTTATTGTTTTTTCGATACCATCTTCACCATTTAGTACGACAGTAACAATAGATACGAGTACGGGCGGGTCTTTATTTAAAATTGTCATAGTGTCGAGAGGGTTAAAAAATTAATTACATTATATTTTTTAATAATACAAGTTCATTATTTGATAAATTAATAACTGATTTTTTAGATATCTCTTTTATCCTGCTAGCCCCAGAAAGGAAAGTAAGGTTACCATCCCTGTCTCTAGATTCACGGCACTTGCTTGAATAATAATCAATATCAAAATGATCTATATCTAGATATTGTAAAAGGTCAGATTTAATAAAATATGCATTTACACTAGAGGAATTTGCACCAATAAACGAATACCCTTTTTCAGAGGCTAGCTCTTTTAATGCAGTTAACGAAGCACCGAAATACAAATTTGAATAGTGCTCTTCAGTTCTTTGGAATGACGGATTGTAAGGAACCGTAATTGAGTGTTGATCACCAAAAACACTGTTGAATTCACAGATAACAATACATGGAGATATTACAGATATAGCTTTCCAAACCCAATAATCATTTCCATCTATATCAATGCTCAATATCCCTATATCACCTTTAAACCCATTATCTAATAATGTATTGTTAATATTATCAGTATCAATAAAAGAGCAGACCGCCGTTAAATCATACATCCAATAATAATATGATGATTTTATGTTGCATATATTACTATAACTACCATCAATAACTAAACCCTTCCAATTGTCATTCATTAAAAGATATCGAGTATTTGACTCAGTATAATCCTCGACACCAAATTCAACAAACGTGTGATTTATTATAGGAATTTTATTAATTAAATACTGAATAATCCCATCATCACCCCACTGAGAAAATACCCTGAACTCAGCTTCCTTAAGTGAATTCAACTTTTTTATGTTTACAATTTGACGAGTATTGATTTTTCCTAGTAATAATGAATTAACCTCTATTGCGCGCAGTGAATTAGAAAAAAGTCTATTTTTTAATGATCTAATTATATTTCTTATATAACCCATAAACATTCCTTTTTTTATTTTTTTTAAAGAATTTATCATAAATAAAAACTACAGATGTTTTTTAAATGAATTTATTATTTTATCCACTACACTCTTAGTATGTGACAACGATAAAAAAATCAACCTATTACCATTTATAAAAACACCCTCTTTTAATAACAAGTTATTGTAAAAATTTTCCGCCTTATTACTTTCTAGATGATCCCTTTCTCTTCTAGAATTTATAAAACTTTTCGTATGAACTAATCTTAACATTGAGCCGATACCAATCATTTGAGCATCTTTATTAGCATCTAAACAAAATTTATTAACTTCAGATTTCAAATAATCCCCCATATTGTTTAGATAAGGATACACTGCATCTTTATTTTCATATAAATAAGTTAATAAGATCTTTGAAACCTTCATACTTAAGGGGTTTGCAGAGAATGTACCCCCCATAAAAACAGGAAGATTTTTTGGGCCACTATCAATTACGCTCATAATTTCTTTTCTCCCTGCTACAACACCTATTGGCAGACCTCCACCAACCGTCTTTCCATAGGTAACAAGGTCAGCTTCAACATTGTAGTATTCTTGACATCCACCATACCCAACTCTGAATCCTGTAATCATTTCATCAAAACATAGTAGAATTTCAAATTTAATAGTTATGCTTCTCAAGCGTGTTAAAAAATCTTTCATATCATCTCTTGGATTAGATCCTTGAGAAGGTTCAATAATAATCATCGCCAAATCATTTTTATTTTTCTCAATAATTTCGAATGCTTCTTCAACGTTATACGGTAAAACTATTACAGAATCTTTATAGGAGTCTGGAATTCCAGATGACTTGTGAACTGTGTCATAACTATCATTCTTATAATTATGATCGTACATAAACAACTCATTACCTCCATGCCAAGAGCCACTAAATATGGCAATTTTATTTCTTTTCGTATAGGCTCTTGCGATTCTTGCCGCTCTCATTGTAGCCTCTGAACCACTATTACAAAATACAACAGACTCCAGCGTCGGATAAGCCATATGTATTAATTCGGCCGTTTCATAGGCAATGTCATTACTCGTTGTAAATAAAACCCCTTTATCAATTTGCTCTCTTATTGCATTATTAATAATAGAAGAAGAGTGGCCAAGAATATGTGTGCCAGAACCCATAGTGGTATCAATATACCTATTCCCATCAACATCTTCCAAATAGCAGTCATACGATTTTGAAATAATTATTTTTGGATTGAAATACCCTTCATTTTGAATATAGATTGGCTTTTGCACTACTTACCCCAAGATTTCAAATGTTCTCCACCATGTAGCGTCCCATTTGTATTGCATACACTACATGGTGATAAAATTCTTTTACCTTTCTTTAACATGTTTCGATATTTTTTAAAGCCACTTGACTGCCAAACACCTAATAATGAACTTGATGCAATGTTTCCCATTTTTACTTTCTTATTCCAGTCTTGAACACAAAGCATTACATCACCATTCCAATCTAACATCATTGAGTAAAATGGGTAATGGCAAGGCTTATGCAGCTCAACTTCACTTTGGTTTCCTTCAGTTGAAACTCCAGCCCTATTGGTTAACTTTACCCCATAGTCTTCCTCTATCGCATACCATCTATCTCTTAATATATATGCATCACCTGATATCTTGGCATCTTTAAATATTTTTTCAAATTCATCAACTTGATGGGGTCCGTCATACATACTAACAACCATCACATTTAATCCGTTCTCAAACAATTTTCGGACTATTTCAGCGGTTAACTTATCTCCATTTGTTACTATCTCTAAATGAACATCATTGCCTAATATTTTCACCATTTTCAATAATTCTGGATGTAGCATTGGCTCACCATAACCAGATAGAACCAGCCCACCTTTGTAGTTTAACTCTTTAAGTTCATTATTAATTTTCTTGCATAAATCTAGTGAAATATTTAAATTTTGATTAGGATATAGAGAACTATCTACTCTAGGACAAAACTCACAAGTTCTGTTGCACAGCTCAGTAGGATTTAAGTCAATCCAACTAAAAAGTGGGGTGTCGTCATGCATTTGCACTTTATCAATAAACTTTGACTTTCTTTTAATATTTGACATAATTGTTTGTTCAAATATATCTTCTTTTGTATTGCTCATATCCCTCTCTTTATGTAGTGGTCCGTTAATCTTGGACACATTTCAAGCCACTTTTTCCAATTCAGCCATCTTTTGAGCGGGTGTCATATACCCAATCGCTGAATGAATCCTTTTGTAGTTATAAAAGTAAATATAACTTTCTACATTTTGCACTACCTCGTAATGATTTGCAAAGCTTTGATGATTTAATCTTTCTTCAAAAAATACCCTTATCTAGAAAAAATATCAAAGGCTATTAATTCTAACAATAGTTAAAAAGTTGATACACAGTATCTTTATAAGACAAATGTCGTTATTAACAAACTCTCATAGTTATAAATCTAGCACATCTTTTTGTGAACTTGCAGTTATAGTTCTTACAATATTCAGACTAGATAAAGCAGCTATAGTTTGTTCCATAAACTTATCAAAATCTTGCGTTTTATTAAAAGTATAATCAGAAGCAAGTTTTCTACGCTTATATCTACTTGCTAATTCACTCTCAGATATTTCAATACATGACTTAAGATGAAAAGACTCTAAAACGTTTTCATGTATCTGCAAATCAATAATTGGCACATCTACCTCCGAAAATTGACTCATAACTGTACCTTCATTAGCAAAAACTGATATTATTGCCCTACTAGACAATACCATTGGGTGCAGGGTTGTGATAGTATACCTTGTTCTATTCTCATCACCTAAAGAAGCTTTTATCAATTCATCAATAAACTCAGTATCTGAAAAAGTGTGTAACTTAATAAATAGTGGGAAAATATGCAAATATTTAGATAATGCCCTTAATGCTCCTGTAAACTCATTAATAACATTAGAATCAGAATGACGTATAATTCTAGTTGCTATAAATACCAATATATTGCCACTTTCAAAATTTTCATGGGGAATTTGATTTTTAATGTAAGTGTATGCATGCTTATTTACAAAATCAACAAAATGCTTGCCTCTATAACTATGTTTGAAGGTTATTTTTTTTAATTGATTTGCTGCTGGATGTTTGAAATAATTCCAATTTTCATTATAAGCAATTAATATACCAGCATATAGCAATGGTGGATGTGAATACATATCTATACCAAACTCACGTATTTCATCATTAGTCAGTCTAGATTCATAAATTCTAGTTAAACTCCTCTTCTTAAAGTTTTTAGAATTTACTCCTATACTCACGCCATAAATCTTTTTTTCTACGAATATTATATTACTTTTTTTAAAAAACCATCTAATCCACATCAGCGGCTTTATGTGTAAATGCGCAGAGTGCATAATATAACCATTTGTTGCAGCAACGTTAATTATAACTTTTATAAAATAAAAAACAACAAATAGCATTGATAGATAACGTGATTTGTATTTTTTTAATGACACAAAATCTATTTTTCCAATAGAATTTATCATGTCCTTAATTACAACATTATCTTTAACAATATATTTATATGTTTCATGCTCAAAAGATATAAAATTGAACTTATATCCAAACTTTCCATTTATTTCCATACATAATGGCAATATTGAGTCAATACCAATAATTTTGTTTCTTAAAAGAACATACACTGTCTTGCGATTAGACCTCATAATAAATATATACTTTCCCATCTAATTGAAATAATTCTGGTTCCTCAAGGTTGATATATTTTATCACCCCAAAACCTCTGACAACTTTTTAAAATTTCTTATATAGAACATCCTAAGAAGCCTTCTTCTTATTCTGGTTCAATTTTATACTTTCTTGGTACAC
>Ga0233436_1002847_pt1 | contig 11920 bp, 9 predicted proteins | sample SI_122_August201_2_FD_182723 | JGI IMG/M metagenome (GOLD analysis project Ga0233436, IMG submission 182723) | Seawater microbial communities from Saanich Inlet, British Columbia, Canada - SI_122_August2016_150_MG | ecosystem: Environmental > Aquatic > Marine > Inlet | place: Canada: British... | reverse complement strand
CCTTATCTACAAATGCTGGACCAGCAATATCAAGGTGGATATATTTTTTTAGATTTTTCTTTTTAATACCAGCCATTAAATATAAAGCTGCTTTTTGACAACCTTGGTTTGGTGTACCAATATTAGTTATATCAGCAATATTATCTTTTATACCATCCATCATAAATTTATGAAGCTTTGCCTCACAAAAGATTTCATCTTCAATAACTCCCTTTTCTAAAAATTTTTCAAAAAGTTCTTCATTTTGAGATACCATACCAGCTGCTTCATTTCCAAATTGAACAATAGCAGAGCCTGTTAATGTTGCAATAGAAAAAATTTCATCAAAATCAGGATTTTCTTCTTGAGCTAAAATAAGACTATCCATAAGTACTATTCTACCTTCTGCATCAGTGTTTTCTATATGAGAAGTAACTCCATTTTTGTGAACAATAACATCATCTGGTCTATATGATTCACTACTTACAGCATTTTCAGCTAATGGCAAATATAAAATTACTTTGTTTTTACTACCTTGTTTACTTAATAAATTAGCCAAACCATATAATGTCATAGCTCCAGATTTATCAGCTTTCATTGTTGTCATAGCACCAGAAGGCTTTAATGAAAGACCTCCTGTATCATATGTAAGACCTTTTCCTACTCCTAAAATTACCTTATTATTTTCTCTATCAAAATCTTTTGGTTCATATGTAAATTTAATTAGATTTGCCTTATACTTAGAACCTCTATTAACAGTTAAATGACCTTTCATATTTAATTTCTGAAGCTTCTCTTCATCATATATCTCTACTTTTATATTTGTACTTAAACCAAACTTTTTCATTGAAATATCAATCATACTTTCAGGATTTATGTCTTCTGGAGTTGTATTTACTAAATCTCTAACCATTTGCTGAGAATTAGCTTTGCACTTTGCTTCATTAATAACTTCTAATAACTCATTTCTTTGAGACATAATATCTATTTCTGATTCAAAATCTTGCGTAACTAAAAAATCTAAATCAGTCAGAGGAGTCTTTTTACTTTTATATTTATTAAATTTATAATCTGCCAAATACAACCCTTCAAAAAACTGTTTACTTTTTATAGTTACTTTTCTATCAAGATAAACAATACTGCACATTGGTAATTCTTTTCTTATATATTTAACTAAATTAAAAGCTAATTGCCTCCAATCTTCTGGAGAAGATACTCCTTTAGTACCTACAACTAATCTATTATCAAGCATTAAAAATTGATGCTTTTTAAAATTATATTTAGACATTTTTATTTTAGATTCTGCACTTTCTTTTGATTGCTCAGCTACTGTTTTCATAAACTCTTTTTTATTATTAAACAAACTAATTCTCAATATTTCATTTCTATTATACTTTTTACTTAATTTTGAAAAATAAGACTTCAACTCAATTTCTTTTTTATTATTAAATCTCTCTATAAACAAGATATTTTCAATTTCTTTTTTCTCTAATCTTATATTTATCATTTCATTTCCCTTTTTTAACTCTAATTGAATTTCATTTTTTTTATTTTTATCCCCAAGATGATACAACAACATATATTAATTTAAACTTAATATAATAACTGATTCAAACTTAACTTAATTACTAACTTGTGGTTCTTTTTATAAATGGAACATTAAAGCAACTACATCTTTAAAACAATTATGTATTTTTAAGCTCTTTATAAGATGTATATTGGTATAATTATACATATAAAAAGAAAGGCTTAATATGGCAAACAAAATTACAAGAACTTACTCAAATGAACAAACACTTGGAGATATTCTATACAATCCTGAAACAAAATCTGTTTGGATGTCTATTGAACTTGGCTTAGTTGGAAAATTAAATATTGGTTTAGAATTACAAGAAGATAAAACTTATACTTTAACTAAAAAATTTGGTAGTAAAATTTCTAATATTGGAAGAACTTTTCAAGTAACAGACAAAGAAAATAATGTTATTGAAGGAATTACACAAGGTAATATTGCTCTTGGAAATAGATATGATTCTACTCTTAAAAAGAATGTTTTAGTTAATGACAATGCTATTTTCTTTAAAACTTTTAAACTTAAAAAAGCACAAGTTATCTCTGATAAACTTGTTAAAGTTGGATTTGTTAAAGGTTGTTTTGGAATTAACACTACTCCACAACAACAAGAAGCAGCATAAGCTGTTTCTAACTTTGGTTTTCATTAAAACATTAAAACAAACAAAATTTAAACCTTATTTACTATAGTTTATAAACTTCTTGTTTATAAGTGTTATCTAAACTTTCCTATTATCTTATTTTTTAAATTCATGTGAAACCTCCACTCCTAAATCAAAGATCATAGAAGCAAAATGTGAACTACATTTTGCTCAATTCCAAAGTTATTTCTCTATTTCCTGTTGGATTTAATTTTATTTTTTTAATATTTAACTTTTTTAACTCTAATTGAATTTCTTTTTTATTTTCTTTTAATAACTCATCTAAAATAAGAACATTATTACTGCTTACAACAACCATACTCTCTCTTGAGCATGTCAATGTAACCATAATTTTAGCCAAGTAAAATAATTTTTTTGAATATTCTTGTTTCTTTTGTATTATTTTTCCAACCTTCTAATCTTTTATATGCTTCTTTAATTATAATAACAAAATAAGAAAAAAAGTAAGAAATATTAATAATTAGAATAAATTAAATAATATCATTATTTTGCTTTTCCTTAGTTTAATTTTATTTATGATAAAATAAAAAAAACGTACAAAGGAACACTATTAATGAAATATACTTTTTTTCTAACTTTTATATTTATTAATATAGCCATAGCAATACTATTAAATGTAGAAGCAACTCTATTTATAACTATGATATTTTTATTAGCTACTTTCTTTAATAAAAGTAGTGTTAAAAACTTAACTACTCAACTGTTATTTGGTAATATTTTTACTTTAGCAATTGGTCTTTCTAATTATTATTATTTACTTCTTCTTATTCCTATTTATTTTCTTGATTTATTAAAAATGTCTATAGATTTAAATAAAGAAGAAAAAGATTTCATTTGGATGATGAATGATGGGCCTAGTTCTCTTGACAGACTTAAAATAATATCTGATAACAATGGAATGACCCAAACTTTATCTTGGAAAGGTGGAAAAAATGGTTATTATTTAGACAATAATAATAATAAATATGATAGATCTTTAGTTAAACATTAACATTTTTTTAATACAGCTGAATTACTCTGACTTTTTAGGAAAAACTTTCTTCCTTTTTCATTAAAATTATGAATTTATCCTGGGAGAAGTTTCAATTTACTAAACCTTTCCTTTTCAGGAAAGCTTTTCTTAAACTGCTAATTCTTTTGAGAAATCTTTAATTTTTTTAACAAAGTCTTTATTTTGCTTTGCAAATTCAGGGTTTTCAAAAATATAATAATGTAATTTATTTTTTATCTCTGAACTCATATTTTTATTTACTATACCTATTAAATCTACATTTAACATTTGCATAACTTCACTATTAGCTTGTTTATTTGTATAGTTTATTAAATTTACTATGTTTTTAAAAGTTATATCTTCACTGTTATTTATAAAATAAGATTTAACTAACATATAAAAAGCATATGAACTATTTAAATCTGTTAATGTTGTAACTTCCTCTACTCCATTTAAAATATCTACTAATGAAGGAATCTTACTTACTATTTTCAAATACTGTTTAAATTGAATAGCAAGACTGTAACCAAATAAACCATTTAACACACATTCAATAAATTCTTCTTCTTCAAACTCTTCTTTGAAATCATTTAATCTAACCCAATTTCTTGGAGTTGGAAAATTATCTTCACTTGTTTGACCATTAAATTTATGTAAATATTCTGGATTTGATTTTAAAAACCCTAATATCTTCCAATCTATTTTTAGACTTTCAGCATACTTTAACCAATCTTCTATATTAGCATTAGCATTGATTTTTAAAAATCTATTTACTAACGGACTTGGCATATCAAAGCTAATCCCTTGGTCATCAATACTATTTCCAGCTCCTATTACTAAAACATTTTTTGGTAATACATGAACTCCCATTCTTCTTTCTAATACTAATTGATATGCAGCTCCAAATACTTGCTCAGTAGCATGATTAAATTCATCTAAAAACATTACATATTTTTTACTACAATTTTCTGGAGGGAAAAACTCTGGTCTAGTCCAAATAGCTTTTCTTTCTTCTTTAATTGGAATACCAATTCCATTTAAATCAATATTATCTATGTTTCCTAATCTAATATCTATTAACTCTGCTCCCATTTCTGATGCTAATTGAGCTATTATTTCACTTTTTCCAATACCAGAAGCACCCTCTATATAAATTGACTGATTTAAACCAGTAATTTCTACTATCTTTTTTATATACTCTTTAGTTTTTCCTAAACTTTGAGTTATTTTAAAATTTTTATCAATCTTCATAAATATACCTTTCTATTTTATGTTTTTATTATAGACTCTTTTTACTTAAAGAATGATTAATATACCTTGATAACCAACCACCATTCATATTCCTAATTGGCTTCACTATATATATTTTGTTCATAACTATCCTTTTTATAATTTAAACACTTCTTCTAATTCCTCTACTTCCGTAAAATATAGTTTTTCTTTTATAAAAGGATTGATTTTTATATTTATCTTTGAAGCTAATTCTTTTAAATCTTCAAACACTTTCATACTTTTTTCATACTTTATCAACCCTTCTAAAAATTCTATTTGATGTTGATTTTCTTCTGAGGATGATCCAAAAGGCTCTTTTAATATTTCCTCTACCACTTGAAGTTCACTTAAAAGCTCTATTTCATTTTCTAACAAAAACTTAAAAATAGAGTCGTCTTTATAATACTTATGTCCTTTTTTTGACCACAATTCTCTTCTTAATTTCCACTCTGTTTTTACATCTAAATCTTGACTTAAAACCTTTTCAATATTTGTTATTTTTTCTAACTCAATTCCATACTTACTTCTAATCATAAACTGATTAGTTGATATTTCATCTAATTCTTCTTTGCTTAATACCTTTTTATTTAATAATTTTTTATTAAATGATATCGGCATACTTTCCAAATTCATTTTATTTTTATTTTTTTTTATAAATTCTATTAATTCTTCTTGCTTTAATGAATAATCTTGAAACAAATCAATAAAGTTAATTATATTTTCTTCTTTACCTTCTTTTATCAAGTCTTCTTTTATTATTTCCTTTAAATACAAATTTTCTAAAATAACTTCTCTTAAATCTAAACTTTTATTCAATTCCCTTCTTTCTGAAGTAACTCTTAATAAACACAACATTTCTACACTTGTAAATAATTTATAAAAACATTTTTTTACAAACCTTTTATCATGATATACTTTTAAACTTTTTAATACTAATGATTTCTCTATTAAATTTTCAATTAAACTTATATGTTCTAAAAAACCAGCCCTTAAAGCTTTATTTTTTAAATCTAATATATATATTAGATTTTCTTTTCTTTTTTCTTCATATGAAGAAAAGTTATATAAGTCAAGTTTATTTGAATTAACTTCATACAAACTTGTATATATAACTTTTCTTATCTTTTTCTTCAACAGTAACTCTTCTATTTTTACTTCTTTTAATAAATTAACTATCTCAAAATGAAAAATATTATAATCTCCCTCAATAGACTCTTCTAAAAAGTTTATCTTTTCCTTTTTAGTCATTACTTTATTTTCTGATATTTCTATCTTTTCCTTTTCATTTTGAGCCTTATAAAAAAAATATTTTAATGATTCAAAGTTCAAACCATTATCTTTTACAAATTTATATAGATTTATATTATTCCAATCCACTTTACTTAATAGCAAATTGTAACTTTCTATTCCATATGATTCATTTTCAAAATAATGCTCATTTAAAAATATAATTGTGTTCTTTAAATGAATATCATTTGATTGCTTTAATATTTTCTCTGACACTTTTGTATTTATATAAAAGTATTTTTCTCTATATCTTGAATTTTCTTTAGTTACTACTTTATTAGTTTCTTCTATAAACTTGATATAACACTCACTATACTTACTTGAATCCTCATCAAATACTTTATATTTAGATAAATCTAAACTATAATAATTGAAAAATATATATACTTGAGCATAATGACTTTTTATTGTCTTCATTGAGTTTTGTAATTTATATAATATAATTTCTTTAAGTTCTTCTAACTTTTCTTCTTTTTCTTCTATTTTTATTTCTAATAAATATGTAAATAAAATAAAAGCACTTCCTAAATTATTAATTTTATTTAGATTATTAACTATAAAACTGTTATCCAAATTATCTTCTTGTATTTTATATAAAACTTTATGTAAAAAAAAACTATCATTTACTAATGCTTTTTCAAATATTTTTCTTTCTTCTAGTTGATATTCTTTATAACTTCCATTTTCAAACATTTTAAATGCTCCTCCAAAATTCTCCATACCTTTCTTTAGATTTGCTCTATTAACTATATTCTCAACATTCATTTGTTTTCCTTTCTATACTTCAAATATATCTTCTAATTTTTTATTATATATATAGTAAAAATCTTCTTTTACTGGCTCTTCTATTTTTACTTTATTTAATTCACTATATTTTATTATTAAATTTATTATTTCTACTGACTCTTCTTTCTTTACCATTGAATTAAGCAAATCATTATTCTTTCCATTCATTAAATAAGATAATAGACTTTTATCTAATAACATAAACTTTTTATATTTTATTAGCTTTTCTTGAAAATACTCTTCTGTTATAAATTCAAAACCTTTTTCTTTTTTCATATAGTAAAAAAACAATACTGCTAACATTTGATTTTCAGGTAATCTCTCTAGAAATTCTTTTTTATTTTCTAATTCTTCTATATCTTTATTTAAACCCTTTTCTAATTGCTTAGACATATATTTTTCTTGGGAACATCTTTCTAACAATATTTCCATATACTCTTCATTACTTATAATATTTCTTTTTTTTAAATATTTAACTATCAATTTATTTTTAGTCATCTCCAAAATCTTTAAACTATTCTTTTCTAAAGATTTTTGAAACTCTTTATTATCTATTATTGATTTATATACATTAAAGTAATTTATTAGTGACTTTGTTCCATTTTTTACTGCATATTTTATTAAAACTTCTTTTACACATTCCTTATCAAAAAAATTTGTTTGGGAATAGTTTTCATACATCTGATAGAAATAACTTTCATTCTTTTTTAATGCTATTTTAAATAAAAATGATTCTTTAACTACTTTATTTAAATTTCTTTTAAAATTCTTAGGATTTAAGTTATAAAGAGCTTCTACTTTATCAGTTTGCTCTCTTAAACTTAAATCAACAAGGTAATAATTTATTAAATCTTTTTTTAACTCTGAGTTTAATAAAGGTAAAATTTTAATTATTAAATCAAATTTAAACTCTCTTATAAACATTTCTTTCTTTACTTGTTCATAATAATTAATTTGCTTAAAATATACTCCAAATAAAAAATCTTTTATTTTTTCAAATTCTTTTAATTCTGAATAATCTTTCACATTATTTAAAACATATAGCATTAGATATCTTTGAACTTCATCTTCCAACATTATTCTTCTTGAATAAACAGCTTCTATTAATTTAAATTTTTCTTCTTTTGACAATTTTATTAAAAATATATCAAAAGCTTCATCTTCTTCTCTTATTTCTACTTTCAATTCTATCTCAGGAGTTTCTTCTTTATTAATTAATTCAAATAAGAAGTGAGTATATTCAGCATCTTTTTTAGTTATAATCCTGTACTCTTTATCTCTAACTATTAATTGCGCTTCTATAGAAGGCTTTATTAATAAATTCCCTAATATTCCTAATTTCAAAACCTCTTCAGGAGCTAATTTTGCTTTTATTAACTTCTTTACTTCTTGCTCATTTTTTTCTTTTAAAATCATTCCTGTTGATGATATACTTCTACTTGATATATACTCTACTATCTTTTGATTTTCTGAAACTTCTTTGTAAATGTCTTCTATATTTATATTAATTGCTATTTTTTCTCTTGAATACTTTTCTATCTTTGAATAAATATTCTTAGACTCTGTTCTTCTAAAAAGTAGTTCATAATCACTACTACAACAACTATCTTTTACATTATTTTCATACATATTATAATCTAAATCATTTAAAATACAAAATAAATAAAAAGCATCATATACTTCATATGATGCTTCCCCATCTCTTTTTATTTCTTCTTTTATCATTTGAGTTAGTTCTTTTAATTCATTTGGATGACTTTTTCTTATTGAAAAATATAAATATAACATATCTTCTAAACCTGAAAAATATATATATTTCAAATTTTCCATTAACTTTTGAACATTATTAGACTCTACTACTTTTTTTATTGTAGAACAAAATATATTATGGTCATTTTTACTTATATATGATATATATGCACCAATACTGTCAAGTTTACCTTCTATTTCTAATAATTTATTTAATCCAATATTTAATAGAGCTTCTTCTTTCATTTCTAATAGTTCTTTATTCATATAATTTCTTTCATTCTTTTTATAGATTTATTTTACACTAATAAAACTTTTACCTACCTTAATTTCAATAAAAAAATGAAAGATGTTATATGAATATCAATACAAAACAGAATATTTTTAGAAGTAGTAAAACAAATGTCCCATTCTTTAAATAAAACCAATTCAGTTACTTTTTAGTATATTTTAAATATAATTATATATATATAAAATTAAAAAAGAAAGCTGTTATATGAATAAAGAACTATTAGAAAAAATGACAACAATTGAAAAAATCGCTAAAGAAATTGAACCTGACTTAATGCATTGTATTATTGATTTACAATCAAAAAATATTGAAGTTAATGAAAAAAACATATTTATTGCTCAACGGTTAAGAGAACATAGTTACTTAAGTTATTGGGAAAATATAGATAAAGATTTGTTTGAAAAGTCATATATTTTCTTAAATCTAGATAGATCAATTGAAGAATTACGAAAAGACTCTATGTTTAGTGTAATCCCTAGTTATTGGAGTTATCATGACAATCATTTAGGTAGATATATCAAAAATATACAACAATTATTAAGAACATTTCCAAATGCAACAAAAAAAGAATATATTTTTTTCGAAAATAATTTATATATTTTAAATAATGATAATTGTTATCAAGGTTGGAATCAAAAAGAGAAAGACTTACCAAACATTCCTCTAATGATGAAATTAATAAAATCACATACTAAATATTTTAAAGATGATTTAAGTAAAGAAGAAACAAAACTAGCAAGACATGAAAAAAACTCTATTATTTCATTAGTTAATTCTGAAATCCCTTTTTCAAAAGAAGCTTTTCAAATTTTAAATGTTTATGGCATAGATTATAATCCTAATTTTAATACTTATGTAAATACTGTTAAAAAATTTTTACCTGTAGCATTAGAATATAGAACATTTTTAGATAGAAATATAACGATTAATGATATTAATAAATTACACCTATATTTAAGTAATAAATATAAAAACCTATACAATAGTAATTATACTAAGATACTTACTTTAACTAATTTAGAACTTATAGAAATTGAAACATATTATCAAAAATCACTAATAAAGAAGAAACCAAATGACTCTTTTATTAAAAAAATAGTAATGTTTTTAACAATGAAAAAATAATAATGTTTTTAATAAGACAAAAATAATTTTAATAACCTTTACCATTCAGAGTGGGGGTCATTCAGAACCTTATAGAACAGTTATTTAATTTAACTCATATTAAGGTTTGATATAGTATCATAGACACAGAAATAAATCAAAAAGGAATTAAAAATGAAAAAGAATGAAATTATTGAAGAAATTAAACTATTCTTATCTTTTATTTACATAAAACATCCATTTTACAATGCTCTTTTAACTTCTATTGATATAGAACTTGAATCTACTGAAAATAGTAAAAAGTATGGAATATATTCTTTTAATCATAATGCAATACATATTGATGAAACTTTTGCTCTAAATAAACTTAAAGAAGACAAAAAAGGCTTTTTTTATTTTATCATTCATGAACTTCTTCATATTTTATTAAAACATAAATTAAGAAGCACTGGCAAAGAAAGAAAAAAATGGAATAAAGCTATTGATATTACTGTTGATGAAGTTATTAAAAAAGATAAAGTTTTAAGAGAACTTGTAAGAACCCCTGATCAAATTAAAGGAATTAATAAAATTTACAGTTATTCTGAGGATAAATTAGAATTTAGTGCTGAAGACATTTACTTTGGATTAAGTAAAATGGAGGAAGAAGAGGAAGAAGAAGAAGATGAAGATGAAGAAAATTGCTCTTGTGATTCTAATGGTTTTGAATTTTCACATGAAAAACAACCTTTTAAACAATTTATGGAAAATGAAAGCCATTTAAACAACCATGATTGGCATTCTGAAAATCTTGATGCTGATAAAATTGACAAAGACATTAATGAAAAAATTATGAAAGCTTGTGAATTTAGTGAACTTAATTCTAATAAAAATCCAGGAGGAATACCTGGTTGTTTTCAAGAAATTATTTCTTCTTTTAAAAAGCCACAAACTAATGTTTTACAATATATTACTAAAATAGTTCAAAAATTTAAACATTATTCTACTTCTTACAAAAGAGGAGATAGAAGATATTTATATAATGATTTAATTGTACCTTCTAAAATTAAGGATCAAAAACATTTTGACCTTTTATTTTACATTGATACAAGTGGTAGCGTTAGTAAAGAAGAACTACAAAAAATTATCTCAGAAGTTTATCATATCGTCAATTCTTTAAAATCTTTTAACATTGATATTGTTCAATCTGATGTTGGAATACATGACATTTATTCTATTTCTAATAAAGACCAAATTGATATTGAAAAATTATTAACTATAAAAGGTAGAGGAGGAACTGAAATGGCTCCTTTATTTGAGCTTTTAAATAATAAACAGTATGATTTCTCATTAGTTTCTAGTGATTTTTATATTATTAATCAAGAATTTGAAACTTTAAAAAAATTAAGCAAGAATGGTAAGTTAGGTTTTTTATCTACTGAGCATCATAATGTAGATTTTGTTAAAGAATTAAACCCTATGTTTTATAGTTGATATTAATTTTATTTACAAAAAAGAGCTACTGAAATACAGTAACTCTTCTCTTCTTCTTTTTGTTAATTAGTTTTTTTTATTATTACTTAATTATTTTCTTCAATTTTTTACATTTCTGAACTTTTTCTATATCAACAAAGGTAGAATAGGATATAATTATCTATATAAATAAAAAGGTTTAAATATGATTGGAATAGACATTGCTGTTATTTCTAGAATTGAAAGATTATGTGATAAATTTGGAAACAAAGCATTAGCTAGATTTTTAAGCAAAAAAGAAATTGAATTAGTAAAGTCTCCAGCAACAGCTGCTGGTTTTTGGGCAGCAAAAGAAGCAGCTAGCAAATCTATTGGAACTGGTATTGGAAAACAATGTAACTTTAAAGATATTAAAATTTCTAAATTAAAATCTGGTGCTCCTAAGTTAAAATTCAAAAAACATATTAGAAAAAAATTTAATATTAAATCTTCTTCTGTTAGCATTACTCATGATGGAGGTTTTGCTATTGCTGTTGTTACAAACCTTCTAAAATATTAAATAAATACTTCTGAATTACTCCTCCAAAAAGTAAGGTGGGAGTTTCTCTTTTATCTTACTAAACTTTAACTTTTTACCTTTCTTTAAGGCTTAAATTGATATAATTATATCATATAAAAAGAAGGAAACATTATGACTAAAATGACTTTAAAAAAAATGACTTCAAAGATACTAGAAACATTAAAAACAAAAGAAGCTTTAAATAATAAAGAACT
>Ga0233436_1002845_pt1 | contig 11928 bp, 6 predicted proteins | sample SI_122_August201_2_FD_182723 | JGI IMG/M metagenome (GOLD analysis project Ga0233436, IMG submission 182723) | Seawater microbial communities from Saanich Inlet, British Columbia, Canada - SI_122_August2016_150_MG | ecosystem: Environmental > Aquatic > Marine > Inlet | place: Canada: British... | reverse complement strand
GTATTAAAGTACAGCCTAGTCTCGATACTCGAAGTAGGCTCGAGAGTAAACATGTATCCTGAGTCCTCGTCCTTGCCCTGACCAATAGGACACTTGTTTTTGTTGCTATCCAAAAGATAAAGATCCATGGAGCTCAATCTCTTGTTGCTGTTATTTGTGATCAAGACATCCAATCTCAATTGATTGCCCAGGATCTTGTCTTTGATGATCTTGCTGGCCTTGACTTCGACTTCGAGACCTTCGAGATTTTTGAAGGCAATTTTTTTGGTGGGCTCAGTGAGTACAGGCATCAATAGGTCGGTGTCTATGCTGAGATTGAGGTTGTCGCCAGGCTCGAGCGTCGCCGCTGTGCCGCGTTTCATCACGGCATGACCGGTGGCTAAAAGAGCTCCCAGGGCAGCACCACCGGCGATATTGTAGCCATGCATAGCGATGGTGTGCTCTAGTCCAAAGATCTGGTAAGCAGCAAGTGCACCGACGATAGCACCACCAGCGGCATTGGCGGCGATCATGCCAGCACCCTTGAGCTTGGACTTGGTGGTCGATGGCACAAAGCTATCTGCCTGGGCTCTAAATCTAAAAGTCTTGTTGCTGGGCAGGGTAAGCTCGGTAAAAGAAATCTCAACCCAACCAGGACGCTGTACTCTCCTGGGCGGCAAGACTCGACTGACCTTGCCTCTAAAAATTGTGCCCTCGGGGATGACCTTATTGTCTTCGACAAAGATGTCTTCGGTAGTCTTGGCTACGATCACATCGCCGACATGGGCTGGTAATGGATTGCCCTCCAGATCCTTGTCCAAAAGGCGCATGCCATTTGTCGGTACGCTGGATATATTGAGCTTGATCCCAGTGCCCTTGGGCACGCACATGGTGACGCCGCCCTTGAGAGTTTGCGATGACTCTTGAACGACCGACTCATTTTGCGATTGGCTCGTCTCTTGTGCATGGACTGGGATAGACAGCTGAGTAGCAAATGCAAGACTCGCCTGGATCAGAGCGATAGAAAGAGCAAAGGCACGTTTTGTCGCCAGCACAGCACAACCTCTTGTTATTTGAGGATCATCACGGAATGCCAAGTATAGCGTAAAATCCTCGCCAGCTCGGGAAATCTGGTATAAATAGGTGAGCCGAAACAGCAAAATTTACTAATGGTCGCAGAATCACAAGATCTACAAAATAAGACCAGCCGAAAAGCTGAAAACATAATAGTCTTGCGCTATGGTCCCGATCTTTTGAGCGAGATTGCCGCGCTTGCAAAGACCAAGCGCATGTACGACGCTATCATCGTCGATGCGACCCTGGTCGGTTATCTCTTTCCCGCCGAGATCCTCATCGAGTCCAATTATCTGGCTCAATCTATCCTCGAGATGTCGGGAGCTTTGATTTTTTTAAAGTCCGACAAGGCCGTGGCCATGGTGCGCGAATCACTATCTGGCCTGATGTCCTTTCATGTTTTTGACAATCATGCTCAACTCTTTGATTACTCGGCCTCACTGACCAAGTTTTTGCAAGCAGCCCTGGGAGAATCTACTAGTTTTCTCGACGAATCGACCGATCTCAGCCACCAGATCCTGATGTCTTCGATACCTGTACTCACACCAGTTGGATTAGAGCGCAAACTGCACCTAGAGAGTCATCATCGCCGCAATCTGATGCTGACACTGGTAGACAATTACACCCCAGTCGCCGGTCTCATCAATAAGGCAAACAACAATCAAAAGATCGATGAGGCAGATAGCCTCGAGAGACTGCGTGAGCTCGAAGCCGAAAAGCTCATCTATCCTCTTTTCCCTCGCATTCCTTTTCTTTCCAATTGCTTTAAAAACCAAACCGCGTTTTCTCTAAAAGATTACTTTTTAGCAGCAGGTCTCCTCACGCGACAGCAGCTCGATGATCTTTTGATGGAGCTAAACGGCATGCCGGTCAAACAAAAGATCCCCCTTGGGGCACTAGCCGTCAAACGCAATCTGCTCAATGCCAGGGCGCTCGAAATTGCTACTCAGGATCTGGCTTTCTATGGTCAGACGACTGATCGTGACAAAGAAAAAGTCACCACCAGTGGTGAAGAAGATAAAGTGCAATCGATGGTGGGCCACCTGGGCTCCATCGATCCTTCCAATCTGCTGCAAAACCTGGCCACCAATCGCGAGTCAGGCGTGCTCTCAGTCGAATACAGAGAAATGCAGTTTAGAGCAATATTTGAGACCGGCAAGATCACGCATGCCAAATTGGGCAAGCTCCTGGCCAACCATGCCGTGATCGAGTTTGCTTCTAATTGGAAGCAAGGGATCTTTGTCTTTATCCAGCGCACCCCTCCCCAGGATCTGGCCAAGGACAATTGCAAGATCGGCAAGGCGCTGGACAAATTGCTTTTAGATGCAGCGCTCGCTGGAGACAACGCTGAGGTCACCTGGAAAAAATTGCCCAAGGGACCGCAGTCGGTACTGGAAAAGAAACCCGATCCGAACAACCTGATGGATGACGAAAAGCTCGAGGATCCAAAAGAAAAATATGTCCTCAACAAGAGCGAACGCGCCATGATGAAAAAAATGTGGGGCGCACTCGATGGGCTACACCCAATCGCTGGCGTGATCCGCAACCTCGGCGATGTCACAACCGCTGACGCTGCCATGGCCATCGATAGACTACTCCACTACGATCTGGTCACAGTGCCGCAAGTAGATCTCAATGGACCACTATCCAAGTTTCAACAATTGGTCAAGCGCATCACAGAAACTATCACCGTGCAAAGATCAGAAGCCTTTTTACGGCTCAGCCTGCGTGACACACTTGGGTATTCCGGACGAGCGAGGGTTTTTATACTCTCTCGCAATGCGGATGTTGGCGTGGATATGGCTGCAGCTCGTTCTGCCGGTACCAGTCTTTCGCAAGTACTGCAGGACATCGAAGATTGGCAGGTCAAATATATAGAGTACGCATCGCAAGAACTCGACCGTAATCAATTGATGAGCATCATCCGTGAAGTGCATAAGGGCTGAGGAAAACAAAAAATGTCAAATATACAAAAAAGCTGCATGGCAGCGCTGGCCCTAGTCTCTATGATGTCGGCCATGCCAAAAACCCTCGCTCAAGCCCCTGCTCAACTGGTCGAGCCGATCAAGCAAGAGCGCCAGACTATCGATGCTTTTCCTCTACCAGCGATAAAAATTGCAGCAGCAGCTAATCCACGCCTGTCCAAGAGCGACCAGGCTCTGCTTTCTCGCGATGATTGCGCATTTGTCCGCAAAGCCCTGGCCAGCAATCCTATGCTTGGTGATGATATACGCGATCAACTAGTCCAGGACAGCGATCAAATGGTGATCGATGCTCTGCTGTCTGCCCAAAAGCTACCCGCGGCTCCTGCCTTGCATAAGCTCCTGGCACAAGCCCAGCCGAGAGTACGCGAAGCCCTGGCGCAAAATTCTTCCACGCCGCAGTCTATTTTGACGGCACTAGGCCAGGGGCCTATCTTTACCGAATTTCTCCTGCTTTCTCTGGCAAAAAATCCATCCTCCCCGCCCGATCTTCTTTTGCGCCTGACCAAGATCGGCGACAGGCTCGTGCGGACATTTATGGCTCGTTCTAATAGACTGTCGCCAGCCACATGCGCGGCATTGGCTCAAGATGGCGATCTTGGCGTACGCTCGATGCTTGCAGCCAACGCGGCCTGCCCCCAAGACGTGCTCAACATGCTCGCCAAAGACAGCCATGCAGTGGTAAGAGAAGCCCTGGCAGGCAATCCAGCCATCACTGCCGACTTGGCCGATCGTCTCAGCCAGGATGAAAGAACCGAAGTAAGGATGGCCGTTGCTCAAAATCAAAGGACTCAAGCGGCTACTCTGGATAGACTGGCCCAGGACAAAGTAGAAAGCATCAGGGCGCAAGCAGCAAATAGCCCTAATACCAATCTTGCCACACTGGCAAGACTCGCTAAAGATCAGGCGCCTAGCGGTCTGGTAAGGTGCGCTGTCGCTCTCAACCCTGCTATCGACGCTAATATCATCTCGACTCTGGTTAATGATGCCAGCAAAAGCCAAAATCTCGCTGTCGCGCAGATACTTGCAGCCAATCCAAAACTAGATGCCGGTCATAGGGATGCTTTTGTCGATCACGAATGTCCTTTGGTCAGGCTCAGCCTGGCAGGCAACCCTGCTTTAACGGCCCAAGAAGGTCTCAAATTGGCCAAAGACAAGGATGCTCGTGTAAGAGCGGCCATTGCTCGCAGCCAATCGCCCGCCGTCATGCAAGACGAGCCGATACAATCGATACTAGCTCAAGACAAGGATTCGCTGGTAAAGGAAGCCCTGGCGGTCAACCCCAAGATCGCGGCAAAGGCAGTATCGCTTTTGGTAGCAGAACCATCCATCAGCGTCCAGACCGCCCTGGCCAAAAATCCCAATCTTTCGGGTGAGACCCTGCTAAAACTGGCGCAGAGCGATTGCAACTCAGTCCGGACCGCCCTCATCAGACGACATGATTTGCCGGACGACGCACTCAGTCGCCTGACTGCCGCCGAAGAAGTCAAATTTATCCTGGCCCAGACGGCACAGACTCGAGGACCAGTACTGGATACCCTGGCCAAGGATGATGATGCAGGACTGCGTACCATCGTCGCTCTGCATCCAAATCTGCCCATCCAGGCTCTTGCTCGTCTTGCCAAAGACGAGAGCCAATATGTAAGGGCGGCTGCAGCTGCCAGCACGCGTTCGGACAAGGATACTCTAGATCTTTTGGCTCGCGACCAAGAAGCCCTCGTCAGGGCTCGTACTGCTAGCAATACCAATACCCCGGCCGAGATACTCTCGCGCTTGGCCAGCGATGCCAGCCCGGAGATCAGACGGGCTTGCGCCGGCAATACCTCCATCGGCGCAGACGACCTGCACCGGCTGGCTCAAGATGACACAACCTGGTTGACCCGATAGGAGACTATGCTTTGGACGAAGCCTCTAAACAAGCAGTATTGATCGATGCAGTCAGGACCCCAATCGGCAGATACGCAGGCGCTCTCAATGATGTGCGCCCAGATGATCTCATGGCACATGCCATCAAACAATTGCTCTTGCGCAATCCAGGAGTACCGGTAGACCAAATAGAAGACGTTTTGGTAGGCTGCGCCAACCAGGCCGGTGAAGACAATCGCAACGTAGCGAGAATGGCGGTCCTGCTCGCGGGTTTGCCTGAGACAGTTGCTGGAGGCACGGTAAACAGACTATGCGGCTCAGGCTTGATGGCGGTCAATCAAGCAGTCAATGCCATCAAATGCGGTGAAGGTGATATTTATATAGCAGGTGGAGTCGAGTCGATGACCCGATCTCCTTTTGTGATGGGTAAGCCCGAGACTGCCTTTGGCCGTGGCGATACCAAATTGGTGGACACGACGCTGGGCTGGCGCTTTGTCAATAAAACACTGGCTAGCATGCATCATCCATACAGTATGGGCGAGACAGCCGAAAACGTAGCTCAAAAATTTGGCATTTCCCGTGAGGATCAGGATGCCTTTGCTTTGTCCAGCCAGCAAAAATACAAGGCCGCTCATGATGCCGGCAAATTTGCAGACGAGATAGTACCGGTCTCCATCCCTCAAAAAAAGGGCGATACCAAAATAGTCGATTGCGACGAGCATCCCCGGCCGGAGACGACCATGGCCGATTTAGCCAAGCTCAAACCAGCCTTTGCCGAAGCCGGCAAAGGCTCAGTGACGGCAGGCAATGCAAGTGGTATCAATGACGGTGCCAGCGCCGTCCTCATCACCAGCATGGCCAGGGCCAAGCAATTGGGCCTAAAGCCCATGGCAAAATTTGTCTCTGGCGCTGTTGCCGGAGTCGATCCAGCCATCATGGGCATAGGTCCCGTGCCAGCGACCCGCAAGGCTCTCCAGCGAGCAAATCTGTCGATCTCCGACATCGATCTCATCGAGCTCAACGAAGCCTTTGCCGTGCAGGTACTCGCTTGTGTCCGCCAGCTCGAGATCGACTTGAACAAAGTCAATGTCAATGGCGGCTCCATTGCTCTCGGTCACCCGCTTGGTGCAAGCGGTGCACGCATTTTGACGACACTGGTACACGAAATGCATCGTAGCAAGGCCAAACTCGGTCTGGCTACCATGTGTATAGGAGTTGGACAGGGCGTAGCGACAATCATCGAATCGGTTTAGGTGCATTTAGGTTTATTTCAATGGCACAGACAAGCACTTTTCGCTTTCTCCAGTTTTCCGACGTCTTGCTCGACAGCAAGTTGACGCATGCTGGCTCCAGCCCGGGTGGTTGGGCCCCGGGCAATAGAGCCCTGCCAAGGCAGGAAAGAGCCGATCGTGCCCGCGAAATACTTGAGGCCACCATCAATGCCTTTAGTCTAGCGGCGCAAGAAAACGTCGACGCTGTCCTCATCCCTGGCGGTCTCTGGGATAACGTGACAGTGACGGCTTTTACAGTCAACACCATAATCGAGGCGGCGGCTTCTCTCTCGCACATCCCCATCTATATTGCTCCCGGTCACCGCGATTTCTTCAGCCGTTCATCCCTCTACTCCAACGATATGCTCGAGGCGCGCGCTCTCAAGATTTGGCCTGACAATGTACATATTTTTTCTCATGAACATTTCACCTGCCATCCTCATCCCACCCGCGATGATGTGGCCTTTACCGGTCGGGCTTTTAGCAAAAACTCCCGTCGCACCGAACGCATTTTGTCTAGCCAACTGCCACGCTCCAACAACGCCAATGCCTTGATCCACATAGGCGTGTTTGCAGGTACGCTCGAAAGCCATCCTTCGCATCTGGCCATTCTCAATTCGCAGCAAGTACAAAAACCAGCTATTTATCCATTTTCCGAAAGCGAACTTGCCAGCCAAGGGCTCACTTATTCGGCTGTCGGCCATCTTAAAGAGGCTTTTCAGATCACCGATGAAAACGATCGTTTGATCGGTGCTTATTCGGGCTGCCTGGCCGGTGGCACATTCGAAGAGCAAGGCGAACGTTTTGCCATCCTCGGCCAGATCGAGGTGGATGCAGATGATCCGCACAATCCACGCATCGAACTCTATCCCCAGCAACTCGATCCTCGCCGCATGATGCTCGTCACTGTCGATGTCTCCGGCCTCGACGATCAAGACATAGCAAGCGAGGTGCTCGCTGCTCTCGAAGAGGCAGGCATAAATATCGAAGCCGATATCATCACGGTCAATATCGAAGGGCGCCATAAACCAGGAGCAAATCCACGCGAGACCATCGAGTCCATGTCGCGGGATTTTTACTATCTGCAAGTTTGCGATAATACCCGTCCGGATTATCTGGCAGAAAGAATGGATGAAAGAACCACCGAATGGAAGTTTATCGAATCTCTTTTGGAGATGAAGACCAGGGTGGAAATGCAAAAGGGTGTGCCACTAGGCTCCGATTCTCTTGCTGGGGTGCCAGGTGCTGACCTCTCTGGCAGGACCATCGAAGATGCACTTTATTATGGCCTGGATAGTCTGAAGCAAAAAAAGGTAACAGTAAAAAATGTGGGTTGAGCGCGTCGAACTTACCAGCTTTGGCGCCATAACAGGCGAATCCATCCTCTTTGCGCAGGATAAGGTCAATCTCGTAGTCGAACCCAACGAATACGGCAAGAGCACTATGGCTACCGCTATCTGGGCCATACTCTTCGACTTTCCCCTCACCGAAAACTGGCAGGATCCCAAAAGACTATCAAACAAAGAAGCGCGCCGCCCCAAGCACAACTCAGTCTATGCCGCTCGCATGGACGTTAATACAGAGCTATCCTTTGCTCGACGCATCACCATCGTCAGGGACTTTAACGGGCAGCGATTTAAAGTATTTGACCGCGACAAAAAAGGGCTCGAGATCACCGACGAGTTTGTCGGACCAGAGGGCCAGGACGAGCTAGGCTTCAGACTCACGGGCATGACCCGTGAATTGTTTCTGGCGACCTGCTTCATTGGTCAGCGAGAACTAGAAGAACACGCCGTCGGTGGAGCATCGGACCTTGCCGGGCTAGTGCAATCCATCGCTGACTCATCGGGCACGTCTAGCACCGCCGGCCAGGCCATAAAACTCTTGACCGAAGCAGCCGAGACCACCCTCTACGGGTCTCAGGATGAGCGTCGAGTCAAACTGGACATCCTAGTCCGCGATCTGGAGCTCAGTCGGCAGGACCTGCTCAACAAGATCAGGGCTTACGAGAGAGACCGTCAAGACGTTGCGGCGTCCTTTGATCGATTGATGATCATCAACAAGGTACTGGGTGCATCTAGCGCTCCGGCAGATACTTCTGATCTAGAGACTGCTCAAGCCAGACTCGATTTGGCCAGGTCATTTTTGGCTCGCAAGATCGATCTAGAAAGACAGATGTCTCAATCAAGACCGCGGCTTGAGTCAGTGGCTCTCAATCCCGAAATGCGCAGACCTCTGCTCGATCTTTTTGAGCGCCGCAGAAACAAGCAGGCAGAGATCGTCGCCTTTGAAAAAGGCGGCACGCCAGATGCATCGCACTTTGAAAGCTTGCGTCAGGAGCTCAAATCAGGTTTTCCTGAGATCCAGACCTTTACCCAAGAAGAAGCGCAACGCATCAGTGGTCTGGCCACCTCGTTGACGGCAGCCGAAGACGAATTGACTGGACTCTTGGACCGCCGAATGCAGGAAAAAAACCGGCTTGTCAAAGAAGCCGGCTCCGAAGAAGCCATCGATAAATTGCGTCGATCGCTCAAGACCATCGAAGGTGAAGGCATGGATAATGCTCGCACCTATAGCTCGTTGATACAGGCCTTTCAAGAACAGCTCAAGGATGGGGAAAACCATCTGCACCGCACGCGCGCAGCACGCAGAGCATTGGTTTTGAGGCGAGACGAAGAAATAAAGAAACGTCGCAGTGGCGCCATCATCCTTGGTGTCATTTCGGTGATCGCAATCATTGCCGGACTGGTCATGCTCTTTGCCGCCAAGCTCACCGGGGCTCTGGCCTTCATACCGCCCATGATCATGCTCTTGGGACTTGCTGGTGTCGGCGGAGTAGCGGTCATTGCATTTCCTGTCTTTCGTCAGGATCTTATTTTGCGTGGCGATTTTGCCGTCGTGGATGCCGATGTACAAAGACTCACCGGCAATTGCGAAGACAATATCAACAAGATCAATGCTCTAGAGATAAAGCTGGACAATCTTGCACGCAAGGTCGGCATGGCCAACAAAGACGAGCTATTGGCGCGACTGGACGAGTTTGGCGCCCATGCTAGCAAAATGAAGCAGCTCGATGTGCTCGAGGGGATGATCGAACAAAAAGAGCAGACTCTCAGCCGTCTCAGAGCAGACCTGCAGCGTTTTTTGGCCAAGGCCGGACGCAATGACATGGATATCGTCGGTAGGACCGCGCACACCCTGGCCAAGGCCATTTCACATTACCAAAGAGAAGTGGTGGACATCGACCGAGAGGCCAGAGAATCAAATGAAGCAGAAGCAAAACTGGAAAAATTGCGCGAAGACCTGATCGACGCCGAACAAGCCCTCTCAAATTTGTTGGACAAGATGGGCATAGAGCACGATCGTTATGATGAAAACAAACTGGATGCTCTCGAATTGGAGCTAGCTGCAGCTCAGGATGGTCAAATCGATCTATCCAGCTTTGGGCGAGAGGGTGACGATCAACAACTGTCGCTGACTCTGGAGCAATTGCAACAGCAAGTCCTGGACACGTTTGCCCAGCAAGGCCGCTCAAGCTCCGATTTATCAGTCTTTACCGGCCTGCCTCAGATCTGCAAAGAGCTCGAGGATCAAGTCTCTAGATTGCGCGCAGAAATTGATCTCAATAAGTCTCAATCACAATCGGCAAGTGCTGCCGAAGGCGATATGCGCCGCGAGCGCGAAGAGCTACTAGTACGCATCAGGACTCTCTCTACAGCTTGCGACGACAATTATCTAGCTTGTCTCGAAGACCTCGACCTGACAGAGTTTAGATTGCAATCAGCCAAGCGCGCCAAACTAGCACTCGAGCTTGCCAGAGACACTCTCGCCCGCATCAGCGGTGAAAACTACCAGGACTGGGCGAGCAAGCTCAATCGCACCGGTTCTGAGCTCTTGAATAAATTGGGTCTCGACTATGACGAGATCAGGTTTGACGATGAGCTTTCGCTGATTGCGCGACGCAAGTCAGACAATCAAGAGTTTGATGCTCAAGAGATCATGTCCAGGCTCTCGATCGGAACAAAAGAGCAATTGCACTGGGTCGCACGTCTGATCGTCGCGCGCTATCTGTCAGCCGAGCACAACCTGCCTATCATAATGGATGAGCCCTTTTCAGAAGCCGATGACGAGCGCTTTCTCAAGATGATGCGTTTTCTGGTCGAAAATGTGGCCAAAGATCATCAGATCATCTTGTTTAGCTGTCACAAGCAAAGACATGCCTGGCTCAGATCACAGCTCGAAGAAGCAGAGAAAGGACGTCTGCTCTTTTGCCGACGCCAAAAATAGGTCACAAGACCGATGGGCCGCAAGCATTCACTCTGGCATCATTAAAGACATGGGCCTCGCATCCCCTAGGCGAGCGAACATGCTGTACATGCAATAAATGAGATGTAAGAGTTTTCCACCCAGCAGAAGAAGCGCATTGCAAAATGCGTTTCTTTTGCTATCTAGCTCTATGCCTTTGGTTCTTGATTTAGGACCGGCTCTCTTGGTGGCAGCTTGTCGCCAGTGAGTGCAGAGAGAGCCTCCATTACCTGCCAGGTCACGGCATCCAGGTCGGGACCAGGCATGATCGGTTTGCCGATGCGTACCAAGAGCTTTTTGGTCTTGTCGTCCGAGCCGATTATGCCGACGGGCAGGATCGGACTATTGGTCGCCTTGGCAAAATAAGCGCAGCCTTTTTGCGGTGGCCCCATTTGGCCAGGGATCTTGCTGCGTGTTCCTTCGATAAACATCCCCATGGACCAGCCAGTCTTCATTACTTGCTTGATAAAACGGAGAGTGGCAAGCTCTGGTTTTTCACGATTGATCGGTATGGCTCCAAGGGCGTCTAAAAGACCACCAAAAAACTTGTTTTCCCAGAGTTCTTTTTTGGCCATAAAAAGCATGTGTCTTTGAGTGGCGCTGGTCAAGATAGGAGGATCGAGAAAGGAGCGGTGATTGCCGCAGATAATGAGAGAGCCTTCGGCAGGTATGTTTTCGCGCCCTTCGACAGTCAAGCCACCGCGTTTGCGATAGACCCAACCATAGATGTCGTTGCCTACAAAGAGTTGAAATCTTATGCGTCCAGGCGAAAACCTGCTGGCGTCAAGTTCGCCGACCTTTGACCATTGCCACATAAAGCCGCCTTACAGAGGTTTGGCCGCTACGGGCTTGGGCAGAGAGATGCGAACGATACTATTGTCCTCTTGTTGGCTGACAAAGAGATTGCCAGCCTTATCCAGAGCTAGATAATATGGCCGCTTAAAATTGGTGGCGATCAGAGTAGAAACGCCGGCTGGGGAAATACGCACTACTGTATTGCTGTGATAGTTGGCGACATAAACATTGCCAAAATCGTCACACACCAATCCGATTGGTCCTCTGAGAGTGGTACCAGCCGAAAACTGCATCCTTGTACCATCGGTGGAGATACGATCGATGGTATTTTTTTCAAAGTTTGCCACATAGAGATTGCCCATCTTGTCGAAGGTCAGACCAGAAGGAGCGTAAAAATTGGTGGCGATAACTCTTGCCTGCGCATTTGCCAGGACTGCTACTGGTCCACCGCTGGCCGGTGGTGTGGATACTGGCAGTTTAGCCTGCTGGGGCGGTGCCTGATAAGCCTGCTGAGGCGGTACCTGATAGGCCTGCTGGGGTGGTGCCTGATAGGCCTGCTGGGGTGGTGCCTGATAGGCCTGCTGGGGCGGTGTCTGATAGGCTTGCTGGGGCGGTGCCTGATAGGCTTGCTGAGGCGGTGCCTGATAAGCTTGCTG
>Ga0233436_1002842_pt1 | contig 11934 bp, 8 predicted proteins | sample SI_122_August201_2_FD_182723 | JGI IMG/M metagenome (GOLD analysis project Ga0233436, IMG submission 182723) | Seawater microbial communities from Saanich Inlet, British Columbia, Canada - SI_122_August2016_150_MG | ecosystem: Environmental > Aquatic > Marine > Inlet | place: Canada: British... | reverse complement strand
CCGTCGGTGATCGAGATCTCGCCTCCATGCTCGGCCACGAGGACCTTGACGATATAAAGACCAAAGCCATAGCTCTTTTGCCCGACAGACAGATTGGTCTTGGGATCGCCCAGTTTTTTATAGCGATCCCAAACCGACTCCCTTTGACTCTCCGGTATCCCCTTGCCCCGATCGATGACGCTCAAGACCAGATTGGTCTGACCATCGATAGTTTCCAGAGCCAATCTCAATTGCACTGTCTCATTGCGAGGCGAAAACTTGACGGCATTGCCCAAAAGATTGAGCAGGATCTGTCCGAGACGCATCTCATCTCCCAGCAGGGAGTAGGCACGGATATCATTTTTGCTATCACTGTCCTTGATCTCGTCCACCAACTGTACACTCACATCCAGATGGCGCGCGGTCTCAGCGACAGTCTGCACGCAGCTCAGGGCGATCTCACGTACCAGCCCCAGCGAAAGAGGCTCCATATCAAAGGCATAGAGGCCTTGTTCGAGCTTTTCGACCTCCAATATATCGTTGACCAGAGTGATCACGCGCTCTACATTGCCGATCGCTATGGCCAGGCTCTGGCGACCGTTGGCAGGCAGAGCACCATAAGCACCGGCATCCAGCAAAGACAAAAATCCATTGACGCTGGTCAAAGGAGTCCTCAGATCGTGAGATATCATCGCGACAAAATCACGCTTAAACCTCTCTATTTCCTTTTTTTGACTGATATCGTGCACTACGATGTGATGGGTGCCTCTTTCTGCCGACCAATTGAGACTAAAGGACATATCGCGCGTGCGACCGGCCTTGTCGATAATCTTGATCTCGGTGCCAGGTCCTGCCTCTAGATGCGACACACTGGATGTCCGGCATTTTTCGAGCAGATCCTGCAAGGTTTTGAGCTCTTCTTGGCGCGCAATCAAGGATAAACGCGCGCCGATGACTTCTTCGGGAGCATACCCCCATAGAGCCTGGACAGCAGGATTGATGGTCAAAAACTTGCCCTCACCATCTATGGTGGCAATGATCTCAGAGGCGTTTTCTAGTGCTGCTCTTTCGTTTTCTCTAGCTTCGGCCAGGGCCTGTGCCATGTTTCTAAAGGACCTGTCCAGCTGTTTGATCTCGTCCTGCTCGCGCCCTGGCAAGGTCAAAAGAGGTTTGCCGCTGGCCAATCGATTTGCATTAGCCATCAATGTCTTGAGACGATCCGTGATACTGCGATTAAAATTGTATACGAGCACAAATGCCAGGATCAGATTGAAAAGGATCATGGCGACGATGAGCCGTTTCAGGTTTTCGCGGGCCTTGGTCTCCTCTTCGCTATGTTTGATCTGCTCGCTCTGCTCGGCTTCAACAAGGCGATCGGCTAATACAAATATCTTTTCGACCGACTGGTGCATCTTTAGCCATTGACGCATGGCGCCCGGTCTATCGTCGGCCTCCAGTGCCTTATTAGCCAGAGCGAGGCTATGCATGCACAGATCGTTGAGCGACTCCATTTCTGCAAAGATACGACTTTCATAAGCATTGCCGGCTACCAGGCGCTTGATGATCTGCGCCTGGCGATCAAAGTCCTCGCCAAGCTCCTGGTAACGCTTATGATAGGTGCGGGATGACAGCATATAGCCGACGACGCTGTTTGTACCCGCACCGAGCAAGGTGCGCAAGAGGACGTTGACGTGGCTGACCACATCACGTGCATGAGCCTCCTTGAGACGCACGGCCTCTACCTGGCCCATCAGATTGATCAGGACAACGATAAAGGCCAGCTCGACGGCCAGAGGCGCCAGTACGAGCAGATAGACTCGTTGCGCCAAAGAAAGAGAAGGACCGCCGAGCCGCATCTCAGCCCTCAGATCTGGGTCCGTCAAAGTCAAATTTGACGCGATGATCCTGGCCCATGACCAGACAAGCATCAAAGGTGCCAGTGCCAGACTTCTTCTTAAAACCCTTGATCATCCCTGTGCGACCGTTCTCGATCAATGCAGTCAAATGCTCTTCGCTCAGAGGCAGCCCAGCCACCTCTTTCCAGATAGTAAACTTGCACCCTTCTCTCCAGCGATTGCAGCCCACGGCCTTGGTATTGGCCTTGAGTACGCCTGCCTTGCATAAAGGACATTGGCCGTAAGTCTTATCGTCGCTGCCTTGTGCGGCCATTCCAGAGCCGCTTGCAGTCTCAGGAGTGGTGCCATCTTCGAGCATGAGGATCTGTTTAAAGTCCTTGGTCATGACCAGCTTGCCTTCAAACTCGGTCTTACCGTCCTTGCTCTTAAAGCCTTTTATCATCTCAGTCTCGCCCTTGAGCAAGAGATCCTTGATGTGCTGATCGCTCAATTTGACGCCTCTTTGTTCGCGCCAGATGCTAAACTTGCACCCTTCTCTCCAGCGCGAGCAGCCAGCCCCTTTGGGCGTTTCTCGTACTTTGCCGTCCTCGTGCTTGCACTGAGGACATGCGCCCAGGGGCGGGTATTTGGTATCGTCCACTTGTCTTTTGCCTCTATCTGTGGTGCCTTTGCTATTTTTGCCGCTCGCTGACCTGGGCATATTGCCGCCGGCGCTTGCGACAGCCGGCAGGATACGCACGATAAAGCCAGCAATATCTTGATCGAATACAGTGCTATCCAGTTTGCCTTCCTGCATGTCAGCGAGTTGCTGCTCCCAGTTGGCAGTTAGTTTTACATCTTTGAGATCGCTATGCACCTGATAGATCAGGGCCTTGCCCTTTTCGGTAGGAGCAAGATATTTTTTGTTGCGCTCGACATAGCCGGTCTGCAAGAGACGCTCGATGATCGCCGCACGTGTAGCTGGCGTCCCCAGGCCTTTTTGCTTCATGTAGGAGGCAAGGTCCTCATCGTCGATCTCCTGTCCTGCATTTTTCATGGCCGTCAAAAGCGAGGCATCATCATAGGGTTTAGGTGGGTTGGTCTTACGCTCCTTGAGCTCAATTTTGGTCTTGTCCACATTTTGGCCCTTAAGCAAAGGCGGCAATTGCTGCGCATCCTCTCCGTCCTTGTCTTTGTCTTTAGCGCCGGCTTTCTTTTGCGTCTTGGGCTCCAATATGGTCCAGCCCTGCTCTTTGATGACAAAGCCCCGTGCCCTAAATCTGTGCTCTCCCAGAGCCAATATAGCCGTGGTCTCATCGCGCACTTCTGCGGGGAGGAAAATGCTCAAAAATCTCGTAGCCACAAGCTGATATATGTTTTTTTGCTTATCTGAAAGCGATGCCGGGGGAGGATTGTGAGTAGGTATGATGGCATGGTGGTCTGTGAGCTTGGCATCATCGACATAGGCCTTGGATAGGCGCGGCTTTAACAGGCTCGTGGTGATGCCACCAGGCACGATGCCCTCGTCCTTAAAGGCATCACGCGCGATCTGGCTGGTCATGGATGATTTGAGGACATTGGAGAGTATGCGGGGCAATTCGTCGACCATGTCTGTCGAGAGATGCCGCGATTCGGTACGAGGATAGGACAGGGTCTTGCTGTCCTCATAAAGACTCTGCGCGATATTGAGCGTCTCTTGAGCCGTATAGCCAAATCTCTTATTGGCGTCTTTCTGCAGTGTAAGCAAGTCGTAGAGAGCTGGTGGCTTGGTCCTTTTTTCTTGGGTAAGCACAGACTCCACTGAGGCCTGAGCGATTGGCTTGACGTCTTTTACCACTTGCTCGGCTATGGCCTTGTCTTCGATACGTGATTGAGGCTCGCCTTCTTTTTCTTTTGGTTGAGCCACATAACGCGCCACAAACCCAGGAGCAAAGGTCCCAAAGACTTCGTAAAAAGGCTTTGACTCAAAACTGTCGATCGCCGCCTGTCTTTCGACTATCAGATTGAGGGTAGGAGTTTGCACGCGGCCGATAGTGCACAATTGCTTATTCATGGCTGTATAGGCACGAGTAAAATTGAGGCCGACGATCCAGTCGGCATGGGCGCGAGCAGCAGCAGCACGGCCAAGATTGTCAAAATCTTTTCCGGGCTTGAGCTTATTCATGCCCGATTTGATGGCTTCTGCCGTGAGAGAGCTGATCCAGAGCCTTTCTACCGGCACCTTGGATCCGGATAGCTTGTAGATCAACCTAAAAATATGCTCGCCTTCTCTACCAGCGTCTGTGGCGCAGATTATCCCTGTGGTAGCCGGATCGACAAAGAGTTTTTTGATGACGTTAAACTGCTGCTTGGTCTTGTCCTGGACTTTGTATTTCCATTTATCCGGTTCGGGGATCATCGGTAGTTTGTCCAGGCGCCAGGGCCCACCCCATTCTGGGTTCATCTCTTCGGGTTCGGCCAGAGTGACGAGGTGGCCAAAGGCATAGGTAACGGCGTAGTCGTTGCCCTCAAAATATCCGTCACGCTTGGTCTTGGCTCCCAGTACGGCAGCTATGTCGCGAGCGACCGACGGCTTTTCTGCCAATACCACCTTCATCGGCGATCCTCACCCAGTCTGTTTGATAATGCCCTAATTTGGACTGGCATTATTTTAGTCGATTTGAGACAAGAGTTTGCCAAAATCGAAAGCTATTATCAATTGGCTAAGAGAAATAGACGCACAAAAGGCGATCGCAACCGGCTAGGGGTGGTGGGATGCATCGTCGTCTATTTTCTCTTAGAAAATTTTTCGACAAAGACAATTGACACCGCGGGCGACACCATACCATAGGCCCGCGCTGTCAAGGCTTTTTGATGTCGACAGTCTTGTCGTCCGGCAAACCGATCAGCGAGCTATTGATGGCATCGGCAGTGATCGACTTATCGATGGCTTTGACCTGGTCGGCAGGCAACTGCGCCTTGAGCTCGTCTGCAAAACGTCTGGCCAGGTCAGCATTGCCTTCGACGCCACGGCCGACAGTGCTCAGTAGCTTATAGGCCTGCGCCTTGTCCTGGGCAATGCCCTCTTCTTTGCCTTGAGCGAGGATCACGCCAAGGGTAAACCTTGCTCTACTGTCCCCCTTATCCGCAGCTCGCCTGAGCAGTTGCATGGCCACCGGCTGGTTTGGGGAGGCGCCATAACCCAGATAGTTGTACACGGCCAATTTGACGAGGGGGTCGGTATTGCCCATGGCTACTTCTTGTTCCATAGAACGACGAGTCTCGGCAGCATACATCTGCACCCCTTCTTCTTTTTCGAGATGCTTTTTGAGATCAAAATCAGACAAGTGCGCAGTGCGCGCACAGCCGCTGGCTAGAGCGAGGAGCGCTAGAAACGTCATGAGCGTAGTCTTGGGCTTGAACTTTAACGTCATAGGCCATGATGATAACAAGAATCAGCGTATCAAGAAACTGTTATCAAGGGGCAAGGTCGGCAGGATCTTGTTCGCTATCCCTATCCTGACCAACGGCATTCTTGCTGCGGGCCTTGCTATTCATTTCTTCTACTTCTTTTTTATAGTCTTCTTGAGTCTTTTGCATGGTCTCGAGATTGCGCTGTCTCTCCTCTCTGAGCTCTCGCTTCTCCTCGGCCTTCATAGTCTGCATTATTTTTTGAGAGTCTCGTGGACCGTGACCAAGTGCAGCCTGTATCCGCGCGGAGTTGGCATTGAGCTTGTCCTGGATGGCGGCCAAATCGTCCCCGACAAGTGGCTTGTCACTCTTGAGCCGCTCACCGACCTCGTTTACAGACTTACGGAGATCATCAGCCATTTTTTTATCTATCCTGCCGCTTGCAAGCGCCCGATCGATACGCATATTTTGATGCTTGACACGCAAGAGAGGTGAAAGGGATGAGCCAGGAGGATGAGGAGCCTGGGCGGGTGCTGGACTTGCAACGAGACAAGCTGCGCAGATTGACACGACAAAGACATTTTTGCCAAGCATGCGCATAGTTAAGGCATTCATCTAATCACCTCAATACAAAAAGGGCACCAGCTATATGCCCGCATTTGCCTAGCCCGAACGCATCATCTCGCTATGCTCTCCTGTCACCTTTCGAGCCAGCATGGCAGCAAGGGCAGGATAGCCCTCTAAAAGAGGATCTTTGCGCATTATCGCAATAGCAGCATTGCGAGCTTCTTCTAAAATTTTTGCGTCTTTGACGAGGTCAGCCAGTAAAAGATCAGGAAGCCCGCTCTGTCTATAGCCTAAAAACTCCCCCGGCCCTCTTATCTCCAGATCTTTTTCGGCTACTACAAAACCATCGCAGGTCTCGACCAATACACCAAGTCTGTCCTGGGTGGCAATTGACTTTTGCTCAGAAACAAGGAAGCAATAAGATTGCTCGGCACCGCGTCCAACTCGACCCCGCAATTGATGCAGTTGGGCCAGGCCAAATCTATCGGCATTTTCGATCACCATAACCGAGCTATTGGGTACATCCACGCCGACCTCGATAACTGTGGTCGATACGAGTATGTCGTACTCGCCCTTGCGAAAGGCTTCCATGACCTGGTCTTTTTCTTGAGCCTTGAGCTTGCCATGCATGAGCCCGAGCTTATAGTCCTTAAACTCGCCAGCTTGCAGCTTCTCAAACTCTGCCGTAGCAGCCTTCGCCGATAGACTTTCCGATTCGTCGATCAGGGGAAAGACCACATAGGCCTGACGGCCCTTTTGGAGCTCGCTGCGGACGAAGTCCCACATCTTTTTTTTGCCAGCAGGTTTGAGCAGGTGTGTCTCGATCGGTTTACGACCTGGAGGCAATTCGTCGATCTCCGACACATCGAGATCACCATGCATGGTCATTGCCATCGTCCGCGGTATTGGAGTGGCAGTCATGGTAAGGAGCTCCGGACTTTGACTCTTGGCTTTGAGCCGCGCTCTCTGCTTGACACCAAAACGGTGCTGCTCGTCGATAATGATCAAGCCGAGATTGGCAAACTCGACATCGTCTTCGATGAGAGCATGCGTGCCTACTGCTATATGCGCCTGACCACTGAGCAATTGCTGTCTGACCAGGCGCCTTTCTTTTTGCCCATGCTTGCCTAATACCGACACGCATTTAAGTCCAAGCGGTGTGCACAAACGCTGAAACTGCCTGAAATGCTGTTCGGCCAAAATCTCGGTCGGTGCCATCATGGCGCATTGAAAGCCATTTTCGATTGCCACGAGAAAGGCCAAGAGGGCCACGATAGTCTTGCCCGAGCCGACATCTCCCTGGACGAGCCTGTGCATGGGCTTGGGCGAGCCGAGATCGCGGACAATTTCTCCAAACACTCGCTCCTGAGCACCAGTCAATTTAAAAGGCAGGCTTTCCCGCATGCGCGCCACCAGACCATCCGGTGCATGCTGATAGACAATGGACAGTGCATCCTCGGTCATTTCGTATTGATAGCGTCTATGGGCCATCTGCAGCTGGATCGAAAATAACTCGTCAAATACGAGTCTGCGCCTGGCAGCATCCTTTGCTTCGACGCTCTCGGGAAAATGAATATTGAGAAAAGCCTCCGCTAGTCCCATCAGGCCGTATTCGGCAATGAGGTGATCCGGCAAGGACTCAGTGATGTATTTGCCATAAGCCTTGAGCGCATTGTTAATGACCGTTCGCAAATAGCGCAGTGATAGGCCTTCGGTCAAAGCATACACCGGTACCAGACGCCCGGCATGGATACTCATGGAAGCCAGGTTGTCGCCACCGGATTCGGTATCATCCTCTTTGTAGTTGGCGGCGAGCTGCTCGCCTCCTTCGAGAGACAAGATCTCTACTTCGGGATTTTTGAGCTTGAGCCTATGACTATAGTCATCAACCTCGACGACCCCGCTCGCCAGAACCTGAGCCCCTTTTGGATACTGAGCCTTGAGGCGGTCCAGAAGAAACTTATTGCCCTTACCGCCGACAAACTTTGTGATCGAGATCGATCCAGTACCATCGGTGATGACGGCAGTGAGTATGGACATATTGCCGCGCTTGGCTTGATAGGCGCTCACCGAGCGGATCGTGCCAAAGATGCTGACTTCGGATCCTATCTCCAGATCCTTTATGTACTCTCGATTTTGAAAGTCCAGATGCTTGCGTGGATAGTGGCGCAAGAGATCATCGACATTGTTTATGTGGATGGACTGGAGCAGGGCTGCCATCTTGGGCCCCACGCCCTTGACAAATTTGATCTCTACATCCTCGGGATGAGTGATTTTTTGCCTGCTTTGAGCATCGTGCGGCTTTTGCTGGAGATCTTCTCTTACAGCCAGTGCGCTACTTGTGCCTTTATTGGAGGGCAGCTCAGGTTTGATTTTGGCCCGACCGCTATCATCGCCGCTTTCCCCCGCCTTGATCGCTTGTATATCATCCAGCAACTCTTTTGTGCGCTTGATGATAGCGATGCGCGTCGCCACGTCATTATTGGGATAGGACCGATAGAGACCACGCAATGTCACCCACACCGATTCACCAGGCTGTCTGCGCACCAATTTGTCGCAAGTCAAATACATGAAACGCGAAAAAGTCGAATGCCGACCTTGAAAGTCGGCATAACGTGCGCGTATTTCCCAATCCACAGCTTTGTGCAGGGCTTTTATCTCTGCATCGCAACTCTTATCGGCGAGCACCATCTAGCACGAGCTATTGCAAACGGTTGAGGATAAGCTTGGAGATAGCCTTGAGTGTAGCAAAGACGCCCAGCCCTTCGCTGGCTACCGCTTCGAAAGAGGGTACGCCCCGGTTATTCATGTCTTTTTCCATACGCTCGATGCTCATGGCATTAGCGAGATCTCGCTTGTTGTACTGCAAGACCCAGGGGATAGAGTCGAGAGTGTAGTTGTACTCAGCAAGGTTTTCGATCATGTTTTGCAGAGACTCGACATTGTCCTTGGCGCGCATAACGTCGGAATCAGCAACAAAGATGATGCCGTCAACGCCGTTGAGGATCAACTTGCGAGAGGCATTGTACTCAACCTGACCGGGCACGGTATAGAGTGAAAAGCGTGTCTTGAAGCCCTGGACCGAACCCAGATCGAGAGGCAAGAAGTCAAAGAAAAGAGTACGCTCGGTCTCTGTGGCCAAGCTGATCAACTCGCCGCGAGTAGTGGGCGCGAGCTGGCCGTGGATGTATTTGAGATTGGTGGTCTTGCCACCAAGGCCGGTGCCGTAGTAAACGATTTTGCAGTTAATCTCTCGAGCTGCGTAGTTAACGAGTGCCATTAGATGTTTCCTGCTTCCCCCCGCCTTGCGGCCCGGTTTATCTTAAGACTGTCTTAAGTTACCCCAAATGGCCAAGATAAACCAATCTTGTAAACCGTTTATTGCCTGCATCCTGAACTAAATACTAATACTAGCGCGCTATCTTGACATTATCGGACAGCGCTGCCGCTGGGCGCAGGGCCTGACGGCTATCTAAGACTACCATGATTTATAAAAGTCATTTACCCCCCTTGGGGCAGATTACACCTATCAGGGTCCAACTATTACAATCTTTGCAAATACCCTCCGAGCATATATGCAGCATGATACAATTGCGCTCTTGCATACCCGCCCTGAGTGCCGGGTATTTTTGTCTCGTAAAACAGGAAAAAGTGTTATGTCTAAGCGTTGTGACGTCTGCGGAAAAGGTCCTCAGGTTGGTAAGCAATATACTTTCCTCCGTTCGCACTTTAACCCGCATGGCAAGAGACGTTGGCTCCCCAATCTGCAGCCCTTCAAAGCGGCCGTAGGCAATACCGTCAAGCGCCTCAAGGTTTGCACCTCGTGCATCAAGGCCGGCAAGGTACAAAGAGCCCTCTAAGCTGCTCCAAGCAGATCGATATTCAGGACTTCTCGAGATCTCGAAAATCCAGACAGCAGATAATTTATTTGCCGTTACTGCGAGCGAGCTCGAGGAGTCCTTGCTTTTCGACTAGATATAAAGAGTTGCAAAACTGGCAACGCCCCTCTGCCTGCCCGTCTTCTTCGGCCATGGACATGATCTCGCTCGAGGGCAAAAGCCTCAAGGCCTCCACAAATCGCTCTTGCGAACACTTGCAGAAAAACGAGACTGGCGACTCCGGTGCCAGAGAGACGACCTCAAATCCTGAGAGTATCCTCTGCAATATATTTTCGAGGCTCATGCCCCGGCGCATCAAAAAAGTAAAAGTGCCAAAAGTAGCAATATTGTTCTCGATCTTCTGGATGGTCTCTTCGGTATGGTCAGGCAAAAGCTGGACGATAAGTCCGCCTGCGGCCTCTACCCCTTGCTTTGTCAGATGTGTGCCGACCACCACGATGGACCCTGTTTGATCCGATGAGACCAGATAGCGATTGACGTCTTCGCCTATTTCTCCAGATACCAGCTCGACTGTCGACATATGCGGAGTACCAAAGCCATGATCGATTGTGACGTGTAAATAGCCAGTATTGCCGACAGCCTGTCCAACGTCAAAATTGCCCAGCGAATTGAGCGGCAACTCTACTCTGGGATGATCGACAAAACCACGCACGGTCCCGCGTGGGCTAGCATCGACAAAAATACGACCGAGCGGCCCATTACCGTTAAACTTGAGAGCGACCTGGCCCTCGCGAGCAAGGATGGGCGCCAGCAACACTCCTGCAGTCAGAGCCCTACCCAGTGCAGCTGTGGCGGTAAAGGACAGGTCATGCCTCACACGAGCGCACTCGACCAGGTCCGTGGTGCTGGCAATGATGGCTCTGATAGTGCCATCCGAGGACATTGCTTTGAGGATACCGTCTTTTATGGTCATAGATGCACGCGCCTATTGGCAATCTCTGAACCCATAATAGCAGCATATTACAATTTTTAAATATTTTTCTCTGGGGCCTCAAAGCTCAAGGCCCGCAAGCGTTGACCAAGATCGCTCACTCTCTCGCGTAAGCCATAGCCTGCTGCGACAAAGATCTGCTCTATGTCTTTACTCTGCCCGTCCCCATGCTCTACCACGATATCGGCATGAGCAGTGGCTCGGCAGCGAGGAAAGAAAGAAGCAAAATCACGATAAAAACCAAGACCATCACTGCCGGAACCGCATAGTGCAAGGTGCGGCTCATGCTCGCGGACTTCCGGAGCCAGGCCCTCAATGTCTGTGCTAGGGATATAAGGAGGATTGGAGACGATCAGATCAAAGGATTCTAGATCTTTATTGCCTGCTCTGGACAAAACCTCGAGATAATCGCCTTCGATTACCTCGAGATTTTGCAAGCCCAATCTCAAGGCATTTTTGCGGGTGGCATCGACGGCCTGAGGTGAAATATCTATAGCAGTGGCACTGGCCGTGATACCCAGATTGGCCAGACGTCTCAAGATAAAAATGCAGATAGCGCCTGTACCCGGACCTATCTCGAGTATTCGCACCGATGCAAGACTCTTTATAGTTATTTTGCTGGCAATCGAGTCGAGGGCGCATTGCGCTACGACTTCGGTATCTGCTCTGGGTATCAGCACACCAGGCCCCACAGACAATACCAGATCCATAAAGCCAGCCTCGCCGAGCAGATATTGCAAGGGCTCGCGTCTGGCTCGTCCAGCCAGCACGCCTTCCAATCTTTCTGCCCCCCGCGCGTCCACTCTGTGCTGCATGGTGAGCGCCAATCGCTCAAACTCGATATCCATAGCCCAGGCCAATGCCAGGCGGCTCTCAGCCCGAGCCTCGCCTATATCTTGCACCACTGCCAACTCACTATAGAGCGCCTGCTCAAAAAGCCGCATGGCCTGCGCAATAGTGAGGTTTGCAAAACGCGACATCAGATGTCGCCGCGGACTTCTTCTTCGAGTAGTTTTTGCTGATAAGACAGGATATTGGCTTCGATGACCTTATCCAGATCGCCTTCCATGACTGGATCAAGGGCAAAGTTTTGGTTTAGCCTGTGATCAGTGCAGCGATTGTCCTTGTAATTGTAGGTGCGGATCTTTTCCGACCTGTCACCCGTGCCGACCTGCGACTTGCGCTGGTCATAGACTGCTTGCTGTTGCTTTTCGAGTTCGATTTGATAGAGCTTGTTGCGCAAGATCTGCTTGGCACGCTCCTTGTTTTGCAGCTGACTGCGCTCTTCGGTACAGTGGACCTGTATCCCCGATGGCTTGTGCAAGATGCGCAC
>Ga0233436_1002839_pt1 | contig 11945 bp, 11 predicted proteins | sample SI_122_August201_2_FD_182723 | JGI IMG/M metagenome (GOLD analysis project Ga0233436, IMG submission 182723) | Seawater microbial communities from Saanich Inlet, British Columbia, Canada - SI_122_August2016_150_MG | ecosystem: Environmental > Aquatic > Marine > Inlet | place: Canada: British... | reverse complement strand
AAGTTAAATGTTTTGTTATTATTTAAATGGCTTCATTTAAAGCATTGTTTTTGTTTTTAGCTATTTTTTGTCAAAAGTTTTTTTGATTTTTTTAACTTTTTCGACAGGTACAGTGAGGGATTACTATAATAACTATTGACTTTTTATTAAATGTAAATATAATACATTTCTGATATTTAAAAAACTTAATAAGATTATGAAAACATTAACACCTACTGAAGCAGATTGATTATCAAAACTTACGTGATTATCATGACATGAATTATATAAACATTTAAAAAAACTTGCAAATGATGATTTAGATAATAAGCATTTAGATGAATATAGATGAGCATTATCTCTGTGGTCTGAATATACAAATGATACAAAGCATCAAGTAATAGTTACTTTAGATTGAAGAGATACAGCAGGGAAAGGTAGTAATATAAGAAGAGTTACAGATTATTTTGATGATAAAAGATATGATGTAAGAGCTTATTGAATACCTTCATCACATGAAAAAAAATGATATAATTGGTTTAATAGATATATGAAAGACTTTCCAGAACCTTGAAAAGTATGATTTTTTGATAGAAGTTGGTATAATAGAGCTTGAGTAGAAGCTGCAATGTGATTTTGTACAGAAGACGAATACAATTGGTTTCTAGAACATGTTAGTCAATTTGAAAAAGATCAAATAATTGATATGTGAATTAGTTATGTAAAAGTTTATTTATCAATAGGTAAAGAAACACAAGTGAAAAGATTAAAGTGAAGAGATAAAGAAATGAAAAGATGGAAATCTTCTTTTATTGATGCAAAAGCACAAGAAAAACGGAATTACTATACTTTAGCAAAAAAGAAAATATTAGAATTAACAGATACTCTACATGCACCTTGGATAGTTTTAGATTCTAATAAAAAATTTTCATCATCAGTTGAAATAATTAAAAAAATTATTAATTCTTCAGATGAAGTATCAAAAATAATAAAAAATGAACTTTCAATCGATTTATCACCAAATCATAAAATATCAAGAACAGCTCAACAAGAATTAATTAGAATGGATGAAGAATGATGTATGTTACACATGAAAGAAAAATTTAAGTTTGCAAAATAAAAATTACAATTTTGATAGTTATTCTTGCAATAATTTATTTTTAAATTATACTAATAATAATAAATTTTATTAATTAAAAATAAATTATGGATTTTACTGGAAATTTTAGTCTTTTATCTTATACAGGTTATATTGTTTATACTGTTTTTATTGCATTTATTACATATAGAATTCTAGATTTTGTATTTAAGATAGAGGTAAAATTTATAGATAAAAAAACTGGTGAAGAAAAATAATAGTTTATAACAATATTTATTAAATATAGTAATAAAAATTTAATTTTTATTACTATATTTTTTTAATATTTTTAAAATTGAATTATTACTGTTATCTTTAAAAATAAACAAAAGTCAATCTTTAATAATTATAATTTCTTTATAAATATTATTTGACTTAATCAAACTTATAAATAACTTAATTATATATATAATTAAAATTAATTATTATAGCCTTGTATTTACATCTATTAATTTAAGCAAATATGTTAGAATATCTTATAAATAATCCAGATAAAGTTTTAATTTATACTATAGTATTTATAGTTAGTATTTACCTTGTTTTAAAACTTATTAAGTATATCAAAATAAAAAGAATGTCTCCTTATGATAAAGATACATTTAAGTTTATTTGATGATATTATTCAAAGGATAAAAATTATTATTATTGTTGTTGAGATATTATAAATAATAGAATTGATAAAGATAGTTTTGAACATATATGATGAGAATATGCAAAAGATAAAGATAATATCTTTCTAAATTGAAATACAGTAAAGTGAAAAATTGATATTAGAACTTTTTCTTTTATATGATGATATTATACAAAAGATAAGGATAAATTATATTATGATTTAGAAATTGTAAGCTGAGATATTGATGTTGCTTCTATTATGTATTTATGATGAGATTATGCAAAAGATAATAATAATGTATATTATGAATGATATATTATGGATAAAAATGTAGATGTTCTTAGTTTTAAATATCTTTGATGATTTTATGCAAAAGATAATAATAAATTATATTATAATTGAAAAGAAATTGAAATAAAATAAAAGGGCTATTGAAAAATAGTTTTTTATTTTAATAAAAGTTTTATTTATAATTAATGTACAAAATAAAATTTATGTGTATAATCAAGTTATTAATAAAAAAATATTTTTTAATCAATTAAATTAATGTTATTCAAAGATTTAGATATAATAAAACCAATATTAAATGCTCTAGATAAACAAGGCTATAAAAGTCCAACACCTATTCAAGAAAAAGCTATTCCTTATATACTTGATGGAAGAGATGTTTTAGGTGCAGCACAAACTTGAACAGGGAAAACTGCAGCTTTTGCTATCCCAACTTTACAACTTTTATCGAGAGAAAAAGAATTATCAAATTTTTCCCGTGCTATTAAATGTCTTATATTGACTCCAACACGTGAGTTAGCTATTCAAATAGAAGACAACATTAAGCAATATTGAGCTGAATTATGACTCCGTCATTTAGTTATTTTTGGTTGAGTTAATCAAAGTTCACAAGTTAGAAAATTAAAAGCATGAGTAGATATTTTGGTTGCTACTCCATGAAGACTTTTAGATTTAATGCAACAATGATATGTTGATTTAAAAAAAGTAGAAATTTTTACATTAGATGAAGCTGATAGAATGCTTAATATGTGATTTATTAATGATGTAAAAAAAGTATTAAAAAAATTACCCAGCAAAAGACAAACTTTATTCTTTTCTGCTACTATGCCAAAAGAAATAGCTAGTTTAGCTGACTCAATTTTAAATAATCCTATTAAAATAGAAATAACACCAGTATCTTCTACTGCTGATACAGTTAAACAATCTGTATTTTTTGTAAGTACATGAAATAAAAAACATCTTTTAGCTGAAATATTAATAAATAAAAATATAAAATCTATTCTTGTTTTCACTCGTACAAAACATTGAGCTGATCGTGTAGTTAAGGATTTAGCTAAAGTCTGAGTTATAGCAGAAGCTATTCATGGTAATAAATCACAAAATGCACGTCAAAGAGCTTTAAATAATTTGAAATCATGAGAAACAAGAGTATTGGTAGCAACAGATATTGCGGCTAGAGGAATAGATATAGATGATTTAAAGTATATGATTAACTATGATATATCAAATGAACCAGAAACATATGTTCATCGTATTTGACGTACATGAAGGGCTTGAAAAGATTGAATTGCTTATTCATTTTGTAATCAAGAAGAAGTAGAATATCTACTAGGTGTTCAAAAAATGCTATGAAAAAAAATTCCAGTAGTTACAGATCATCCTTTTGCAATAGAAGTAGATGAAAGTATAAAAGCTCCAAAGAAACAACAAAGAGGTTGAAGAAGAAATTGAAATGCTAATACTGAAGCAAATAGAAAAAGGAATATTAGGAGGAGGAAGAATAGAAGAGTTTAGTTTTTATTTATATATAAATAATATTATGCCTAAAAAACAAACATTTAAGGAATCTTATGAAAGACTTACTAAAATATCTAATTTATTAGATAATGAAGAAGTTATAGATGTGGATGAATTAATAAAATTGCAAAGTGAAGCGAAAAAACTTTATTCTTTTTGTGATTTAAAATTAAAAGATTTAGATAAAAAATTAGATACTAAAATAGATGATTAATGGAACAATTTAAATTACAATTATCACAATTTTTAGAAATTATCAAATCTCAGTTTGATGAAATAATTTGATACAATGAGTATTTAATAGAAGCAGAGGTTAAGTCTATAAAACAAAATAGACAATTTTATTATATTGATTTAGTAGAGACTCTAAATTGAAAAATAGTTGATTCAACTAGATCAAATATATTTAATCCTACTGTTATGAGATCTTTTTTGTATGAAGTTTGAATTGATAGAGTTCAAGAATTAGTATGAAAAAAATTATTATTAACAGTAAAACCTAGTTTTCATAAGACTTATAATTTTTCAGTGAATATTTTAAAAATTCATACTGATTTTTTTGTTTGATCATTAGAAAAACAAAAAAAAGAAAATATTGTAGAATTAAAAAAGTTGGAGATTTTTTATAACAATAAACATAAAGATATATGAGAGCCAACTTTTAATATAGCAGTTATAACATGAAAAACAAGTGAATGATTTAGAGATTTTAAAAGTATTTTAGAAGAGTCATGATATAACTATAATATTACAGTTTTTGATTCTTTAATACATTGAGAAAAGGCAAGCAAAGAAGTAGTAAAAAATATGGAAAAGATTTCTAATAAAATTAATAGTTGAAAGATTTTTAATTTGGTTGCTATTATTAGATGATGATGAGCAAGTGAATGAATGAATTGGACAAATGATTTTGAATTATCTAAGCATGTTTGTAATTTCGAAATACCTGTTATGACAGCAGTTTGACATACAGTTAATCAAAGTATACTTGATATGGTTGCTTGTTATGACTGTAAAACTCCTAGTGAAGCTGCTAAGATTTTAATTGATATTTATTCCGAATTTAAAGAAGATATAGATGCTGAATATGAATATATTTTATGAACTATTTCTGACTTCAGAGATAAATATAGTATTGATTTAAATTTTATATCAAAGAATTTACCTCTTCAAATTTCAAATAAAACAAGGGTTTATAAACAAAAACTAGATAGTTTTAACATTATTAAAAAGATTGAATATAATAAAAGATTAATTGCTAATAAACTTGAATTTTTATACAATAATATTTTATCAAATAATCCTGATAAAATAATAAATAAATGATACAATTTAGTATTTGATAGTGACTGAAAAGTTCTTAAAGAATATAGTGTTTGAGAAAAATATAAAATGAAAGGGAAGTGATATGAGTATTTGATTGAGATAAAAGGGAAAAAATAATTGACATTCTGTATGATTAAGTTATAATAATCTTACTTAATTAATTATAAAATGATTTTTTTAAAAGATAAATTTAGTTCACCAGTTATAAAATTATTAAGAAGTGATAATCTAGAATTTATATTATCATTTTTTTATCATGTATTTAGAAATGAAGATAAACAAGTTGATACAATAAGACAGTTAAAATTAGAAAAAGAATTAGAATTGTTTATTAAAAATTATAATTTTAAATTAGAAGAAGATAAAAATGAAGAAAATGCATGAAAATATTTAGAATTTTGGATCAAAACAAAATTTTTAAGAAGATTAGAAATAAATGAATTTGGTGATGATTATGATATAGAATTATCAGAAGCAAGTCTTCAAGTAATGAATTTTGTCGATAATTTATGATTAGATGAAGATTTGATTTATGCATCAGTAAAATCAAATTTTGAAAATGCTTTTTCAAATTTAAAAAGTATTGCATTTTCTTCAAGTAGTTTCAAAAAACAAAATTTAGCAGAAATAGATAAACAAATTAAAGATTTAGAAAAAAAGAAAAAATTAATAAAAGCTTGAGATTTAAGTGTTTTTGAAGAAGAAGTATATGATAAATATAATTCAGCTAAAGATCTACTAAAGAAATTACCAATAGAGTTTAGAAAAGTAGAAAATGTATTTGAGAATATTTATAGAGATATTCAAAAAAAATCAAATGATTCAGATTTGAATAGATGAGAAATTTTATCTTTTACTTTAGATGAAATAGAAGATAAAATAAATAATTCACCACAATGAAAAAGTTTCGAATGATTTGAAAAATTTTATAGACAAAAACCAAAAGAATTATTAATAGCACTTGAAAATATATTTGAAAAATATGAAAAAATATGAAAATTAGAATGACAAAAATCAATTAAATCAATAATAAATATAGATTTATTAAAAGCAAAGAAAAGAGCATATAATAAAAAAACTTTTTTAGTTTCAAAACTTAGGGAGATATTTAATGAACAAAACTTAGCAGAAAGAAAAAAATGAGTATATTTAATTAAACAAATAAAAAAAATAATATCTGATAATTCTAGTAATTTTGATTATAAAAAAGAGTTTTATAAAATAAATAATGGTGTAAATATAGATTTATTTATGTGAAAGAATTTATGGGAACCAAAATCAGGTATTAAACTGGATACTTTTGAAAATATTGAACATAAAGATAAAGAAATTAATATAGAAAATATATTTAGATATACAAATGTATCAGAAACAGAGATTAAAAATAATATATCAGATTTATTATCTAATAAAAATGAAGTATATTTAGAAGAAGTACTAGAAAAACATCCTATTAAATATTGAGTAGATGAATTTATGTCTTATTTAAAAGTTGCAGTATATAATAAACATAATATTTCAAAAATAGATATAAATAGATTTGAAATAGAATGAATTCATAATAATTTAACTGTAGAATGACCAAAAATACAATTTAAAAAGTAAGAATTCCCCTAGCCCCCCCCTTTATTATAGGAGGAATAAAGAAAATGAATTTTATTGTAGTTTATCCCCTTTAATAAAAGGGGATAATAGGGGAATTTGTTAAAAAATACAATTTAATAATTAAATAATAAAATATGCAAGATAAAATAGATTTAAAAAATGTTTTAGAGTGGTGATATTTAGTAAATAAAATATTAAATAATAAAGATATTATTATTGAAAATCAGAAGGATTGGAGAATATTAAATAAGTATTTTGAAGAATTGAAATCTTATTTTTTAGTCATGCAATATGAATTAAAAATAGATGAGGATAATTGATTTGCTTATATAGAAGAAATAGAAGATATGGATGTTGAAAGTATTTCAAAAAAACAAAAATTATCATTTTGAGTTACATTATTATTAGTTATTTTAAGAGAATATATTTACAAAAAAGAAGTAGATGACATTTATACAGATGAATATTTAATAGCATTAACTTATATAAAAGAAAATTTACTAGTTTATTTAAGAGAAAAATATGATAATGATGATAAACGTATATCTTCAGAAATAAAGCAAATAATAAAGAAAACTATAGATTTATGAATACTTAAAGATTTATGAAATAGTAATTATAGAATAAACAAGCTAATAAAAGCTAAAATGAGTGTAGATAATATGGAAGAAGTATTAGCAATAATAAAAAGTGAATTAGGAATGGAATAATTTTATAACACATATTTATGAAAGATTGATACATTTTAAAAAAGTTTGAGCTGTTTAATTGGTGAACTTTTGATCAGAAAATAGAAACGTATTACTTAGATGATGATATTACAGTTGTATCTTGAGATAATGGTAGTGGTAAATCTACAGTAGTAGATGCTTTTGTGAGTTTGCTTGTGCCAGGTAGAATGAGAAAATATAATCTGTCAGCAACAGAGTGAAGTTCTAAAAAATCAAGAAATGAACTAAGTTATATCAAATGAGCATATAAAAATGAAGAAACATCTGAGTGAGTTAAAACAGCTTATTTGAGATGAAATAAATCATGAATATCAACATATTCTGTTATTTTATGATATTTTAGAGATGAAGTAGCAAATAAAGAAATTACTATGGCTACATTTTTTAGAACAACAAGTAATTGAGTAGAAAAATTTTATGTAATAAGTGAACAAGAGCTATATTTAAAAGAAGATTTTGTTAATATATTAAATAATAAAGAATTACAAAATCCTTTATCAAAATTAAAAACAATTTTAAAAACTAAAAATGATACAAAAATATATACCAAGTTTAAAGAATATTTAGAAGATTTTACATGACTTTTTTGACTTAGAACAAATGCTATAGAATTATTTAATAAAGTAGTTTCATTAAAAGAAATAAAAGATTTAAATAGTTTTTTTAGAGAAAATATGCTTGAAAAAAATCCAGCAATATTAGATGAATTTGAAGAGTGTGAAAAAAATTATCTATGAGTTAAAGATATTTACGAAAAAATAATAGCATCAGAAGAAAAATTAAAAATCCTTAATCCATTTATAGAAAATAAAAAATTATATGATCTAAAAAATAGTCAGAAGAAAGAAATTAATTACTATGAACAAAATTTAGAAAATTATAAATGTATTATAGAACAATGATTGATTGAAACTAAGATAGAAAAAGATAAATATAGTTTAGAAAGTATAGAACTAGAAAAAAAAGAAATAGAAGAACAAATAGGACTGGTCTCAAAAGAAATAAAGGGAGTAGAGAGTTTTTTAGAAAATAATGATACAACAAAAAGAATTAATGAAATTAATAGTTCTATATTATTACTTGAAAAAGATAAAAATATAAGAGAACATAATTATAAAAATTATGAAAATTATATAAATATACTATGACTTAGTTTTGATAATACTATTGAAAATTTTTCAGAAAATATATGAAAAATAAATGAAAAAAGTATAGATCTAGAATGAGAAAATGAAAAACAAGAAGAATTAAAAATAAAAAGTATAACTGATAAAAATAGTTTAACTTTAGAAAAACAAGAAAAGGATAATGAATTAAAATATTTGAAAAAAAGAGAAAATTTGTTACCTGAAAGATTATCAAAAATAAGACAAAAAATAGCAAAATGACTTGCAATAGATGAATCTAGATTGAAATTTGTATGTGAACTAATAAAAGTAAAAGAAAATCATAATGAGTGGTTAATGCCAATTGAAAAATTATTACATTCTTTTTGACAAGAAATGCTTGTTCCTGAAAATATGCTTCACGAAATAAATAAGTACGTGAACGAGAATAACTTAAAATGAAAAATAAAATATAATAAAATACAAGTTAAACAATCTTATTTACAAGAAGAAGAATGAGTAACTGAAATGCTTATATCAAAAATTGATATAAAACATAACTCTGAGTTCTGATGATGGATTAAAAATAAGCTATTAACAAGATTTAATTATCTATGTTTAAGTGATACAAATTCATGAGAATATAATAAAGCTCCACTAGTATTGACTATTTCATGACTAATAAAAAACAAAAAATCATATATAAAAGATGATAGAATATTTGGAATAGATAAATATATTTTGTGATGGGATAATAAAAAGAAAATAGCATTACTTGAAAAAGAAATAAAAAGTTTAGATAAAAAAATATTAATTATAAATAATACACTAGAAGATATAAAAAAATTTAGTGATAATTATAATACATTAATTAAAATATTTATAAAATTAGATGATATAAAGACTTTTTCTAGTGTAGATTTTAAGATATTAAAAAAACAAATAGATGAAAAATTATTTGAGATAAAAAAATTAAAAGAAAATGATTCAGAGTTAAAACAATATAGAGAAAAATTAGATAATTATGAAAAAAAGTTAATAAAATTAAATATTAATAGAGATGAAAAAGTATGAAAAATAAGTAATTTGATAGCAGAAATTAAAAAACTTGAAACAAAAATTAATTATATAAAATCTAGATTAATCCAAATAAATATTTTAGAAATTAAAGAAAAATTTGAAAATTCTAGTTATATAATTACAGATGTTAGTTTAGATGATATATGAATTAACAAAGATAAAATTTTATCTAAAATAAATAATAAAAAAGATAAATTATCTGATGAAATACAAACATTGTCAAATAAAATGAATGGTCTATCCTCAAGATATAGGGAATATAAAATGACAGTTTCTGAAAAAAATGAAATATGAACAAACCTAGATCAATTAAGTTTTTGGAAATATTTAGAAGAACAGTATCATAAAATAAATGATGAAGAGTTATATAAATATAGAGAAAGATTTGAAAAAGAGTTTAGAGAAACATTATTTATTAGATTAAATGATTTTTATAATAGTTTGGAAAATGAATGTGAATATATTAAATCAAAAATAGATATAATAAATAATACTTTAAAAACAATAAATTATTCAAATGAAACTTTTATAGAAGTAGCAATAAAAAATAATAATAAAAAGTCTGATAATATAGAAGCATTTAAAAAAGAATTCAGAGAAAAAGTTATTTATAAAAAAGAGCTTGATATGACAGATAAGATAAAAGCTTTTGAAGATATAAAAATACTTATGGAAAAACTAATAGATAAAGACTTGCAAGCATGGAGAAATAATATGATAGATGTAAGAAATTGGTTTTTGTTTTATATAAAAGAAAATTATACAGATACTGGTGAATTGAAAGATGTTTTTGAATCTTCAAGTGGTAAATCATGATGACAAACAATAAAACTTGCTTATTCAGTATTAGCGTCAGCTTTATTATATCAATATGGAATAAAAGAGGAAAACCAAAATCTAGTTACAAATGCTTTTTCAAAATCATTTAGATTAGTTGTAATAGATGAAGTTTTTGCAAAACTAGATATAGATAATTCAAAATATGTACTTGATTTATTTAAAACTCTATGATTACAATTATTTATAATAACACCAACAAACACAATAAATGTTTTGGAAGATTATGTTAAATCAATATATTTTATATCAAATATAAGCTGAGATAAATCTTTTAAAAATAAAATAGATATAAAATCAAGAACAAGAATAGAAGAAAAAATAAGAAATAAACCAGAATCTAAGTTAGAAAGGGAGTATATGAAAAAAGAAAATGAAAATAAACTGGATTTAGATGAAATGAAAATGGAAATGTTTTAATAATAAATAAAGAATCTCCATTTATTAAAGGAATGAAATAATAATGTATATAATTATGCAAACAACAAAACTAATAAAAAAAATAAAAAATAGTTATAAACTATTTTTGGAGTCATATATTATATGAGAAAAATATTCTCTAGTTTTTGGGGTTCCTAAAATTTCAGTAAAATGAAATGAAAATTTAATAAATGATTTTCAAAGAGGGTTAAGATTGCTTACTGAAAAGCATGAATGATTAATATTAAATACTATTAAAACACAAAAATGAACAATAGTAGAAAATATAGAATTTATAGATAATATAAGTTATTTAAAATTTATTTGAAAACAAAAAGATTTTGAATGTTTTTGTTTAAATATAGAATATATAAATACAAATTTATCTGTTATTTCTAATTGGATAAAGAAAAATACTTTAAAAATAAACCTATACAATAAAAAGTGGAAATATATAATAGATGTAGTAAAATATTTTTTATTAAATTCTAATTCAAACTTATATATTAGAGAATTACCAATAAAAGTTCATACAAAATTTATAGAAAATAATAAAAAAATAATAGATGAATTATTGCAGTTTGTTAATGAAAGACAATGATGAATATTTAGTTTTGAATGAAATACTTTTGAAGAAAAATATTGATTAAAAATAAAACCTTGTTTTGTAAGATTTAGATATTTGGATAATAATTTAAATAGTGGATTTTTATGAACAAAGATAGATGATATTTCTTTAATAATAGATGATTTTAAAAATTTAGATATAAAATGCAATAAAGTTTTTATAATAGAAAATGAGATAAACTATCTTACTTTTCCAAAAATAAAAGATTCTATAGTTATTTGGTGAAAATGATTTAATATTTCAAATTTAAAGAATATAGATTGGTTAAAAAAATTGGAAATATATTATTGGTGAGATATCGATAGTCATTGATTTAAAATATTAGCTCAATGTAGAAAATATTATTCTCAAACTAAATCTATATTAATGGACATGGAAACATATGGTTATTATAAGCAATATGAAGTTAAATGAAAAATAATAACAGATAGGGAATTAAAAAATTTAACAGATTATCTAGATAAAAAAGAATATAGTTTATTAGAGTATTTGAATAAAAATAATCTGAGATTAGAGCAGGAGAATATAGATCATGAATATGTTAAAATTAGTATATAAAAAATATATAAAAAGTTTTGACAAAGAATATTAATTGAATACAATTATAATAAATTTAAAATTTAATTATATTATTATGAGTGAAAGACTTGATAGAATGGAAAAAATATTGGAGGAA
>Ga0233436_1002823_pt1 | contig 12000 bp, 7 predicted proteins | sample SI_122_August201_2_FD_182723 | JGI IMG/M metagenome (GOLD analysis project Ga0233436, IMG submission 182723) | Seawater microbial communities from Saanich Inlet, British Columbia, Canada - SI_122_August2016_150_MG | ecosystem: Environmental > Aquatic > Marine > Inlet | place: Canada: British... | reverse complement strand
CCGGCGCTCAATATGATGAAGCCTTTCGATCGGCCCCCCATGCCACTTCCGCCTAATAACGACTCCACAAACATTGCCGATTCTTTTCCCACTACCATCGATCCATCATCTGCGATCAAGACTCTATCCTGGCGCACTCAAGCCCTTAAGCTAGCAAAAGCATCCAAGATCGATCCCTCGCTAGCTTGCTCGGTCAATACTACGACCACAGCCAGAGCGCTCAATGACGCCATCTCGACGGTATCGCAATCGACCGGCGTCTATCTCTATGATTTTTCGCCGGCGGCCGGACAGGCGCTGTTTTTGCTGCAAGACTTTGATCGCAACATCACCGAAAAAATGTGGGTGGTCTACAAACCTCAAGATCCAGGCAATTTTGATTTGAGAGCACAAATAGAAGCGCGCAACAAAGTACTCAATCTACTCAAAGCAAAATCGATAATAGAAACGATAAAATCAACCGCAGAATCGAAAGCAAACCCACAAAACAGTCTTTAAAACAGTCTTAAATGTCAGGACAATTGCGATGCACGATCAAAAACCAGCAAAAATAATCGTGCTAGGCATTACAGGCACCATATCCTCCGGCAAATCGCTCGTCGGCAAAATCTTGCAAGCTCGCGGCGTACCGGTTTTTGATACCGATCTGATCACACACGAGCAATTGTCTAGTAACCAGGCCGTAATCAAGGCAATCAAACAAGAGTTTGGTGATACTGTATTTGATGGCGACAAGATCAACCGAAAGGCACTAGGCGCAGCCGTTTTTGGCCATCCTGACAAAAAGAGCAAGCTCGAAAAAATCATACATCCCAACGTCATCATGGCTACTCGCAGCGCCATAGCAGCACTCGATCCCCGGCAACATCCAGTTGCAGCCATCCTTGCGCCTATGCTCTTCGAAGCAGGCGTAGAAGGCGAATACGACGAAATCTGGGCCACCTATACCAAGCCAGAGCTTTTGAAAGAGAGACTGGCCCATCGAGACGGCCTCAGCCCGGCTCAGATCGAGACAAGACTAGCCGCACAATTGCCTCAAGATGAAAAATGCCGTCGAGCCGATCAAGTCATTGACAATAGCGGCAGTGTGGAGTTTACAGAAAAACAAGTGGACTTGCTATTAAACAAACTGCTTGATGTAAAATCAAACGGATGAAACCCGTCTTTTTTGCAAAGTATCTCCTGGCCCTGGTCCTCTCTGTACAAGTAGGACAAGCAAAGGCTATGGACAAAACCAGCAAGGATCCTGCAAATATAGATGCCATCTACCTATATCAAACCAGCGCTCTCAACGGCGATCTGGATGTGTACATCGCACAAGATAGAGTAAAAGTATTAGACAAACGCACAGGTAGCGGCATCAGTGCAAAGGCCCCAGATTGGGCTGTCAATGTCTTTGAGGGTCGCAATAAACGCATCTGCACTATACCGATCGCAAAATACACAGGCGGCAAACAAAAAGTCGCCACTATCACTGGTGGCACGCATCTGGACCGACTCCCTCTCAGATACGTGGGCAAAGGGCAAGTCAACGGCATAGCATGCAGCGAATACCAAACCACTGACAAATTTGCAGCTCAACAAGAAAAAGATAGAGCAGCCGAGTCTGCCGACCCGAGGTTTGTGCATCAAGCACAATTGATGGTCGCAGGGGAGCAAATGGCCCAAGCCAAAGTAGCATCATTATTGGCGCTCTACTATGGCATCCCCGAGCTGGATAAAACCAGATCAATAAAAAACTATACCGGCCACGCCATACCACTCAAATTTTGCTATCGCGATCTACGCGGTGACGTGCACGACATCTTGATCACCAGCGCCAAAAAGACAATCAAACTGTCCTCACTAGATTTTGAGCCTCCACAAGGCTACCGCAAGGTCACTCTTTTGAAAGATCTGGAATATGGCCTCAAACCAAAGGAGCCAGCCCCAAGAAAGGTGATCGAATCCACCAAACCGAATAAGTTACGCAAGCCATAATACATAGGAAATAAGAGATGCTCTGGTCAAAACTTTTTATCCCCACACTCAGAGAAGACCCAGGTCAAGTTGAGAGCGAAAGCCATAGGCTGCTGATGAGGGCTGGTTTTATTAGACCATTAGGAGCAGGCATCTATAGTCTCTTACCTCTTGCCTACCGTGTACGTACGAAGATAATGGACGTCATCCGTCAAGAAATGAATGCAATAGACGGTCAAGAATTTCTCCTGCCCGCCCTGCATCCCGAAGACGTCTGGCAGGAATCCGGCCGCCTCGACACCATGGGCGAAATAATTTTTAGACTCAAAGACCGCAAACGCTCAGGCTATGTATTGGGCGTCACCCACGAAGAGATCTTTACCACCATTGCCCGCGGCCATCTGAACAGCTATCGTCAGTTACCCCAGACCTGGTACCAATTTCAAACCAAATTTAGAGATGAAGCCAGACCACGCGGTGGTCTCCTGCGTGTGCGCGAATTTACGATGAAGGACTCCTATAGCTTTGATCTCGATCAAGCAGGCCTGGACACGTCCTTTGAAAATCACCGACAGGCTTACTGCAATATTTTTTCGCGCGTCGGCCTCCGCTACATGCCTGTAGAAGCTAGCTCTGGTGCCATGGGAGGCAGTCATTCCGTCGAGTTTATGGTAGCCACCCAGGCAGGTGAAGACACCGTCATAGCCTGTGACTCGTGCGGATACATGGCCAATCTCGAAAAGGCGCAAGCCAAGGCAAAGATCGACACCAACAAACATAGCGGCGACAGTACCGGCAAACCAGCAATCGAAAAATTTTACACACCAAATATCAAAACAATCGAGGCCCTGGCCAAATTTGAAGGCGGTGCGAGCGCCGAAAATCAAATCAAAACCCTAGTCTGGGAAGTCGAATCAAAACTCTGGCTCATTCTCATGCGCGGCGATGACGAGCTCAATATCGCCAAACTAGAGGGGCTTGCTGGCACCAACCAGATCAGGCCCGCCGATGAGACTATGATCTTTGAGGCGCTGGGTGCACATCCTGGCTCTCTGGGAGCTGTCAACGTCTCAGTCAAAGACAACAAAAAGATCGCCCGCATAATCGCCGACGAAATGCTGCAAGATGCTTGCGATATGACAACAGGTGCCAATGTCGACGATTATCACTATCGCAACGTCCAGGTAGGCAGAGACATACAACCAGATCAATATCACGATCTGCGCAGCGCCAGAGCAGGTGACAAATGTGGCAAATGCGGCAATCCTGTCTCTATTAGCAAGGCACTGGAGATCGGCCACATCTTTAAACTCGGCACAAAATACTCAGTCTCTATGGGTGCTACAGTCCTGACGTCAGACGGTCAATCAGTACCAATCATAATGGGCAGCTATGGCATTGGCGTAGAAAGATTGATGGCAGCAATCGCAGAGACCAGTTTTGATGAAAAGGGACTGATATGGCCCGCGATCGTAGCACCATATACAGTGGCCATCGTGCCGGTGAATATGCAAGACGAAGCACAAAAGACTACCGCCTTTAAACTGTACGAAGAGCTCAAGGCAAAAGGCATAGATGTCGTCCTCGACGATCGTGACGAGCGAGCCGGCGTAAAATTTGCAGATACAGAGCTGGTAGGTATCCCCTGGCGCATCACGGTTGGCAAAAAGATTGGGGATGGCCTGGTGGAGCTCGTCGAGCGCAACGGTCGTAAAAACCAGGACGTTAAAGCAGATGAGGTTGTAGATCTGGTCGTAGCCAGACTAGGAAAGGCATGAAATCCGTCGGTATCAGCCTGACCCTCTCCGCTTGCCTTGCAGTACTGGGCTATAATCCTGTCTCGGCGAACGCATTGATCACATCTGATCCAGCCTCCTACCTGGTCAAGATGACCACATCTGTGACCATACCGCCGAGCGGACCACGCTGCACCCAGCTCAGGGTGTGGCACGCCATACCCACGTGGCGGATTTGGTCTCAAGCGCAAAAGCCATATGGCATCACCGGACTCAAAAACACCCAGAGCTATGTCTCTCAGGCCGGAACAGCAGCAGTTATCGAACCTGAGCCACAAGATCCAAATCAGTCTACACACGCTCTTTGGACGGTAAACCGAGGATTATTAGCCGGTAAGCAATATCGTTTTGTCACGGAGTTTTTGGTCAACAGCAGCGCCCGCAAGCTCGATAGATCAAAAGCTAGCAACAACTGGACGCATTATAGGCAAGAGGCACAAAAAAGACGCGTAGAGATCAAGCAAGTACCTCATCAAGTAAAAGTCCTGGCCGCTCAGTTGTTTACGGGCAAAAATCCAATCGAAACGGTCATTGATTATTGCGAGTGGATAAACAAAAATATCAAATATGATGCTTGTGCCACTACAAATGGTGACGACACTGCTTTAACCCTTGCCACTCGAACCGGACATTGCGGTCACATAATGAGTCTATTTAGAGACCTCTGTGCCGCACAAGGCATAGCCGCTCGGCCAGTGCTGGGGCTCAACCTGCATTATCCCGATCCTGACAGGGCTGGATACGAAACCAACAGGCCAGACATGATCAATAGTCACATCTGGGCCGAGATACTGGTGCCCAATACCGGTTGGGTCGAAATAGATCCTGGCGCCGGCAGAGACTGTCTCCAAATACCCAATGCCTACGTACAAAACAACAGGGCCTTTCAAAATTATGCTGTCTGGGTCACGGAAAGGGGACGCCAGCCTAGATCGCCCGAATGGCACGACACTGGCTCGAGCATGGTCAATGAGTACGGTATCGACCACCGCAATATTTTTAGCAAAAAAAGTCTCAGCAAATAATAACCAGTCGGGAACAAAAGTAAAATGTAAGCGTCACGGCCCCGAAACCCACATCTAGAGCCAATTTCAGAAAAAATTTTACAATCCAATCCGATCATTTGCGTCGAGCTTGCCATATAATTTTGCAATCGTTTTAATCAAAGACACCTTTTTAAAGGACATGGTTTAAGTCTCTATGCAAAACAAGATCGCATTGGTCGTGTCGGCCGCCATCATGATCGCAGGTGGCCAGCAAAGCCAGGCTCAAGAAAAGAAGAAAAATAGCAACATGGAAGGCCCAAGAGATATGAACATGTTTCAGATCGAGCCATCTATCATCCACGAACGTCACTACACGCGAGGCGATGCAGAGCGCTCGCAATACATAGGCAAGGTATTACCCGCCGGAGCTCCTATACCAGATGTTGACGAACCCCTGGCCAAACAAGAAAAGTCTCAAGCTGACACAACTCCGGCACAGCCAGCCATTGCCGCGCCTGAGTCAATTTCAAATAACAAATCAATCTCAAATAACAAATCAATCTCAAATAACAAATCTACATTTTACCTCAACAACAAACACATGAGCCCCACACTGCCTGCAGGCGCTCCAATACCAGACAGCCAATAAAACAGTTTTTCATCGGATCATTCATCTCCTCCAGAACGAGAAAGAGGCTGGCACCAAAAATGGTACCAGCCTCTTTCTTGCAATATTTAATTAGGCCTGAGCTGGCACCTGTGCTTGTGCATGCTCTTGCTTTGCTTGACTGAGAGCTGCCTGCAGCTTGGTCTCGTCATCCTTGGATAGGCTCGTCTTGAGGACCTTTCCACCAGTACCCTGCAATTGCTCGAGTACTTTGTCGCTGGTCATCTGGCGAATGAGTACGCAAAGGGCAGAAGTATTGGGTTTGAGAGTCTCACCAAGCTCTTTCATAAAGTCATCGTTGATGCCGACATCAGAAAGAGCACCAGAAAGAGCTCCAGTGGCAGCACCCAGAGTCATGCCAAATAGAGGACTAAAGAACAAGCAACCGATCAGGGTGCCCCAGAAGCCGCCTTCTAGAGCGCCAAAGGCTGGCAGGCTGACAGCCTGATGCAATTTGACCTTGCCATTTGCGTCGCGGGTAACGACCACAGCATCTTCGAGATCGACGAGGTATTCGCCTTGCATCTTGGCCAGATTGAGACGCATCTCTTGCGCCTTGTGCATATCGTCATAACCAATGACAACGAGTGTACTCATGCTAAGCCCTCCCAGGCATATGTGAGTGATAAAAAAGAATGGCCTAAGGTTAGCACAATAAAAATGCTATTCGGCTAAATGCTAATCGGCTAAATGCTATTCGGCTAAATGCTTCATTCTAGCCACCCAGGCTTGCTGCGTCGGACGGGATTCGGCTTGACCGGCAACCGCACCATTGGCATTAGCAGTAAACTTAGATCCGCATTCGCCACAAAATTTTGCGCCAGGCTCTTGAGGAGCTCCGCACAAATGGCAATTGAATGTCTTGCTCTGGACTCTATATCCACATTCGCCACAAAACTTGGAGCCAGGCTCAAGCCATTCACCACAACCAGGACAATCAGAACCAGCCTGGTTGGCAGATGTAGGTAGAGCTTGTGGAGGCGCTGCTTTTGGCGCTTGATGTGGAGGGTAGGATGCTCCTGCACCCACTGGATTGATAGTTGGCTGAGCTCGCATCGCCGAACTGACAGACTCTGTAAATGCCTGAGTCTGAGCTTGACCAGCCATGGGAGGCAGCGGTGAATGAGGCACAGCAGGATCTACTTGATTGCGTGGAGGCAAATTGACATCATTGTCTTTTTGATTAGATGCTTCTGCATGGGCTTTTGCCGCTGCCTGCTGCTGTGCTCTCGCTAAAGCTTCGCGAGATGCTCTCTCGGCTTGTTCTTGTTGCTCTCTTTGCGCTGCTTCGTGACGGGCTCGAGCCTCTTGTTGTTGCTGTGCCCTGAGCTCTGCTTCTTGTTGTGCTCGCATTTGAGCTTCTTGCTGGGCCCTGCCCTCGGCTTCTTGCTGAGCGCGCATCTGCGCTTCTTGCTGAGCACGCATCTGAGCTTCTTGCTGAGCGCGTATCTCAGCTTCTTGCTGAGCACGCATTTGAGCTTCTTGCTGAGCACGCATCTGAGCTTCTTGCTGAGCACGCATTTGAGCCTCTTGCTGAGCACGCATCTGGGCTGCCTCTTGCTGAGCACGCATCTGAGCTTCTTGCTGAGCACGCAGTTGGGCTTCTTGATCTGCAATTGCCTTGGCTGCCTGCTGTTGGCGATATGCCTCCTCTTTGGCCAGCATAGCGGCTTCTTCTTGAGCCCGAGCCTGCATCGCCTTTGCCTTAGCTGCAGCCGCTCGTTGAGCTTGCATCATGGCCTCTTCTTGAGCTCGCTGAGCATTTTCGAGCTTTGCTCTCATCTCGGCTTCTTTTTGAGCTTTGAGTATTGCTTCTTGTTGCGCCTTGGCAGCCGCTACCTGCTTAGCCTTGAGCTCGGCTTCTTGTTGTGCACGTAATGCCTCCTGCTGAGCCTTGAGCTCGGCCTCTTTGGCGGCCATCTCCTCAGCCAATTGCTGAGGCGTAGGTTGAGAAGACGCAGCTGCAGGTCCGTGCGCATGCACCGTCCCAGCAAGCTCGCCCGGATCCATGGCTAGGCCCATCTCGACCAGATAGCGCGATGGTTCTAGATCGATATTGTTAAAGCGTTTTGGATAAGAAAGAAAGAGTAATTCTTTTGCTCTGGTTAAACCAAGGTAGCACAACCTACGTTCTTCTTCTGGGTCATTAGCAGTCTCCGAAGGAAAGAGACCTTCTGCCATGCCTGTCAAAAATACAATAGAAAATTCTTTGCCTTTTGACTCATGCAGACTCAAGATATTGACCAGAGGCTCACTCTCGCCTCTATCGTCACGGCCGCTGCGAGCAGGACCGCTCTGAGATTTGACAAAATCAGCGACTGTTTTGTATTTGCGGGCTTCTTCTTCGAGACCGCTCAGCTTGCGCATCGGCTCATAGTTGACGCCAGGAGGTACTTTGACCGACTTGTAATACTCATTAAGTCTCTGTGTGCGCTTGAGCAGGGCTATCGTCTCCGCTGGCGGGAGATTCTCGACATTCATGGTGCGTATGATACGCACCAGTTGCTCGAGATCCTGACAAGACTGATCGGCGATCGCCTCGCTATAGATCTCGACTGCCTTTAAAAAAGAAAGATTGTTTGCTTCGGCAAAACTGGCGATGGTGCCAAAGAGCTTAGGATCGACTTCTTTTGTACGCAACTGGCACACACGCTCAAAAGACTCGCGTGCCTTGGGTCCGTCGGGATCCATGACTAGACGTAAAAAGGCCATCACGTCTGCCACTTCATCCGGTACCATGGTAGAGTCCGGATTGGTAGTAAGGCACTTGATGCCTCTACGGAACAAGGCCTCTTCGATCATTGAGGCATAGCGATTGTAGCGATAGAGAATGGCTATTTCATGGGGATTACGGCCAGCCTCGAGCAAAGCCTGTATCTCCGACGCTACCCATTCCGCCTCCACATCTTCGGTTTCGGCCAGGTGCGGACCTACGATCGCCTGGCTATCCAGTCTTTTTATACCTGGCACCATGGCCTTCTGCACACGCCTGCGACTGAGTCCATGCAGCAAGGTCTCAGCAGCAGAGACGATGATCGGATTGCAGCGCCAATTTTTTTCGAGGACGTAGCAACGTGCGTTGGGTAGACGCACTGATATCTCAGCTATGATACGAGGCAGAGCACCCTTGCTCTCAAAGATCGACTCATCCTCATCGCCTGCCAGATAAAGATTGTCTTGAGGCAAAGCGAGGATACGTCCGAGCAAATCACCAGCGGCGGTGACATCTTGATATTCGTCGATAAGGACAAATTCGTAGAGATACTGATATCTAGCTCGTATGTCAGCATGGTCGGCAAGCAGCGAGGCCGCGAGCGAAACCATATCGTCACGATCTATCTTATTGCTCTTTTGCAGTTGTTCTTCGTAGCCTTGATAGACCTTGGCCACTAGCTCATCGACATTGCTTTTGGCTCGCTCTTTGACGTGCTTTGGCGTTACCAGATTGGCTTTGTAAAGAGAGATGAGACTGGCAATGGTAAACTCCTCGAGCTCTTCCGATAATTCGAGGGTGATCTGATCCAGGTCTTTTTTATATTTTGCCAGGAGCTTTTGGATGATCTTTTGTGGATTGGCTTCTACTTTGAGCGGAGGCTTGCGTTTAATTGCCTGGGTATTTTCTTTGAGTAGCTTGAGTCCAAGCTCATTCCAACTATAAAAAACGACTTTTTGTACGAGCTGACGGTCGGAGATGCGCTCCACTTCTGTTTTAAGAGACTTGACGCTTTCTGTACTGTGAGAGATCACCAGGATTTTTTCCGGACTGACACCCTGGGCCAACAAATGCGCCACTCTACGAGTGATACAAGTACTCTTGCCGGTGCCAGCACCTCCAGTCAAAGCGAGCGGTCCGCCGCCATTTGTGATAGCGAGTCTCTGCACATCGTCATCGATAGGCAGATCGATGATGGTGGCTTGATTGGTATTACCGGCAATCAACCGGCCTGCATTGGCTTTTTTACGACCATGCTGCCAAGCTTCTTCGACTGCATCGATGCATTGTCCTAGATTGGCCAATAAATCGCTCGTAGTAAAGCGCAAGAGCTTCCAGTTGTCGCTCAAAAGGGTAAGATTTTTTTTTGCATCTAGAGATCTGCTATTGGGCTGATCGAGATTGGAGATGACATCGCACTCGATGGCAAGTTTGTTGCCGCGCTCGAGAACGGCAAAATCGAGAGAATAATCCCCAAAAATGTATTGCGGCAAAAGGTTGATGCCGCGGCTAGCCATTGCTTTGAGCAGGTAATATTCGACTTTGAGCATAGGCGGCAGGTTTTCGGAGCGCAACTGCCTGAAATGATGCAGGTCGATCATCATGGCATCGATAAGCCATGCAGCTTTTTCCCATGTGATCTGCCTGCCGGCGTATTCCAGGTCTTCGCACTGCATACCGTAGCCGATAAACTCGTCAAAACCCAGATGAGTGGTTAAAAGCAGAGTCTTTTGATTGAGTGCGCGTGGGTAGAGCAGATGATGATAAAAATACCAGAGCTGTGGTGGTGTCTCCGGTGCTACCAGATCCTTGACGATGACCACGTCGGCATCCAGCATGTCGAGCTCCATCTTGCTCAAAAAAGGCCTACCAAATGGACTCTGGTTAACCGCATGCTGAAATAGATACTCGGCCTGCTTATACAGGATGTCGCCAGTCACGACTAGGGTCGAGACTCCACGAGATTTAAAATTGAGGACGGCAGACTCTAAGAGGGCTTCTTGGTCGTCCGAATAATTTGATAAAAACAGGCCGCGAACAGAGCCTGCATACGTACCAACCGAATCCACGAACCAATGCACCGCGTCCCGGCATTCGCCTGGCTGCGGAGGCATGGCATTTGGTATATGGTCTGGTCTTGGCTTGGACACCTTGATCTTTGTGCTTTCTAGGCTAGGGCAGGGCCTCCTGCCCCCTATATCTAACCTGCCACTTATTATTACCGCCTAAACCAAGATAGTCTGGGAACGGTATCGGATTTGGTTGTCATTATGCCGATAATCATATTGGCACATTAATTTTCTTAACCCCAAAAATGCCAGTAAAAACTAGGGTTTAGGGATTTTGGTGCAAAGTTTTTTTCGCTTGACATATTTTTTTAGCAACCGGGAATAGTACAATCAGTCAGAACATTTGTCTGAATGTTTTATGCGCATTTGGCCACCCACTTCTTACCAGGTCAGTGAGCGCTACGTCAGAAAGGAGAAGACGTTCGATGAAATCAACACTTCTAGCACTAGCAGCAATCACTGCTTTTGCCGTGCCAGCAGCGAATGCGCAAGTTTGCGGCGACGAAGGTAGATATTTCCACCTTCAGCCCCCAAGCTGGTCCATTCCTCGTCACAGAAAGCAATGCATTCACCGCTGGGCTAAAGCCTTGCGTTGGTACCATGAGCATAACGGCGACAAGCCGCTCTGCACCAAGTAATCCAGCGTAACAGCAATCAATGAGGGCACGATTTGGGCAACCAGATCGTGCCTTTTTGACGTGTAATCCAGTTAGTAATTTAGCCATGCTATTGAGACTTCCTAGCGGCTTTTAGCAAAATGCCAATATCTTGCATTAAAGGCAGGATTATCCCAGGGCATGCCAACATAAGTCTGTTGGCCTCTTTGTACGGCGACTAAATCCTCACGATGCACTATCAGCAATTTGGGTTGCAAGATAAAGACCCAGGGCAATTGTTTTGACAATCTGTCCTGTAATTGTGAGTAGAGGGCTTTGCGCGTCTGTTTATCTCCAGCCTGCCTGGCCTGCACGATAAGATTATCGGACTGAGGGTCGCTGTAGCGGCAAAAGTTGAGAGAGCCGCCAGTCTTCCAGACAATTGAGCATTCTGGATCTGGTCCAAAGGATCTGCTCCAGATGACAGCATCATAACGGCCCTTAGCCATATAAGTCCTTCTAAGACTCGAGTATTCGACTATCTCGACCTCGCAAGCAATGCCCTGTCTCTTTAGATCATCTGCCACCACCTGCGCCATCGCTTCATGATCCTTGATAGTCATCAATCTAAAAGCAAGCGGCTTGCCGTCTCGCTTATCGATCCATGACTTTTGCATGCCTCTAAGGGGCAATATCTTCTGACTCTGCACGTAACCTGCTAAGACCAGTTCTTTGGCAGCAGCCTCTGGATCATAGGGAGTGGTAGAGGTTTCATGACTGAATGCCCAATTGGTTATGGGCACGTCAGCATCAGGTACGACCGCTATACCACCGTATAACACTGCACTCAAAGATTTACGATCAATGCATGAGGCAATTGCTCTGCGTACTCTAATATCCGACCATGGCTTGCGCTCCAGATTAAAACCGAGATAGATAGTGCGATTGCCATTGTAGACAGATGCCACAAGAGGCCTCACGGTACGATGATTGGACAAAAATTGGCACCATGTCCTGCCATCCATGGGAGCAATGTCCAATTCACCGCGAGCTAGAGCAGCTGCTGTGACATTACGATCAGGCACTATGCGCCAAATTATCTTTTCAATGGCTGGTTTGGGTCCCCAATAATACTGGTTGCGCACAAATGTAAGGCTCTCTCCTGATCGCCAATCCTGCAATCTATATGCACCAGTACCGATCGGAGAGCGGCT
>Ga0233436_1002801_pt1 | contig 12051 bp, 10 predicted proteins | sample SI_122_August201_2_FD_182723 | JGI IMG/M metagenome (GOLD analysis project Ga0233436, IMG submission 182723) | Seawater microbial communities from Saanich Inlet, British Columbia, Canada - SI_122_August2016_150_MG | ecosystem: Environmental > Aquatic > Marine > Inlet | place: Canada: British... | reverse complement strand
GTGAGATCCAGTGGCCTTGCGCTTTTGCCTAGAGTAGTAAAACCCGTGCCGTGCTTGTGCAGACCGACTCCCGGAGTCGAAACCGACGCTCTGCTCAGATTGAGGGCGAGACCTGGTTGCGTGAGCGACATCAAGATACTGCCCGCCAAGAGGGCAGAGGCGCTCGAAATGCACACGATGCTCTTTGGAGATGAGGGCTTATTTTGCAAGGGCTTCCTCGAATGCAATAGATTGCCTGAAAATGGATAACAAAAAACTTACATGTTATGTACCCATTTCTAACCGATTTTAGTCGGTCGTGCAAATTAGATTGCTACGGATATAGCCCTATAGAGCCAGTTTGAGATCCCAGCCTATATATCTTATTTTTTGACGGTCAGATACTTGTCGCGATATTGCTGCACCAGAGTCTCGCGTGTGTCGTCTTTGATCAATGGGAAACCCATCTCAATGCGCTGCTCTAGATAGCCACGAGCCACGCGCTCTGCTAGCTTGCGGATCTTGAGGATATTGGCCATCCGTTCGTCCCTGCCAAGTACCCCTCGGGCATCGAGCATATTGAATGAATGCGAGCACTTGAGTATTTGTTCGTAGGCAGGCAGTACGAGTTTTTCGTCGAGCAATCTCTTGGCTTCTTCGTTGGCAAGATTGAAAAGAGTCTGAAGCATTTCCGGGTTGCTCTTTTCAAAGTTGTATGTCGACTGCTGCACTTCGTTAAAGTGATAGAGCTCGCCATAGGTGATATTGTCGTTCCATTTGAGATCATAGACACGATCTACATTTTGCAAGTACATCGAAAGACGTTCGATGCCATAGGTTATTTCAGCTGCTACTGGTCTAACTTCGAGACCACCTGCCTGTTGAAAATAAGTAAATTGGGTGATTTCTAGACCGTTGAGCCAGACTTCCCAGCCAACGCCCCATGCACCAAGGGTCGGGGACTCCCAGTTGTCTTCGACAAAGCGGATGTCGTGTTGCAAAGGATCGATACCGAGCTCTTTGAGGCTCTCGAGATAAAGCTCCTGCACATTGTCTGGGCTCGGCTTGAGGATAACCTGATATTGAAAATAGTGCTGCAAACGATTGGGATTTTCGCCATAGCGACCATCGGTTGGACGGCGACAGGGATCTGCGCAAGCCATATTCCATGGTTCGGGACCGAGGACACGTAAAAAAGTGCCGGGGCTCATGGTGGAGGCACCCTTTTCGAGATCAAAGGCCTGCATCACGGCGCATCCCTGGCGACCCCAAAAGTCATTGAGGGTGTGGATAACCTGCTGAAATGTCAAAGCCATCGATCTGGTGCCCTTTTAGAATATATACAGCGAGACTAGAGTCTAGCATCGGGGGGTTGGCAAGGGCAATTTGACGATCAGCAAAGTTAACGAGCTTTATTATTTAGATGAAAATTGAGAGAATAAAACCTACAAATCCGGAATGATGAGCGGAGTTAGAAGTAAATCAATATGGAAGATATGTCGGAGACCAGGCTGACGACGAGCAGCGCGCCGCAGGTGCATGACAGCGTCCTGGCATTGACGCCCAAAATCAGGTCGCTAGTCGACAATATCAACGGAGTCCTCGTAGGGCAGCAGCATGCAACCAGACTCTGCGTCATTGCCTTTTTGGCCGGCGGTCATGCCTTGATCGAGGATGTGCCCGGTGTCGGCAAGACGCTGATGGCAAAGACCCTGGCGATGAGCGTGCACGCCAAGTTTAAGCGCATTCAGTGTACTCCTGACCTTTTGCCTTCGGATATCTCGGGCGTCAGTGTCTTCGAAGCCAAAGAAGGCACATTTAAGTTTATGCCAGGCCCTTTGTTTACCAATATCCTGCTCGCCGACGAAATCAACCGAGCGACGCCTCGCACTCAATCCAGCCTACTCGAAGCCATGGAAGAAAACCAGGTCACTACAGACGGTGCCACTCGTCGATTGCCTGATCTCTTTTTTGTCATAGCTACAGAAAACCCGATCGAATATCACGGTACCTTCCCTCTGCCAGAGGCCCAGCTCGACCGTTTTATGATCTCACTGTCGCTCGGTTATCCCAAGCCGGCTCAAGAGGTGGAGATCCTCGACAAGAGTCTTTCCGAAGGTTCATTTAACGTCGATGCCGTCCTGACAGAGCGCGAGGTGCTCGAAGCCCGCCAGGTGGTCAAAACGATCGTCGTCGATCAATCGATCAAAAATTATATAGTTGCCATCACTGGTGCTACCAGAAAGCACCCCTCCATAGTCTTGGGCGTCAGTCCGCGTGGATCGCAGCTTTTGATGAGAGCAGCGCAGGCTGCGGCGCTCGTCGATGGCAGGCATTATGTCAAACCGGACGACGTCAAACTTTTGGCACCCTACGTGCTAGGTCACAGAGTCATCCCCAAGGTCAGGGACAATCGGGTCAGCCATGCTCAACTTATTGAAAGAATCCTCGAAGAAATCCCCGTACCGGTATAGGTTTGACGCTCAGGAGCAGTCCCGCAAGCGGCACGCTCTCGACGAGGAAAAGGTCAATGGCATCAGGATGTCCATGCCTTTGTCCGATGGTCGCCTCAAGCTGATACTCGAGCGGCGCTTTTTTGCAGCCGTCACCATCATCCTCGGTCTTTATATCTTTGCCGCGGAGACAGGCAACGAATGGGTGTATTTCCTCAGCGGTCTAGCGCTCAGCGCTTTGCTGATCGGCTTTTTCACCCCGCTGTTGCAGGTGCTGGAGACTGATCTGCACTTTAGCCTGCCATCTGAGACGGTCTCCAACGAGAGGCTGGCGCTGAGGATCAAAGTGGCTCGCAAAGGTTGGTGGGGAGCTTTTGCACGCTTTTTGCCTATCAAATGGATGCTTGTCCATATCGAGCTAAAGAGGCTGGGCGAGCCAGAAAATATGATCAAGCCTATCCTCGTCGAGCATCTGATCAAGGAGGCCTGGGTTGTGGCGCAGACTCCTCGCCTGCGGCGTGGGGTCTACAATCTCGAGGCTATCGAGATGATGTCCTGCTATCCCTTTGGTCTGGCCTGGTGGGTCAAGACCTATCCTTTATCCACACGTTTTTCGGAGCAAGATCAAGAAGTTCAATCTGAGACTAAAACCAATATTACCGCGGCCTCCAAGCTCTATGCCGGCAAGACTTATCCACAAATGGTCGTATTTCCGCGGACTGACAATATTGCCGGCAATTTTCTCTACAGGTTGAGAGCGGCAGGAGATGCGGCCTTGTTCTTTGCCTCCAGTAGACCGATGGCTGCTCTATCCTCCTCTTCGGTGCGGTCTCTGAGAGAGTTTAGGCTAGGAGATAGTCCTCGATTTATCCATTGGCCGACCAGCGCTAAAACCGGCAAGCTCATGATCCGCGAATTTGAGTCAGAAGGTCTGCCCGCCTTTGACTTATTGCTCGATCTCACGTCCGAATGGAAAACCGAAGAGCAATTCGAATTGGCTGTTTCGACTACTCTATCCCTGATGCAACTTGGTTTTCGCCTGGGGGGCTCTCCCGAATTATTCATCCTGCCATCAACTGAGAGCGACCTGGAAAAACTCCCGACTATACTCACCGATTTGCCCCCTGCCGCTCCCGGCATCGGTTGGGCATCGCAGATACTCGCTCGAGTCGAAGCTCTGCAGGTCCGCGACCCGGATTATATAGTGCCCGTGCCGCGTCTGTCCGAAAATAACAGCATGGCTCTCTTGTGTGTCCGACCCAGTGCAATGACTTATGCTGCCGATGGCACTACGGTCAATGACAAGGAATGCGATGTCTGGGTCTTGTCGCGGATCGCTCTGGAGGCTGACTCCGATATCTCCAATCGCGAGGCCAAGTCTAAACCGGCTGCGCTAAAACCGATCCCTCTGCATGCCCAAGGTTCGGAAGACCGTCGTGGCGGCGGAGAAAGCGCGCTTAATAATAGAATGGGACGAGTACTAGGCAGCATCAGCGAATTTGAGGAGATGGCCCACCTATGAGCATGGCCTCGAGTCTCAATACAATCTTGAAAGGACGTCCTGCAACAGCGGTGGTCAGGCCAGAGCATTCGCGAGGCATGCGTATCACGGCTCTCGCCATGGTGCTTTTGCTCGTGCTTGTGGCAGCTAGCTATGTGCCGACGAATCCGATCTTTCTCCTCATGGCGATCGCTACAGCCGGATGCGGTAGCTATCTTGCCTATATATATCGCGAAAAGCGGCCTGCCTTTATTGCAGCTATACCTACAGTAGGCATTTGCTTGCTCTTCACCAATTTCTTTTTTGAGCTGTATGCCGGCTATCTCTCCGGTGGTGCCGTAGCTGCAGGAGCTTTTGTGCATATGATGGTCGGTCTGATGACCTTGCATACTTTTGATTTGCGCACACGTACCGATTTTTCTATTTCTGCTTTGATCGGACTGGCCCTACTCACGGCTTTGACTGGCCTGGCGCGTGACTCGCTCTTTGCAGTCTATATCTTTATCTACAGTCTTTTAGGCGGGAGCCTGCTATTTTTTGACAGCGCCTCGCGTTCTCGAGATCTCGGACCGACTCGCAATACGGACAACGCTTCGAGCGCTGCCGGTGTTACTGCCTCTACCCTCGGTGGCATGCTTCCCATCGTCGCATTGCCGGTAATTAGCTTTATTGCTTTTATCGGCTTGCCCAGACCCGAATCATTTGTCGATCTTTTTGTCGACAATATGGTGCGTGCCAATTTTCCTATATCGGCCAATCTGGGCGGACAGCTAGGCAAGGGGGGGCGCAGTCAATCGATCAAGGGCGGCACTCCACACGACAAGCATCAATCCAGCTCCTCTTACATGGTGCAAGGCGGGGATCAAAAAGGTCAGGCGGGTGGCACCGGCAGTGGTGCCGGAGCACAGGGGCAGGGACACGGACTGGGCGGCAAAAATGGCATGCCGGGCGGTGGTAGCCCCGAGCAGGTCAAGGCTCAGCAAGCCGCTGAGCAAAAATTGCGGCAAGCTTATGACAGCGAGACAGTCGATCTCTCGCAGCGGACATTTGCAAATGCGCCTCAGGAGCTCTTGCTCAAGATAGCTTCCCCAAGCCCGACATACCTGCGCTTGTATGCGCTCAATTTTTTTGATGGCAGGACCTGGAGTCGTCGTCTGGATCTGCCACAGATCCCCATGACCGAGGATAAAAAGCTTGGATTTGACTTGACCAGGGCCGATGCATATTATGTGCCACCAAATCTACCTACCTTAGAAATGAAGCAGGAAGTACGTATCGAGGCCTCCCAGTCGCTTGGACACTTTCTGCCTGCAAGCTGGCTGCCCCAGATAGTAAAACTGGAGAAGCCACTCAAAAATGAACTCAGGACTGATGCCGATGGCTCGATCAAGCTAGTTGACGATCTCAAGAGAGGCTCTCGTTTTGACGTGATCTCGCAAGTGCCGGTCTACGATCTTGAAGTCATGCGGCATTTGCCGTTTGAAACTCTCGACCATGTCGACGAAGAACGGGCCAGCGAAATATTGGTGGCACGCGAATGTCTTGCCCTGCCACCGGGGCTGCCCGAGGATATGAGAGACATAGCCCTGAGTGCTGCCGGTCGAGAAGGCAACTGGTTTGTCAGAGCTGAAAATATCGCCAATTTTCTCAGAAAAAATTATGCTTACAGTAGCGAAAGGCAAGGCCCGACCATCGACGGTAATCTTTTGCACCGATTTATCGTCGACGATCGCAAGGGTGATTGCCGGCATTTTGCTGCAGCAATGGTAGTCATGTGTCGGGCCCAGGGCATTCCTGCACGCATGGTCGTAGGCTTTAAGCCAGGCACGCTCAACAAAGAATCGGGCTATTATCAAGTACATGGCAGGGATGCGCATGCTTGGGTCGAGGTCTATGTGCCCTATTGGAACTGGGTGCCTTTTGATGCCACTCCTGGTGGTGCGCTGCCCAGCCATCAGGAGGGGGACAATGCCCTCTCCAAATTTATCAAGAGTGGCCTCGCCAATCCCTTTGCCCAACCTTACAATCGCAAGGCTCATAATGATCGGGGTGGCTCGCGTTCTGATTTTGGCGATGGCAATAGTAATGCCAAAAAAAATCAGCAAAATCTCAAGGATTTTAACTTTGGCAAAAATCAGGGCAAGCAGCAGGATCGCAAGATCGACCTGCCCTTTTTAGGGGCCATCAATGGCCAGGCCGCTCAGGATGTCGTCAAATATCTTGTTGTCGCGCTCTTGTCCGTAGCACTCTTGGGTCTCAGCATTTTTTACTGGCTCGAGAGGATCAAGGCTCGACGTCTCTCCGATCGCAGCGATAAGCGTCCGGCCACAGTGATATTTCTCGATGTCCTCGACGAGTTAAAGCGATACCAGATTGTCAAGGGCGCGGATGAGACTGCCGACGAATTGGCTTCTAGACTTTCGGCTAAGTTGGGCGAAAGCACTCCCGGCATTCAGATGCCAGCCGAATTGCCCTATGTGGTCAATGAGTTTATGGGCTTGTATTACGCCGATCGCTTTGGCGGACAAGACAACCTAGACTCCTTGCAGGCAATGGCTCACAAAATCAAGACCCTGGCCGCTGCAAAAGCTCGCAAGTAACGGCACATAACGCTAATGGCCCTATTGATGCTAAGATTTGGTATATTTGGCTCTATCTATATTTTTGAGTGATTTTCGTTCAGTGAGGCTGATTAATGCAACAGGTTAGTAGAACGGGCGCCCAGCAGCAGCAGGAGTTTGTCCCTCCTTATCCGGCCACGATCGCCGAGACCGGGATGAAAGAAGGATTCCTCGAAGAGCTGGTCCTCAAGGACATCTACATGGTCAACTTTGCGCTAGGTCGCGAAATTGCCGCCAGGACCATGTTGCCCTTTAAGATCGTCGAAGAAATCCTCGAAGTGCTCAAGAAGCAGCTCCTTGTAGAAGTCAGAAGCTCCGGTGGCCTCGCCGACTACGAATACACCCCGACCGAAAAAGGTCGGGATCGCGCCAGAGCCTATTTTGATCACAATGCCTATGTCGGTGCTTGCCCGGTACCGTGGAGCCGTTACGTAGATTCGCTCAAGTATCAGACCATCAGACGTGAGCACGTTACACCTCGAGATCTCGAAGTAGCTTTTAGCGACATCATGGTCAACCGCCGCACCATCAATGCCGTCGGTCCAGCAATCAACTCGGGCCGCGGGATGTTTCTCTTTGGCGAAGCCGGCAACGGTAAGACTTCTATCGCCGAACGTATCGTACGCTCGTTCAAGGGCCACATCTTTATCCCCTATGCCGTAGAGATCGACGGTCAGATCATCCGTGTCTACGATAATCACAACCACGAGCAGGTCTCGGCTGCCAATTATCCGCGCGACTACGATCACCGCTGGATCAGGATCCAGCGACCTTGCGTAGTCGTGGGCGGCGAGTTGACAATCGACATGCTGGAGTTGCAGTTTGACTATGGCACTAAGCTATACGAAGCCCCCATCCAGCTCAAGAGCAATTGCGGCCTCCTGCTGATCGATGACTTTGGCAGACAGCGTATCGATCACAAATCGCTACTCAACAGATGGATCGTACCTCTCGAAAAGCGTGTCGACTATCTAACCCTTCACACAGGCAAAAAGCTCGAAGTCCCCTTCGAGCAGTTGATAGTGTTCTCTCCAACCTCTATCCAGCTGATCTGGTGGACGAGGCCTTTTTGAGAAGGATCCCCTATAAGATCAATATCTCCAATCCCACCGAAGACGAGTTTAAATGGATCTTTTTGCAGTACTGCCAGCGCACTGGCGTACCCTACAACGAAGAAGCAGTCAATTATCTGATCGAGTCCCAGTACCGCAATGGCAAGCGCATGATGCGTTGCTGCCACCCACGTGACATTGTCGATCAGGTCATCAATCTCTGCGCTTTCTTGCAGACGGACCCAAGACTCTCTAGAGAGTATCTGGATCACGCTTGCGCTGTTTACTTTGCTGCGATGGGCAAATAAAAGCCAGACTAGCCAAGTCGAGCGATTTGAGATGGCCAATTTGGTGTCGGATCTTGATTGATCCGGCACCATTTTTTATGGTTAATGATATGGTGGTTTTATGATCAGCATTACTATCGAATCGAGCAAGTTTTCGACGGCGCCTGAGGGTGATCTGGAGCGTTGCAATGGTCAGCCTGGTAGTCAGTTAGCTGATTGGTTGCAGCAAGGCATGATCGAACGTGGTTATCAATGCGATGAGCCTATGCAGGAAGATTACGGCTGGGGATACTGGACGACTGTCGATGGTTTTACAATCTGGACAGCTGTGTCCTTTATCGAAGAAAACCAGCACGCCACCATGTCTAGACTCGGTGCGGGCACTCAGGCCACCTGGAGCGTATCCTTTGCCTACGAGGCGCCTTTTATCTTGTTTAAGCCCAGTCTCTGGTTTAAAAAAAATGTCGGTCTCGAAAAAGAAGAGGAACTGCTCGAGGCCGCCCGCAAGTTGATCGCCTCCACGCGTGACGTAGTGCTGATTGAGGTAGACTCCAGCTCCAGATAGATCTAGATAATCTAGATTACTTTGAGACCGGCTTTGTTTAAGCTCTCTGTCACGACCTTGGTGAGTCCGTCATCGGTGACAAAGTACGATATCTCGTTTAGATCTGCCACCTTATATGGTGAGGCCTTGCCTACCTTGTCCGAGCCGGCCAAGACCAGTGACTCTGCCGACCGGCTTATCATCGCCCTTTTGACCATGGCATCATCTTGATTTGACACGCTGATGCCAAACTCGATATCGATCGCCTCGGCGCTCACTAATGATAGATCTGCCTGGATATTTTCTATCTCTTTTATCATCTGTGGACCAAAGGTCAAAAGCAGATCTGGAGCCACGCATCCTCCCAAGAGTTGCACTCTGAGCCTTGGATGGCAGGAAAGTCTCTCGGCGGTCGGCAGGCAGTTAGTGATGAAGGTGGCACGAAAATCTGCAGGCAGATAGTTTGCTATGGAAGCGGTGGTGGTACCTCCATCTATAAATACGACTGGATTGGACTTGCCGGATTTAGTCGCGTCGGCAAAGTATCCTGCGGCCTTTTGCGCTATCGTCGCCTTTGCCTGGGGCGCGACTTGTTCGCGTTGCGAAAACTGATAAATCACTCTGGTGACCGGCAAGGCGCCCCCGTGCACTCTTTTGAGCATGCCGGCCTCGGCTAGCTCTTTTAGGTCGCGCCTGATCGTATCCTCTGACACTTGCAGGTCCTGGACTAGCTGCGCAGACAAAACGCGCCCACTATCCTCTAATTGCCTGAGTATGCGCTCTTTTCTCTCTTCGTTAAGCATGTCGGTTGGTGATGTCTTGACTTGTGCGGGATATTGCGTATATTATCAGGTTTATGCAGTTTTGCAAGGGTTTTCCGCTATAGAGGTTCAGGTATGGCAGTGGCTACCAGTAGAGCATTTGACAAGAGCACCTTTGACATCAGTCACTACAAGCTAGCGGCCGTCGATCTGGACGGCACGCTACTGGGTCCGGATCGTCGCATCTCGAGCCAAAACAAAGAGGCCGTGATGCGTCTCAAGGACGCAGGTCTAGAGATCGTGATTGCTTCTGGGCGCCGGCATGAGGATATTTTGCGCTTTCACAAGGAGCTCGGCCTGACCACACCGGTGGTCTCATGCCATGGTGCCATGGTGCGTGATGTTATTTCCGATCGGGTACTGAGCCAGGCTCTTATCCCGCTCGATACTGTTCGTGGCCTCATCGAGGAGGCTCACAGTCTTTCTCTTAGCTGGATCGCTTACGATCAGAGAGGTGTGCATCTGAGCGACGATCCATATTGGCTCGGCGAGTACATCAAGCGTACTGCCTTTGATAGACCACAGGTGTATAAGGATGCTGAGTCATTTACCGGGGCTGCGATCGCTGCCGAAAAGCTTAATTGGATGGGCGAGCCAGAAATGATTATGGCCCTCTTTCGCAAGCTAGAGGATAAATACCGTCGCCAATTGACTCTTGTCGTGACTGATCCGGATCACTTGGAGTTTACTGCCGCTGGAGCTGATAAGGCTTTTGGCCTGGCTCGACTGGGCGAGGTACTGGGTATCAGAGCCGATCAGATCATGACCTTTGGCGATAGCAATAATGATGCTCCCATGCTGGCCTGGGCCGGATTGGGCGTGGCCATGACACACGGCACGGCGATGGCCCGAGAGGCCGCGGACTTCGTTTCCCCGCCCGGCGAGGAGCACGACAGTCTTGCACGTGCGATCGATTATCTATTGTCTTGAGCCAGTATTACTTCTTTTAGTCTTTCGATGCCTGACAGTCTGCTAGCCAACAATTGATTTGGACTTTCGCCTTTTTTTGCCAGATTTTTGTCACAGTGTGCTTCGTGCCAGTAAGACTGAGCGTTTAAAACAAAAGTAGCTCCATTTGAGACGAGTTCGCAAATCTCACCAGAGATGGCGAGATTGTTGGCTCGTCTAGCATTGTCTACGTATCGATAGCCTCCAACCGTGTTGACGATGCTCGATGCCATCGAAAACCCTGATATGAGCGGACCTTCGATGTTTGACTGCAAAGCGATCTTGCCGACGTGGCGGAGATATTTGAGGCGCTTGGCCTCATAGGTATCGACGTTTTGCGCCCAGTCACTAAAAAAATCAGCACGCAAATTCTCATCACCTTTTAAAAGAGACTTGAGTTTGGCGGCTGCCTGGTAAATAGGCTTTTCGTTATCGAGAGTGGGTGTGCGGATTTTTTTTTCGAGCACCTTCCAATAATGATCGTAAAGCTTGTTGGTGATGTATGTGTAGGCCGGACCCGAGGCCATGGAGATGCCATTACCGGCGATGCCAATAGCGCTTGAGGGTCCGTACTTTTCGGCACGGCTGAGTCCTTGCAAACTCACAATATATGAGGCGAGATAGCAGGCATTGAGTGATATATCCATGGCGTAAAAAGAGTTGTTGCCTGCCTGATATGATTTTGCATCGGCATAAGCATCGATGCATTCGTAGATGTGACGAGCCAAAATCAGGCGCAAGACCTCTTGCTCTTGTTGCAGGGCCTTTGCATCGTCAAAGGAGGCGCTGCTGATTGTCTCTGCTCTTTGATCCAGTATATTTTGCAGGGTCTTTTGATGTTGCATCAGTCTGGCAAGATAATCCTTTGGCGATCGATGCTCTTTTTTATTTTTGATTGCCGCAAGAGCATTGCTTGCCAATTCGATCGAAGAACTGCTCACGCCAACGGCGCTCCCTGCCAGTCCAGTTATATAGCCAGCCTTTAGTGTGGCATTGGAGATGAGATCGGGGGTTTTACGATTGCTTATGTATTCGGGTAGGAGGATGAAATTGGAGGCGAGAAAGGCCGAGGATGTGGTTTCCTGAGTGAGGAAATAGCGGAGATTGCGCCTTTTGGGATCGCTGGTGGCTTGCTTGTGATACTGGAGACAGTATGGCTCAAAATCAAGTATCTCTAGCATGAAGGCACGAGATAAAGTATTGGGGGCCGCCGCTTGTTTTTGTTGTGCCAGTGCAGGATTAGAGGCAAGAACAAATACCAGGCCACCTAGCGAAAATATCTTTGTTAGTCTTTGCCAAAAGCTTGCCAAAATTGTCTTCTAAAATCCGGTCATGCGAGTCGAGAGAACATTTGTAATATAAAGAACCCCCGGTTTTTCCCATGGGGTTTTTACCAATCGATTACAAAGTTTGCCGTATTCTCACAGCACCCCGAGTGAAACTTTCTTCACCTTTCCAATTTTCCTATTGAGGATACTTCAGTGGTTGCCCATAACGACGCTCCTGGCGATTTACCAGTCAAAAAGTCACACGAGGCCCATTCGCTTGGCCGTAGCGCCGAGTCGGGATTGCTCAGTTTTGAGCCCGCCGGTCACGCGGCTGCTGCGCGCGATCGATTGCAATCGGCATCTCTGGACGGTCGCGAGATCCTCTCTGTCGCTGGTCTCAGCGATGACACCAAAAAAAAGGGCGATAGTGCTGTTCCTCATCTTTCGATCATTGATAAGGACAAGCTCAAGCCGTCTGCTTCATTAGCCAGTCTAGCCGAGTCTGGTGTCATTACCGACAATCGTGCCAACAGCCCGGCGATTGAGGGGCGCCCGATCACATCCTACGAAAAGCCAG
>Ga0233436_1002791_pt1 | contig 12080 bp, 12 predicted proteins | sample SI_122_August201_2_FD_182723 | JGI IMG/M metagenome (GOLD analysis project Ga0233436, IMG submission 182723) | Seawater microbial communities from Saanich Inlet, British Columbia, Canada - SI_122_August2016_150_MG | ecosystem: Environmental > Aquatic > Marine > Inlet | place: Canada: British... | reverse complement strand
AGAGCAAAGTAGCTTGTAGACTGAATAAAAACAAGAGGACAGAACTATGGTAAATGTACTCGTTCCACTCGCAGAAGGATTTGAAGATCTGGAAGCTATTACCATTATTGACTTATTAAGACGTGCAGGTTTCGAAGTAATAACAGCTGGGCTTAACGATAACCCAGTTCGCGCTAGTCGAAAAAACGTCCTGATTCCTGATACATCAATAGACAGGATAATGGATGATAATTTTGATTTAATCGTTTTGCCTGGGGGGCTACCTGGCGCTGACAACCTGAGAGATAATAAACAGGTTCAAGACCTGATCAAAAAACAACATAAGTCGGGAAAGACAGTTGGTGCTATTTGTGCGGCCCCCAAAGCTCTGGCCTCAGCTGACATATTAGATGGCAAAACCATCACATGTTACCCCGGTGCTCTTGATCAGGTTGATACGTCAAAATTTTCTATTTCAGGTAATAATGTGGAGGTTGATGGCAATATTGTAACTTCACGAGGGCCAGGAACTGCAATTGATTTCTCACTTTGCCTCATCGAGCTGCTTGGAGACCAAAAGCTAAAGGAAACAGTTGAAAATCAACTTGTAAGATAGGTCACTTGATGATTAAACAGGAGTATTTTTTATATACGGCCAATAAGTTACATCCAAAGTAAGCCTACCGAATATACAATTCGGCACAATGGCGATAGTATTTACAGATGCACACTGGCAGACTTCCTTTACCTCCACCAAATCTGCCAATATTATATCCAGAGGAAACATTATATAGCTGGTGTGCACAAGTTCATGCCTGGAATGGAAATCCCTCTGTTTTAAACACCAGCAAACAATTATTTGGTTCTCCTTATTCAGGCCTTCTACACGATTTCCCTGCCAACCTGAAAGTACTACATGAAAAAACTTTCGGTCTGCTACCAGATTCAATCGACCTTGCTCTTAATCACACTCTTCTTGGTTATTATTTACCCTTTCATGAAAAGACAGCTTCATTCAAAATACTAAAAGGAGTTATAAATGGAAGTGTGCCTCAATTAAAATTCTTGCTTGGAATACCAGCCAGTAGAGTCGGAGGAGATCACCCGCTTAAACTCTGCCCCGAATGCATTAAAATGAACCTTCAAGAATATGGTCGTCCAGTTTGGCAAGTATCTCAACAAAGACCATCTAGTTTTCTATGTACAGTTCATCATCGACCTCTTCACTTTATTCAAACCAACAACACACCTGTGCACCAACGTTTTTGGATAAACCCTTCTTCGAATAACAAGACGTTGATACTCAAGATTCAATCGGACATATTATTTGAACGGCTAAACAAACTTTCAGAATTTTCTGACTTTTCCCATAAGATGCCAGCTGGCTCACTGGACTTACAAATTTTGGCCAGAACGTATCAATATCAACTTCTAAAGGTGGGGCTACTTACAAAAAGAGGAAGCATCAAAATCAAAGCGCTCTGCCTAGCAGTGACAGACTATTACAAAAACACCGAAAATCTACCTGGTTTTCACATTCTACAATCTCTTAATAATTCAACGAGTGGCTTTGTCGGTTCAATTACTCGTAAACAACCTAAAAAAGCACATCCATTTAAACACCTTCTTTTAATGAGTATGCTGTTTGAATCATGGGGGGATTTGATAAATTGCTACAATAAAGTCGAGCAAAAAACTCCTGAGTGGATACTCCCACCGATCAAACAACAAAAAATAGAAGATCCTCGTATAGCACCATTTATTCACATGATAGATAAAGAAAAACGTCCCATTCATGTTGCTGCTAAACGCGCAGGCATAAGTGTCACTACAGGGACTCAATGGGCAAAACAACATGGCATCAATTTTACACCACGACCAAAACATCTTACCCCCGATAAACTTAAACAAATAAGGGGTCTGATAGAAAAAGGGAAGCTTAAAAAAGAAATAGTCACAGCAACTGGAATATCATTAGTATCCGTAAACAGAATTTTAGCAGCTAATGCTAATCTTAAATCCAGCTGGGATTCTGCACGATTTAACATTGACAGGGTAACCTACCGTAATGCCTTTCTAAAAGTTGTCAAAGATAATCCTAATCTGCTGGTCAAGAAAATAAGAAAAATACCTGGGAATGGCTATGCATGGCTTTACCGTCATGACCGTGACTGGTTGATCGACCACCTTCCAAGTCTGTGGAATCACAAACCCAATTAGTCAACAATTCTTGACAAGAATCTTTTTTTGCATAATTATGCATTTATATGCATCTTAAGATTATTTTATGTCTATTCCAGAAATCGTAAAAAAGGATTTACAAAAATTATCTGTTCTTCTCAGGCAGGGTAAAATCAGTCAGCAGGAAATAGCTAGTTCCACTCAGGTTGATCAAAGCCAGATCAGCCGAATACTTTCTGGAAAAATCAAACGTGTCTCTTCCAACGTCATTGAGCTATGTAAATATTCCCAGTCCCTTGACCCGACTATTTCGAATAGTCTATCGAATCAAGAACTAATATCCGAAGCAGCTTTACAGCTTTGGGATGGCAGCACAGAACAGGCTAACGCCTTGCAAAAACTCTTTAACAGCCTGGCTGAAATTCAGGACATAGCCAGAAGGGCAGACTAATGCTTACCAATATTCCAAAGCCCCGTTTAGACCAAACTCTTGAAAGTTATATTGCATTACTACAAATTGAGAATGGTATTTCAAGCTGGAAAAGCTTAATAAAATATTTATTTAATGGTCATCGAGCAGATCCTAGATCATTAGTACAGGGAGGATTATCAAATTTTATATCTTCAGAAGCAGGCTTAGCATTTACAAATATAAATCAGCTTATCCAAGAACATAGCTTACTGGCAATTTATCGTCCATTTCTTGACCCAACTATATGGGATAAACTGATTGGAAGACTTAAGTCAAATTCCAACCAGGGCATGCTAAAAACTTTAGGCATTTACAACAACAGTCCATTTCATACTCAGGATCAGTTCTGCCCAGACTGTATAAAATCAGAATTTAAGCAATATGGATTTGCCTATGCTCACAGGTGTCATCAAATTAAAGGAAACTATATTTGTCATAAACACAAGAAACCAATAGGGGCATTCAAGGAGGAGGAGAGTAATTTCTACTATTATCGCGGTCTACTGATACCCCACTCTGATATTACATCTGGAGCAACAATTTCGGCCCCTAAAAATATCGACTTGAATAATCACGCCTACTTACAATACAGTTACTGGGTTAACGAAGTCTTTCTTGGTAATATTCCTTACTCAGATCCACATTTTCGCATAACAATTGTTCAAGAACGTATAAAAAATTTCTCCTCAAATAAAATTGCTTCAGGGGCATCCGCTTTAAACAAACTTTTGCTAAATAATTATGGCGCTTCATTTCTAAGTGAAGTTGGACACCCGGTTTCAATAAATCATTCGCAATGGCCATTTGTCTACCTCCAAGGTTACGCACATCACCTGCAACCAGTTACAAATATACTAATACTGAGCCAATTATTTAATAATGAAAAAGATTATGCCTCCAGTCTTAAAACTATTAACTCTGAACATTTAACACTTAAAGCCAGGAAATTAAAAGTTTCTACTACTATTGACTGGAGGTATGGACTTATAAAAGATTTGCTCTGCAATAAGTCTCTCATTGAAGTCTCTAAAAAGCATTCGGTTTGCCTGGAAGTACTAAAAGTTTTTCTAGTTCATTCTCCGTATTTTAAAGCCCGAAGAGAAAAAGCAAAATATAATGCACTGAAACGAAAGTATCGACGAATTATAGAAAAACACATTCTTGAAAACCCAAAATCAACTCGCAGTGATTTATTCTATCAAACCCGTACTGCCTATAACTGGGTTATTAAGAATGATTTCTCCTGGTATGATAAAGCAGTACCTACCTCGAGACCCTGCTCTCTATTTAAACAATCTACAATACCATATCAACTAGACAACGCCAGCCAAACCATCTAGCAACACTTGAGTCAAGCCATCATCTTTTCCGCGAAGATCACTTGGTGATAGATTCTTTTTAACCTTACTCCGTTGACGTTCCTTATTTTTCTTACGGGTCTGCTTTGACTTCATTTTTGATTTCTCCGATACCTTCCGTCCTTTTGCTGTGTCTTCAAGGTCATTTACACTTTGATTTACACTGTTATCTGCCGCAACTTCTGACTCAATATTCTGGGCACCTAGCTTACCCCACTTTTTTCCATAATCTTTCCAGGGAATATCAGAAAATTCTTTCAATAGAATAGGATCTTTCATGGCAAACCCTTTCGCTATCTTTCGTATTTTTTCAAGCCCTTCTGACTCATAGACATCAATCAAATCTTTCAGCTGAAGCTGATTATTGTCTTTTTTGTACAGGCGATTTTTTTGCGCTTCAATCCATATATTTATCGCAATTCTAGGAATCCCCCCAGAAACTGCCCACAGCAACTTTGACATAACCTCATCATTTGACTGTCTTTTTAGAACATAAAAGCTACAAGTGCTATTAAAGATAAAATCCCACTCATCCGACTCTTCTGGGCTCGGGAAAGGGTGTAAAATAACAGGAGGTGCAGAATAAATCCGTGTTACATCCTGGCTCAATTTTTCTATCCACTCAAAACCTTTAGTATTACCAGATAAAACAACCGGAATTCCAGTATTTATAATTGATAATAAAAATAACTGCATAACTTTACTCTGTGGTGACTCAACAATATTTCTGATTTGAAGCTCGTCAATCACAAGCAATCCGGTATAAAAAGTATGCAGTAAACTTATAGTTTTCACCTCAAGTCTATCTATTGAGCGGATTTGTTTAGGTAAGTCTATGGCATATTTAGTCTCAAGAACTCTGTCGATGGCCTCCAAAATAGCTTGTATCAAACCGCCCCTCGATCCTTCACCTGGCATTTCAACATACAAATAAATAATCTGCGTTAACCTTTGCCAACCAGCTGCTTGATTTTCTCCATGGACTAATCCTTCAGGTAATAGTGACAGGATTCGTTTCAGCATTATGGTTTTTCCTGTCCCTGTGACACCTTTTAAAACAAATACAGAGATCTTTCCAAACAGTCTTTTCGGTAGTTTTTTTACACTTGTAAATACATCATTCGAAAGATTAAGTATCTTCATTCTATTTTCTGGATTTAATGGATTACGAGCTTCGTACCCTCCTCGTATCATTGCACCTATTGAGACAGCAACTTTCAAAGATTTCTCAGTAGGCTGAAACGGGCGATCTGATGAATCCAATTTAACGACCCTGTCAATTAAGTCATATTTACAGACTTTTTCATGGTCAATCGGAGCAAATTTGAGCTGCTCAAAAAGAGCTTCTAAATCTGACCAAACAGGCAAATGTTCAACAAGAGGATTGGGGGACTTTATGTTCATTTTGATTTTCTCCGTATAGTTTCATTGAAAATATTCTCTTCTTTAACCATGGAATCATTCTTACTATCGTCACAAGAGACTTCTGGAACATCAGACTCTCTTTTTCCTTCATCATCCTCTCCCACCATAATCGGCACCCCATTAATCATTAAATTATTTTCCCTTTCCCGGTTCTCGGCGCGACCACTTATCATATCTTTTTTACATGGTGGCTTATCTGCCTTATCTAAATCACGTTTATATTCAGCCACTGCCTCTCTTTTTAGATTTTCCTGCCTTTCTTGAAGAGCACTTAGTTTTTGATTCTGTTCATCTTTATTGAAATACTTTTCTACATCCTCTCTTTTCTCTTTAGCCATCACGTCACTCCATGTACCCTCTTTTTTTAGTAAGTCATCATCTGTTTTCAAATCCAAAGGTATCAGTTCTGCTGTTTCAATATTTTTAAACCATATTTTTCTAAGATTAAAAATATCGATAAGAAAATCTCCATCAATGACACCACTGTTCCTAGCGGCTTCCATTCTGGCAGCAATCTCTGAGTGTTTACTTACATAACGCAGACACCTGATATAGATTCTTTGTTTACCGGTATCAGGCCTTAATAATCTAACTCCTGATTCAGTAAAAACACCATCATGTATCGGCATCAACCTCATTCTTGCTTCATCAATATCCATTAGTGAACAAGCGACATAACCTCTTTCAATTGACCACCGGGTCATATCCAAAGGTGTTGGTCTGACACCTTCTATTTTCATTTCGGTTGTTAATACACGGTCAAGCTGTGGTGTCGTATTGTGATGATGAATAGCTCGTACTGAGTCTCGAATAGCTTCCTTAAGTGTATGACGTGCTCTAATTGCTACTTGTTCTTCTCCCCGCTCTGTCATCCGGCCATATGTAGAGCCAAGCAGAGAATGATCAGACAACTTATGAATGCGTCGATGCATGGACTCAGCAATACCATTTCTGGCAGACTGATGTGATGGGATATAAGCCAGCGAACTCATCATCCCTGAGTCCAATAAACTCTGGTTTATCTCTTCATTGCGGAGCTCACCATTATCTGAAAGTACATTCGCAAACTGAATCGGTATCCAGTCATCAACTGGACACTCATCTTCTAGCCCTAAATTTTTCAACCATTCCGCTTTATCAGTTAGTGCGTTTAATAAAGCGAGTTTTACCGTAAGGGCACTTGGCGCACTAAGCCCCATGTATATTCCTGGAATATAACTATACAACGTATCAACCAATTGAATTCGATATGCATATCCAATTCTGTCTAGGCGGCTCAAAATCGAAACCAAATGAGTATCGGTACTTGTACTATCAAGTGCACCGAGCTGACCTACAGCTTTTACTCCATCATTAGCTTTACCAAACAAAGGTCGAATTCTCTGAGCAAACTCATTTCTTTTTCGTTGTTTTTCACTCGCAGTCTTACCTGTTAATTTTGGCCCACGATATTTAAACTGAGATTCTGTAGGTCGCTCGTTAACTGGCAATAATATAGTTGTCAGACGATAATCACTCTTCTGTTCCCTAACTGCATAGAATTCTCGGCACATTCTTAAGTAAGCCGTGCGAACACTAATATCTCGCTTTAAAAAATGATCCCAGCAGAAAGCCATAATTTTTCTATCTTCGGTTCCACAAATAAATCCTTCATAACCTTGAATACCTGATATTGTCACCTTATTTGGTCGACCAAGCTTTTTTCCATTCTGCTGACGTGAGTTACCCTTTCCTCCGCATGAGGAAAATAATGGCAAAAGGGCATTTTTACGCATCCCTCCTGCAAAAAACTGGTACAAATTCCCTTTAATTGACTGTGAGCACTTCTGATCAATTTCACGTTGCTCACAATGTGATTTGATAAAAGCAGAAAATAGACTGATATCAAATAGCATTGTCGAATACTCTTCCCATACGGGGTAAATGATTTCCCATCGCTTATCCCTCAGAACGATTTGTTTTGATTGATTACTACCGTCATTTGCTGGATATCTTCTTTGTATTTCATCATCATTCAAATGAAGCTCTGGTCTATCTTTGAATATCTCAATTCTGATTAACCCACCAGGGTTTACCAATTGTCTTTCAGCTTTATCTAAATCAAAAAGTTGATGTCTACTGAAATATGTCCTACCAGCAGATTTTTTAGGCTGTACAGATATTGCACAGAATTTATTTTTATTGCGCCAAACTTGAAGAATTCGAAATAATTCGTTTCCGTAGTCAAGCATTGAAATAACATGGCCAGTCAGTAAGTGTCTCATTTCACCATTCCTCCCAAAAGATTACTTCTATATTTAATCCCTCCAGGCTTGGGGGGTTCTCTAAGGTTTATACTTATTGTCAAATCTGCATCCACTATTTGGTGCCATAGTAAATATTGAGTAACATAATGCGCATCCACTAAATTCGATCTCAGGCTCTCCTGCATCCAAATACTCCATTCCTCAATTGGATATAATGATGCGTAATCTAGGTATTTGTCTTTGAATTCTTGAATTAGGCGGAATCTTTCTGAGTTTTCGTCAGGTGTCTTTGATGCTGAAACAAGGAATGCTAGATTTGTTTTTAGATGCTTAGGGAACATGTCCGAGCCGGTAACAAAATAGGGGATCTCCAATTCCGCGCAATAACGTCTTTCGCATTCCAGTTTTTCTATCTGACGATCAATCGGATTCAGCTCGTCCTTGAATCTTTCGTCATCAACCCATTTAATGGAAACGACAACACATTTGGACGATTCTGCAATATTCCCTATCGTAAGAACCAAATCTAGGCTCCAGACAAATGGGATTTTTGTTCCCGGATAATTACCATGCTTGATTCCAGCTTCTTTACATACACTTTGCATCCCATTAGACCAAGACAGGTATGAGTCAATTTGACTGTCTAAGCCATAAAGCGGGTGAGGATGTGGCCAAGGCCAAACAGGAAATTGAGTTCTCACTTCAATTTGTAACCATGCCATTACTAGGGCGACATGCCATTCATTTACAGCTAAATAAGCCTGCCGCTGATAGAAAGGTGGCAAACATCCAGGAACCTGTGTGGATACAGGTGATGAATTCCACCTTCGAATTTGTATCCAAGGTGTATACGCAATCCCATGGCCTTGACCATCACCCCGTTTTATTGCCTTTTCAATATTTTCAACTGTAACTTTTGGTGCAGGCATAGAGCCCTCCTGAGTAAATCACTACTTATTAAAAAGTCATGTTTCAGTCAGAAAATCTTCGGTTATCAGAGGCAATACCAAGCCAGTTCATCCAAAATTTGGACAAAATCATATTGACAGTGGGCTAAGGAAGGAGTTTACTAGAAGTGTCTAATTTCGGAAGCTCCTTCAAAAAGCTCTCTGATGTAAAAAAGGCCCAATTATTTGGGCCTTTTTCTTTTACGCTGATTTTCTTTTTTCTGCGCTATCTAAGTCATTACTATTATCCTCAATTGATGGTAAATCGTCATACCAGCCTTTTGAACCTTGTTTTAACTCTAGAAGAACTGCTATTCGATGTGATTCGCCACGAGTACATTTGACCTTTCCTGCAAGTATTTGATGAACAAGTGCTGGAGAAAACCCATTCTTACGCGCCCATGCAGAAATAGGGACTCCACTATCTGTAAATTGTTGTTTTACTTGCTCAATTGTCTTCAAGGTAAATCTCACTTGACGGATTAATTTAATAAACCCTTTAAATTCAATAAGTTATGAATCAATAATTATACATTCTTCAATTTAAATCAAGAAATTTCTAAATTTTTTTTAATATTGCAAAGTAAGCTTAACTCCAATAGTTGTATCTATAAAATTGGGAACTAGTGTTTGCTCATTGAATTCATACAAAGTACCAACCGCTGACCTTAAAGGATTGTCACCCCAACTTCCGCAGAGTTAAGAGCGGTCCATTCCATTGAGCAGATATAAGTGCAAGTATGCAGATATGTGGGCGTTCAAAAGAGGATATTGAATCGGCTTGTCAGAACATTGAAGGCATCAAAGCGCTTCCTCTATCTTGCCACTCTATACTAACAATGGTAATTTGAAATAGTATTTAACTATGCAATATCAAGATGGAAATTAGAGAAGCTACAGCTATAGATTCAAATCAAATTGAAGCTCTTTACAAAGAACTTGTAATTGATCCAGAAGTAAAGGTCACTCAATCTCGTGTAGAACAAATCAAGGCTGATTCTAATAACTTTCTCTTCATTGCAGAAATCGATGGGGAGGTATCAGGTACTTGTTTTTTGACAATTTGTTTAGATCCAATGTATGGAAAGCAACCTTTCGCAGTAGTTGAAAATATTGTGGTTTCTTCACGGTCTAGAGGTGAGGGTATTGGGACGTCATTGTTAAAATACATAGAGTCACTTTGTTTGGAGAAAGGTTGTTCAAAAATGATGCTTCAAAGCTCGATAGATCGAAAAGAAGCACATCGTTTTTTTAAATTTCTTGGGTATGACCAAGATAAAAAAGCAGGTTTTGTAAAATATCGTCAAAATTTTATAAGCAATTAAAATATTGTGATTCATAAGGCTGTGAAAAAATACATTCAAAGAATAAGTCTCATTCAACAAGAGCTTGGCATTCCAAAAAATTACGAACATGACTTTGGACTTGCTCTTCAGCTAGAGGAGTTTGAGTTAGAAAAAATTGAAAATGATATATACGGAAGGCAGCAAAGGTTGACACCAGCCACTGCACTAGCATGGAGAGACATGAAGGATCATGCTGTAAAGGATAAAATTATTTTAAACGTTATTTCTGCCTTTCGCTCTGTAGATAAACAAAAAGAGATATTTCAGAAGAAAATTGATTCTGGTCAACCTATAACTGAAATATTAAAAGTTTGTGCCGCACCTGGCTATAGTGAGCATCACACAGGTAGAGCTTTAGATTTAACTACTAATGACTGTGAGCCATTATCTGAAATGTTTGAAAAAACAGAGGCATTTACTTGGTTAATAGAGAATGCCAATATATATTCTTTTAGCCTGTCATATCAAAAAGACAATTTGTCTGGAATATTATATGAACCATGGCATTGGGCATACAATTGAAAATAGCCATTTAGGATAAAGTAGTGAATACTCTATTGTTGACGGTGTAAAAGTAGAAGCAAAACCGAAGCTAAGGGGGACTTGCAATTATTGCGGGGCAGAAATGATCGCAAGGTGTGGGCGCCACAAAATTTGGCACTGGGCTCACAAGAGTAGAGCCGATTGCGATCCATGGTGGGAGTCAGAAGGAGAATGGCATAGGAACTGGAAAAATCACTTCCCTATTCAGGTTTAAGAAAATTAAATCAAATGAATATTAATTCTACTAATATATATCCTGGCCTAGATGGTTTCTGTAAAAGCTTGCGCAGACAACCCATTTTTGGCCTAGAGTTTCAGAAACGGGTTGGAAGTGAGCTATACAAAGCGCATGCAGTAAAATAGAGGGGCTGATATTGCCAGATAGTAACGATGACTACATCAAAGAGTTCAAGAAAGAAAACCCTTCCGTTTCTGAAGAGGATATATCGAAACTTGTTGAAAATTTGAAAGAGTCTGAAAAAGAAACATCCTTTATTCAACGGTTATCTTCTCCCTCAATAATTATTGGTGCGATTATTGGATATGCCGTTGGGTCACAAATCCCTGAAGATGCATTGTCGCAAATTGTAGCAAGCGTAATTACCGCAGCAGCTTTTGAGGGCATCATTGAATCTTTACCAGCCGATAAAGAAGTAGTAGAAGTTGCAGCAAAGGATGTTGAGTTGATTTATAACACTGCAGTTAGGACGTTAAGTCCAGATGAGCGACGAGAAGCTTCTATCTATCGAATTGCCATGAGGAATCCTAATTTAATGAAGCTTATAGTATAAATGAAGATAAAAGACATCTTTGATAGAGTTGATCGTCTTCTAGAAAAAGATCTCATTGATCTATTCGAGCATCAAACCTATAAAAATATACCTGGTACAATAAGCTCATACCGAGAGGACCCTGCTAATACAAATACCATGACAAACAAACATGCTCATGTATATGCCAAACCAAAAGGTAAAGGCTCTCAACTTTACTCTGTAAACAAAGATGGTTCAGGTCATGATGGTAGTAGTGGTACAGAAATACCAAGTAGCCATGCTAAATTTTTTAGAAACAAAGGGTATTCAATTCCAGATAAGAATATTCTAGAAAATTTAGTTTTATCCAAAACAGACAAAGATATTTACGAATTGATTATTCTGGAAGATAAGTCCATAAACCAGAAATTTTAACCATAATATAGAAGATTATCAGGTTAATTTTTGTAGAACTTATTTCCTTGTAAACGGCAGCTTTACAGAGCATGTGCTATGTCAACACCGGCACTATTATATTCATAAAAAATCCAGTAAATTGTCATAAATAAATTTGATTAAACAATATTTATGGAGACCTAGCTCAAAGCCTTATGTAGCGTAGATCTATTTTACGACTTTAATATTTACCTTTTCTTATTTTTTACGACTTTATTATAAATTTTACGACTTTATTAGGAAGAAATATCAATGGTGCGAGACCAAGGCAAACTATTCAACCGTTACAGATTTTGCCAGGTTCCTTGGTTGATCAACATCGGTGCCTCTCTGAACAGCCACATGATAGCTCAGTAACTGTAAAGGAATTGTAGA
>Ga0233436_1002783_pt1 | contig 12098 bp, 19 predicted proteins | sample SI_122_August201_2_FD_182723 | JGI IMG/M metagenome (GOLD analysis project Ga0233436, IMG submission 182723) | Seawater microbial communities from Saanich Inlet, British Columbia, Canada - SI_122_August2016_150_MG | ecosystem: Environmental > Aquatic > Marine > Inlet | place: Canada: British... | reverse complement strand
ACTCAAACGTCAAATGAAAGACCAAGGGATATTTATTGAATTGAGAGAACGTGAGCAATACACAAAACCATCCGAACAGCGACGCAAAGCAAGAGCAATTGCCCGCCTTCGTGAAAAATATCGCACAGCCGATATAGGAAAGTAGGTGATGCACTAACTATGAAGAAATCAGAATTACGAGCAATTATACGTGAGGAAATCAAGGCACTGAATGAAGTCAAGTGAGTTGTTATCTTTGGAAAGAAAGGTGAGAAGCCAGCTTCAGCCGAATATAAAGACGAAAAGGACGCCAAAGATTTTAAAAAATCCGTTGAAAAAGACGGTATCAACGCAATGATTGTAAAACGATAGGAAAATACGATGAAAAAATCAGAATTACGTCAAATCATACGTGAAGAAATTCAGACTTTGAATGAACGTGAAATTATATCAATTGAAAAGGCGCAAGATATGAGAAAATCTGGTTATTGGATAATAGTATCACGCGACTTGAAAAAAGTAATTGCCGTTGATAAAAATGAAAAGAAAATGATGAATTTATTTAAACAGAATAGTGACAGCATGAAAATATTCAGTCCGTTAAAAACTGTAAAAATATCAGCGAAACAACAACGCGAGTATCATAAATTACATGATTTGATATGAGCTAATAGTAGGTTTGGAGGATAGGGAGAATAAGATGAAAAAATCAGAATTACGTGAAATTGTTAGGGAGGAAATCCAAGCAGTAACTGAGGAGCAATCTGCGTGGGCTAAGACTGTTAAAAAATCATATACTGATTTGATAGCAAAAACTAAAACAGCTATGGATGCTCGTATTAAATTTCTGAAAGACGCCGGAAGTACAAACTATTTACATGACCAAGGCAAATAATTAGAGAAGAGTTGGCGAATCGAGGTGAGCTTAACGAGGCGGATGAAATAAAGTTGTCGGAAGTCCCGTCAGATAAATTAAAAATTTTGAAAATTATTGGATTAAAGCCTAAATATGCGTTTAAAGGCGTCCATGGATTAATAATCGGTGGTGATAAGGGCTTTGCAAATAGATTTGATAAAAAAGAATTGGCTACATTGATGAAGCATAAAGAATTCAGATGGCTGGGCGTTGACAACAGCGGTAGTATAACCATAGGGTGATAAATATGAAAAAATCAGAATTGAAACAGATGATTAAAGAAGAATTGCTGAACGAGGCAAGCAAAGATTTAAGCGTTAAATTATACGCAGAAATTCAAGATGTTATAACCAAATATTCTAAAAATAAAAAATTACGTGCGTATGCATCTTCAATCGCTGACCGAGTTACCAAGGCAGTTGTTCGAGTAGAAAACGACGAATTGGCTATTGGTGAACTTTTAACCGTACTTGGAAAGGTTGAGAAATAATGAAAAAATCAGAATTGAGACAAATCATTAGAGAAGAATTGATAACCGAAAAGAAGCTATCCACTAAAGAAATTGAACGTGAAATTTACGATTTATCTTCCGGAACTATTGCTACTCTTATCGGAAAGAGTGACTATAAGAAGATTGAAATGGTACGAAAATGGTGGGTTAAATATGCCACGAAGGAAAATCCCAGACCACATTCAAATTGGCAGGAATCATGGAAAGACTTTGCAAATGCAAAACAAATGAGTGACATGGCAACCTCAAAGGGGCGTAAAGCTCTTGGTGAAGCAATCATTACCGAAGATTTCAAGGATTTTACCGAGTATATGAATATGTTCTATGGTAAAAAAGGAACATATCCAAATTTAAAGAAAAAAGACCTCACCCAATTGCAAGTTCAACAGGCGGTTGTTAAAGTGTTAAGCAAGCGACCAAAACATAGGTTTGATGGTGATTCTGTAGACCGAGAGTTTGCAAGAGATGAGTTAATCAAAATGGGCGTATTAAAATTAAATGAATCTATCACTGAAGAAATCGAAGAGTCCAAAATAATAACTCAAATGCGTGATATTGTTGATAGACACCAAGCAAAAAAAATTGGTGGACAATTGGTTGATGCATTTACAGCACAGCATGTTGTTGCGCTATACGACGCAATTTCGGATAAGAATAAACAGCATATGAATAAATTGAAATTGGCGCCACTTGTCAATATGACATGGGTACTGTTCAAAAAGCATGGGAAATAATATGAAAAAATCAGAATTAAGACAGATTATTAGGGAAGAACTCCAGAGATTGAATGAAGCAAAGGTAGATGCCCCACCAGATGCTTTGGGGTTGTTTAATAAAGAATTGGAAACGCACCCCGACGTTTTAAAACTTACAAAGTATTATGGTAAATCGTCCACGGATATTATTAAAGCATTGGAAAGGCGAATATCGGTTAAAAATTACAATGATAAGTCTGTAAAGAATATCAAACTCGCATTTACTGATACTGATAGTGGTATTAAAGTTAGCCATATGAAAAAATTTGCTAAGGGTGTTCAAAAATTCTAAAAAATCACAAATATAACAAAATAACGGAAGATGAAGCAGGCCCAAATATGCTGGATAACTCAAATAAAAAATAGGATAAATAACATTGAAGAAATCAGAATTGCGACAAATAATTAGGGAAGAGATTCAACGCTTGAATGAGGGTGAAGCGTCTTGGGGAATTAAAGATAAATTTCCAATCAAGCTCACAGTTACATTACGCAATGGGTCGTATAGAATGACACCAAAGCCAATGGCAATGAGCTATAAGACATATGAACATCTTGACAAGAACCACCGACATCAAGATATTGCAGTATCATATGGGTCATATGATTATGAGACGGGTGCGACATATTTCAATGGAAAAACCAAAGAAGATGTTGATAATTGATTCAAAAAGTACAAAAAGTACATAAAACCTGCAAATACTTATAAATAAATTGAAACTGATTCCACTGGTTTGATTAAAGACACGGTAAAAGGGGCGAGTAAACACAAATAAATTAAAATAAATGCCCGAAAGGGCATTTTTTATTTCACAAGTATATATTTATATATACAAAATACGCTATCGGTCATACCGACCACTTCATATAGCGTAATCAAAACATAATTCTATTAAAGTTCCTAATAACTTTAGTTAATTCCAAAACCAATAAAAATTGGAGAAACACAATGGAAGTAAAAGACGACCTATTAAAGGAAGCCATTGCAGACGCACGAGCAGTCCGTGAGACCGCACTTGAAAATGCAAAAATCGCCCTTGAGGAAGCCTTCAATCCACACGTTAAAGCAATGTTAGCAAAACAGATTCAGTCCGAGATTGATGAAGATGATGACTTTGAAGAAGACGAAGAGGAAGAAGCTTTTGAGGACGAAGAAGGCGGCGAGGAAGATATCGCAGTCGAACCCGAAGAAGGTGAAGATGAATTTGCTGGTGATGATGAAGAAGAAATCGAGTTTGAAGAAGGTGAAGAAGACCTTGAAGATGACGAAGGTGCATTCGACGGAGCCGCAGACGAATTTGAAGCTGAAGACGAAGAAGAGGAAGACGAATTGGATTTAGAAGCAACCATTAAAGAGCTTGAAGCTGATTTAGAAGACGACGACGAAGAGGAAGTAGATTTTGAGGAATCTGAAGACCTTGACGAAGAAGACGACGAAGAATTAGACTTTGATGTTGACGATGACGAAGAAATTGACGAAAATGACGTTTCATCTGATATTGGAAAATCTGATAACAAACAGCCTGGAAAGGCCAATCAGAGTTCCGGCATCGGCACAGTTGGTAAAGCTAAATTAAAAGAAGAAGATGACTACGACGAAGATGACATGGACGAAGATGTTGACCTTCAGGAACTTATCAACCAGTTAATCGGTGAAGATGATGACTATGAAGATGAAGAAGCTGACGAAGAAGAAGCTGAATTTGAACTGGAAAATGTTCAATTGAAAGCCGACCTTGAAGAGCATATCAAAGTTATCAAATTCTTGCGTAGCAAAATCAATGAAGTCAACCTTCTTAACTCAAAACTTCTTTATACTAACAAATTGTTCCGTTCCTTTGAACTTGACAATGAGAAGAAATATAAAGTTGTTGAAACTTTTGACCGTGCAAAGAATCTACGTGAAGTGAAATTAATTTTCTCAACAATCGCAGAGTCCTTTGGCGCAAAAGCTAAAAAAATCGTTGAAACAAAAGCAGTTAGAAAACCACAAAGTAGCTCTTCAAAGCCTGTCACATCTACAAAACCTAAGACTGATATCTTAGAGGAAAATGTTGACCTTAAGGCACGCTACCAACGGTTAGCTAACATTAAAAAGTAATTAGGAGAACTTAAATGAGTAATTCAATGAACACAATTGAAAGTCTAATGGAAGGCTATTCCCCACAACGCAGACGCTTAGAGGAATCTAAAGCTCTTGTTGGGAAATGGGAACCAACTGGACTTCTTGAAGGTTTGGCATCTGATAATGCCGTTAACAATATGGCCGTCTTGCTTGAGAACCAAGCACGTCAGCTTATTGATGAATCTTCAAAAACTGGTACAGCATCAAACTCGGAAGAGTGGAGTGGTGTAGCATTACCGCTTGTACGTCGTATTTTCGGCGAACTTGCCGCACAGGAATTCGTTTCTGTACAACCAATGAACCTGCCTTCAGGTCTTATTTTCTACTTGGATTTCAAGTATGGAACTGCACAGGCTGGATTCACAACTAACACTGACATTTATGGTAACACTTCATCTTCGGGTGATGCTACAGGCGGTCTTTACGGCGCAGGTAAATTTGGATATACCATCAATGACACAACTGACACTATCGCCGATGGTAGCTGGTCATCTGCTTCCGTTGTTTGGGAAGATGTTGAATTTGACGCCGCACTATCTTCAAGCCTTAGCAACCTTTTCAAGGTTTCCTTTGGTAGAGGACAAACATCTGATGCTGATTGGGATGGCGTAAGAGCTTTCGTAATTTCAGGTTCAGGTCTTGTCGGTGCTACTGCAACACAGGTTACAGCTATGTACCCAGCGTACACAAGCGTAACTGCAACAAGTGCTTCATTTATCGTAGACCCTGCAGGCTCAGGCGCATTCTCCGGTTCATTAACACTTAAATACCACAAGTTGCCTACGGACATTACTCGTGGTGATTTCGAACAGACTACCTTCACCGTACCTTCACCTAACAGTGCAGACGATGTTGATATTCCTGAAATCGACATCAAAATGAAGAGCATCCCTATCGTTGCTAAAACTCGTAAATTGAAAGCTGTTTGGACACCTGAACTTGCTCAAGATTTAAACGCATATCACTCAGTAGACGCCGAGGCTGAATTGACTGCTATGTTGTCAGAGTATATCACGATGGAAATCGACCTTGAAATTCTTGACATGCTTAAAGTTAACGCTTCAGCAAAGACAGAGTACTGGTCTGCTCGCCCTGCTTATGAGTACAATTCGACAACTAAGTTGTTCGCAGAGTCCTCAGCTAATGCATCTGCATACACCAAGGGAACTTGGTTCCAGACATTAGGTAACAAACTACAGAGTGTTTCTAATGCAATCCATCAGAAAACACTTCGTGGTGGTGCTAACTTTATTGTTGTGTCCCCAGAGACTGCAACAATCATCGAAAGTATCCCAGGCTACGCCGCAGATACTAACGCTGACCCAATGAACACAAGCTTTGCTATGGGTGTTCAAAAAGTTGGTATGCTTCAAAACCGATATACTGTCTATAAGAATCCTTATATGATGGATAATACAATCCTTATGGGTTTCCGAGGAAGCAATTTCTTAGAGACTGGTGCGGTGTATGCTCCTTATGTACCTCTTATCATGACTCCATTGGTTTACGACCCAGTGAATTTTACACCTCGCAAGGGGGTAATGACACGCTATGCGAAGAAGATGGTCAGACCGGAATTTTATGGTTTAGTCCACGTCGCTGACGTAAACTATGTCTAATCAATAGGTTAGATAGATAAAATAGAAAATCCCCACTTCGGTGGGGATTTTTTTTTTGCAAAAATGAAAATAAAATGCGTTTTGGGGGTTTAGCCTACTATTTATATGTATGAAATAAGGAGTAATGACCAAATGAGCAAAATAACAAAAGACACAGAATTTCACAGACCATGCCCCGAGTGTGGTGACATATTATATTATAGTTGTAAACGATATTTGAATAGAGCCGAGGATAATAAAAGCGTATGTCGAACGTGCAGAAAAATGCCCGAATCCATGAAGAAAAAATTATCGGAGCATTTTACAGGCAGAAAAAATCCAAACTATCCTTCCACAAAAAAAGGAACGACGTATAGTAAATGGAAATATGATTGTCCAGATTGTGGCAAGCCCAGATATTATGCACGAAAAGACAATATGTTGCGGTCTAAAGCTAAGGGCGCAGTTTGCAATAGTTGTGCAAACTATAAATACGACAAAACGTGGAACGACGTAATAACCGACGACCATATCAAAAAAATGAGAGCGGTGAAAGCCGGTTTCACCAACTGGGAAGAATACCAAGAAAAATATCCCGCCAAAAAACAATACCAATCTGAAGTCCGGAGACTCACCCGCCTACAACCTATAGACACCCTTCCAAATTTTGACAAGTTTAGAGGCTTAAACGGAGTAGAGGGAGCACACCAACTTGACCACATAATTTCAATTGACTCCGGTTGGGCTAACCACATTCCACCACACTATATCGCACACATAAGCAACCTGCGGATTATCACATGGGAAGAAAATATCAAAAAGGGCGTAATGCTTGATTTCGTCACAACCCAACCAACCCCAACGGATATGTTCCAAGTTGATTTCAGCGGCTACCCTCAAGAAGTATTGGACAAATATAAGGGCAGAACAATCAATCCCAAGTATTACACAAACGTCCCACCAACATTCATAGAATGGTCAGAATTCAGTCCACCACCTGCCGACCCAACTGGAAGGAAAAAATAATGGAAGATATTACTCAAAATGAATTAAATGGTCTTTATGATACTATTAAGCCCCTGTTAAATACGAAGATAGATTGCCTTTCAATTCCCACCAATGCGTTGATTGGGTTTGAGCCAAGTCAAATAGCTGTTATTACTAATACACTATTAGATGGAATTCTGCCTCAAATTGAACTATTGGGCCTGGGTGAAGATGTGGGCTTAAAAAAATTCTCTGGTAGTTTTGGTGATAGAGAAGGGTATCCCGATTATGTTCATGCGTCTGGGAAACGGGTTGAACTTAAGGGTCTTTTTGTTGATAATAAAAATTTGGTGATGAAGCGACCCCCGACCAAACGGGAACCATCTGCCCGAGTGAAGGGGAACGTAACCATGAACGAAATTCAACCTGAAAATGATGCTCTTTTAATTTCAGCCGTACAACTTCAAGAACATAATGGAATATGCTCGCCGTTCATTGTTGATATTGGTATTTTTTCCATGGTAGAAATCATTAGAGCACGGGACCAAAGATTGGTGGAATGTGGGGGCAAATGAATTGGAAATTTACCAAAGGTGATAAGCAAAAGTGGGTCTAAAAAACTAAAAAATGGTGGGGTGTTAACCGACGCTGATTATGAAAAGGACACTAACTTTGGCAAATTAAAACGGATACCACACGATGGATTACAAGCATTTCTTAAAAAATGGAGCAACTATGATTAATTGGCCAGACCTACCCGATATATGCTGTGATATGCGTTTTGTGGATGTCACTGAGCAAGTCAAACAGCTACTCGAAGAAAATGATGTACCATACGAAATAAAAGAGTTGCCCATCAAGTCAAGAAAAATACCATACTTTGGACCCCACCCAAGCACATTAGACACTTCAATAGAATCATTATTAGAATACATAAATTCTGGCTTTGAAGTGTATGGCTGGGACAAATTTGTATTTGAAAAAGCATCGTGGGTCAGCGGATGCTGAGGCTTTGGTAGTATGCACCCCATCCCAGGATTCATAATCAAACATGTTGAGGGCAAACCAACTGGGGCTATAAAGGACAAAAAATTGCAAAGTAAAAAAACAGAAAGGTAAAATATTATGAAGGGACGAAATTGGATTTCAAAGAAGAACATTAAATTAACTAAGAAGCAAAAGAAATTTGTTGATTATGCAATAGAGGATGAAGTTAACGCCTCAAGTGTAAATTATAGAGGAGAATGGTACGTGGTATTTGATACTGATAAATTCTTTTTTAACAATTTTTCAAATAAAGGTGAAGAATATGGCGTAACGTATGGCCATTTGAAAGGTAGAATTTCCGACGCACTCCGTAAGGCCAAGATGGATGTTTCAGAGTTGAAACGAATAGAAACTCGGTATGGTAAATATTATTTAATGTTTGAGGATGAATAATGGCACACTACATATACATTATAAAAAATATAGTAACTGGAATGTATTATATCGGAGTCCGGTCATGTGAAGGCAAGCCAGACATCGGTATCAAATACTTCAGTTCAAGCTCAGACAAAGCATTCATGCAAGACCAAAAGGACAATCCTCAAAATTATACATATGAGGTGATTGAAACCTTTCCGAATCGTGGTTTGGCTGATGTCGCCGAAATGAATGAACATAAAAAATTGAATGTCAGATATGATGAAATGAGCTATAATAGATATAATGCATTAGAAAGTCCACGACAAGAATTTGCGCATTCTGATGAAACTAAATTGAAAATTAGTATTGCACTTAGCAACCCATCAGAGGAAACTCGACAGAAACACCGTGAGATTGCGTTAAATCGACCGCCACCCTCGGCGGAAACCCGCAAAAAAATGTCGGTTTCACGACTGAAAAGACCACCCTATTCGGCAGAAACCCGTGAGAAGATAGGTAAAATTCACAGAGGTAAGGTAGTTTCAGAGGAAACTCGACAGAAACTGCGTGAGATTGCGTTAAATCGTCCACCGATTTCTGATGAAACACGTGAGAAAATCAGTAAAGCTGGTATGAATAGACCGTGTTCTGTAGAAACCCGTGAGAAAATCAGTAAAATTCACAAGGGCAAGGTAGTTTCAGAGGAAACTCGACAGAAAATGCGTGAGAATGCGTTAAATCAAAATCGTAAACAAGTAACGTGTCCACACTGTGGAAAATCTGGCGGGGGCTTGAGTATGAGTAAGTGGCATTTTAACAATTGTACGATTGTAGCTGGAAAGCGGCCTCACATTCCCCAGCGTATTGTTACTTGTCCATATTGTGATAAAAAGGGTGGGTTTGCAAACATGAATCGCTACCATTTCAACAATTGCAAGAAAAAACCAAAATAAATCCTTGCACAACGCCCCACATACACCTATATTATAGCGTAATGAGAAAGCGGGAACTATGAAAGTGAATGGGTTTAAATATGATTACTTAAGCTGTACAGAGTGTGATTTCCATCTGTATTCTACACCTGATACCGACTATAAATATGATTGGCGATGTAAAAGGTGTGGGTATGAATGCAACAGTGGATTTACAATTCATGAATTTCCAAAAAATTATTTAGAAGACAATTTTACATTTCCGATTCCACAGAAGTTAGTTCCAAATAAATATTATATATTTGAAAATGAAATTGAAAAAATGGGACTCACATGGTTGAAAATTCATCGTGGTGGTGTGTGGTCATATGAATATCATATAAAAGCAAATGATTATAAACACGGCCGTAAAATTTATGATACACTGTTCGATTTTATACAGGACATCGTTCAACCATTTCGGTTTGACTGGCCAACATATATGCCGGTGTCCAATCGTGATACGCCTTGGGATGGGAGCTACGCAGTTTGTTTTGTTATGCGTGCTGAACATGTTCGGCGAACGGGTCGTGAATTAACAGTATCTGATACAAATTTAGAAGATTAAGTTGAAGTATCAACCCAAACTTTTTCCAAAACCACTGTTTTGAATTCATCCGTATGCAGTAGACAACATAAAGGAACAGAAAATGAAGAACACAATCATATTGGATACCGAATTAGAGCACATAGAGCTTGAAACCGCAACCAAAGCGGATATGGAACAGCTTGTCATTAAACAGAGTGACAGCAAGTTGGAATTGATTGGAAGCTCAGTCGGAGACCATCCACATTACGGGGTTATGGAATACATATCCATGGCGTACAACAACCACAAAGGCGTTATCATCACACCGCATTTAATTTGGTATACATTCATGACCGAGTTAGCGGCTCATATCAAGAAAATGGCAGTTGACCATCCAAAGCGATATCAGCATGTGTTCACCGACTCAGACCAAAAGGTTGAAATCAATGTCCCAACCAATTCCCCGACAATGATGCCTATGGGCTTATTGCGTGAGGAGATAATCAAAAATATCAATGTAGACGCTGGTATGTTTTTCCCTGAATTTTCACAGGAATGGGGCGACTATGAATTCGCAATCTCAACCGCATTTGCAGATGCCTTGAGTCCATACTTCACATATACGATGACATTGTGTGGAATACCAAAAGTATTGGTTGACGGTACGGATGAAGATTGGCAAAAAATTATAGATAGCCTCAAATTGATGCAGGATGTATTCACGGACGATACCATTATGGACTATCTGAAGCGGGTGACCGGATTGGTATCTACAATGCGCCAGAATAACTCTATTGATTTTTGGAAGGATATGTTTTTTATTGAATCGTGTGGTTCCGGACATACCAACCAAGTTAAAGGTTGGTTCCGTAAATTCTTTATGGTTCAACCATCAAATGCTCAAGTGCAAAACTACCCAACGGCGGTCAGTCATATTGCATACAAGGAAACCACCATGAACGCTAAATTTGAATTGTTTAGTGGGGTGTTGTCAAGCCATGAAGAGGATGGATTTTTATATCCACACTTTGATTTCGTGTTGACGGAGGATGTCGGATAGTGGATGAATTAAAATTATTACTCAAAAATATCAATGACAGAATTGCACGGTTGGAATCGTGGAACCCTGATTGGGACACCATCCCAATCCGCATATCTGAAATGAAGATAGTTGCCGCACGGATAGAGAAATTAATGGAAGGCACAATAAATGACTCGGGCACTTGGTTTACGTCTCTGCCAGGACACTCTTTTGAACCGTCCGTATTTAACGGCGACGTAAACTCAACCGGCTGTATTCATTGTTGGTGTGGTGTTAGCCATATCATTCACAAGGGCAGTCCGGAATGGAAGGATGAATATGAACACGGATAAATTAAATTGGTGGTATATAGTCATGAACAAGGCTGAAACCAAATTGGTTCATATGTGTGGCTATATCAATAAACCAACCGAAGTGGAGCAGGCGGTGTTTCTCAAAGAAATCCGAGAAGATGATTTCTTAAGCGTGAAAGAAAAAATGGGAGACGACGACGGAATCATATATTTGGCATCCCGAGAGGACTCCAATGACATAATTGAGGAGTACTTGGAGATAATCAAGAATCAGAAAGGTTATCGGCAAATACCAACAGAACGGATGAAATGGAACTAAAACTGCGATTTAAGGGGTCTGAGAGGCTACTGAAGGGCGTTTAATACAATAGAGGACACCAAGTATGAAAAGATTATTTTTAGAAGATTTAAGAGATATGAATTTGCGAGAGTTGAAAGACCATATCGCTGGGGGTTATGCAGGCACAGAGAGTGGGCACGATTACGGCTCACCAACAACTTCTGAGGTAAAAGCATTGCGTAAAGAGCTTGATGAGTATGATATTTTGATTGCATACGAATCTGTTGGGTCATGGGGTTGTGATAGCTCATCGTATTTTTTGTTGAGAAATAAGAAGACCAAGAAATTGTATGAGGCGGGCGGTAGCCATTGCTCGTGTTATGGATTTGAGGGACAGTGGGATTTGCAGGAAGCCTCATTGACATACCTTCAAAGTGAAAAATTCTATTTACCTTTGGGTGGATATGATGAAGGTGGAAATGTGGAACCTGCTCAAGAATTTATAAGGAAGCTGAAATAATGAGATACTTTTTAGATACGGAATTTATAGAATACCCCAACAGAATTGAATTAATTTCAATAGGAATCAAATGTGAAGATGGTCGCACATATTATGCATTATGTTCGGACTATGATTATCACCACGCTGACCAATGGGTGAAGGATAATGTTATACAACCTATATACGATGCCTTTGTGGCTGAA
>Ga0233436_1002782_pt1 | contig 12100 bp, 18 predicted proteins | sample SI_122_August201_2_FD_182723 | JGI IMG/M metagenome (GOLD analysis project Ga0233436, IMG submission 182723) | Seawater microbial communities from Saanich Inlet, British Columbia, Canada - SI_122_August2016_150_MG | ecosystem: Environmental > Aquatic > Marine > Inlet | place: Canada: British... | reverse complement strand
AGTATGTGACGTTTACGCAAGATCCTGAGAATCCTACGCTTTCGTTTACTATATATCCAGTTGCATTAACTGCTCCAATAACTGTTAATTTGTTAGTCGGACTCGTCGTGCCGATGCCGACGTTGCCTGATGTGTCTATTGTCATATCTGCCACCGCATTAGTAGTTCCAAATTGTAATTTATCATTTGAATTGTCATACATTATTATTCCCCTTGCAGTCGAAACTGGCTGTCCAAATAATATTTGTGCGGAATTAGCAGCAGGACTAAGAAATGTCATACCTACAATTCCGTTATTTTCCAAAACAAGTTCATCACCATTTGCATGAGCTGCGGCTTGTCCAGATGCTCCAGAATATATATGAGTTTTTCCTACTGGCCCCGCCGTCCCGATGCCGACCTCGCCAGTAGTCAGTATACTCATTCTCTCAGTCGCAGCTCCACCAGCAGCATTTATAAATGTAAATCTTCCATTTACTTGTCCCTCTCTTCCAATATCCCAATAATGTGTCTCTGTTCCTGCACTCATTCTAAACTGACCATTAGCTGCATCACTTTTTAAGTGTAATAGATTTCCGGGAGTAGTCGTCCCAATCCCGACGTTACTATTAGTATCAATAGTTAAAGCATTTGAATTAGCAAGGTCAGAAGCTTTAGAAATCCTAAAAGAATTATCACTATTCTTAGAACCAACAGCCCAATTATGAGACCCTGTTAAAGTATATACAGTTGAAGCATCTCCTGTACCATCTTGTTCTATAATCATCGTTGGCTGGGCTGTAGTTGAGGTATCAACATATTGATGAAATTTAGCCAAAGGTGCAGTCGTCCCAATTCCGACGTTGCCGTTCATTATTTCTATGTCCCCATCCCCTTGAATTTTTAACGCTTCTGTTGCGTTTGTCTTAAATGCCATTTCATTATCAGAATGGTCGTATGCTATCTGTCCAGAGTTATCATCTTCAGGGTCTCCAAACATTATTGCTTGCAATGAAGTATTTGGAGTTAAAAATTGTAGTGCTTCGTGGGTATCATCTTCAATAATAAGTCTGGCATAACTATGAGGTGTCGCTCCACTTGCCCCATCATAAGTATGAAACTTCGCCCCTGGTGCCGCCGTCCCGATCCCGACGTTGCCTGAAGTATCAACTACTAATGCATGGTCAGGCGTACCATCACTAGCGGATAATTCCGAATGTCTGTGCAATGTATCCGCCATAGAATTATCAGTTAATGTATCTAACTCTGCGCCTGTTCCTGTTGTGTCGGAATGCGAGACTATAGTGTGACTTTCTGCGTGATGGTCGTCTGTTGTCTGTCCTGTCGTAGAAGCATGGGTCACTGGAAATTGGTCATCAACATATTTTTTATTAGCAATATCCAAATCATTAACGGGAGTTTTGGAAACAAACCCTTTAACGTTATCCCCAGAATGATTAGGGAGTTGTAGGGAACTAACACCAACCGAAGCAACCTCAGCAACATTAACAGGAGCCATACTCTTTAACATCTTATTTGTTTTTTTGTCTACGATAATCCTTCCTCCTCCAAATAAGGTACCCCTGTTTGCTTCGTAGAGCCTGCAATGAGCCCTTCTGTGATTGGATAACGTTTAGAAATACCTTTGGTTCCAGTGGTTCCAGTATCGCCTTTAACTGTGCCTTCTGTCATAAGAAATAGAATTAGTTAGACTTTTTAGTCTTTTCGATTTTTGGTTTTTCTGTCTTCTCTGCGAAATGTGGGTAAACTTTCAATATGGCCTCTGCTCTCTCTTTCTGACCTGTTTTTACGAAGTGGTCATATAGTTTTTTTTGATTGATTTCTACCATTATGTATTTATATCGGTAATCAAAACATTCCCTTTTGGGTCTGTTAGGTAACCAATCCCCCTTGTCCATACTCTGATATTTCTCCCAATACCTGGGTCTACAGTAGTCGTTGCCGTAATTCCTTCGGCCTCTGAATATGTCTGTGCCCTCTTTCCGATTGTAATCAAAGCGTAGTCAGTAGTTACGTTTAAAGAGACTTTAACATTTAATCCTAAAATCTGTAGAACAACTCCTGTCTTAATCTTCTCCGAAGAGAATCCCGGAATACTAGATCCTTTCCCACTAATCAACCAATTAACCAAACTATTATACCCAGTTGTGTCTAACAACAAAGATGCTCCTTCTGGATTATAACCCTGGTCCTTAATTAATTTTTTCGCATGCATTAAATCCTTAACAATATCCGCCGCATAACTCGCCGCGTCCCATTGGTCCCCACCAATTGCAGTAGTTGCGAACGTCTGAATGTTAACAGGAGTTTGTGACTCACTCATTACATCCCATAAGTCAGAGTCTCTATCTCTCACAATTACCTCAGTCAAATCTCTTATAGTAGTTGCGAACGTATCAATTTCAGCATCGGTAATATCTTCCTTATCTAAAAATCCCTCTACAAAATACTTTTTCGTATAACTTGTGTTACGTGTCCAACTCACTTCAAGAGTAGTTGGCGCCGAACCAGGAGAAACATTCTTTGTCGCCGATGGAGTTGTTGCCGTTAGTGTTCCTGCTGTCTTCTGGAACCACCTAACACTATCCCCTTTCATCTTTCTTGTCTGAAATTCTGATAAAAAATTATATTGCTGGTCCCCAAAACCCTTCGCCAACTTATCAATATCTAATCCAAATAAGTCCTGCATCCCTCTTGTATCTGCCATTATATTAACATTACCTCAATTGTTTCCGATGCTGCTGCTGTTTCCAAAGCCTTTCCGAACGCAGCCCCAGTTACAACTTCTGCTTCTGTTGCCGTTTTAATCAAATTCGCACCACTTAAAGAAACCAAACTCCCGGCCGTTATAGTTGTTGCAGCCGCCTTCATATCAAAAACATCTCCAGGACCAACAAACATACTTAATCGTGTTCTTCCATCACTTGCTATCTTTTCCCTTCGTGCAACTCCAGCGAATACATCCGCAGCACTCGAAGCACTCGCAGTCCTTGGGTCTGCTAGTTTACAAATAGTTCCTTTTTCAATACCCGCGCCATCCGCTACAATAAAATCAATTGGTGTACTTGCCTTATGTTTCAATACTGCCTCATTTGCCATATATTCGGTTAACCGAATAACTATTTAAATCTTTCTAAAACTTCCCTTCTTTGCGTAATTGGTATAATTTGATGAAAATCATCAAAATAATGTAAAATCGTAGTTCCCAACCAATCATAATCTTTCTACCCCGTCGATGAACTTGTCTTTTTTGAATGGTCCGAAGTGTACTGCTACCCATTCATGTTTTGCTGCAACTTCTTTAATTCTTTTTTTTATCTCTTTTTTAGATGTTTCTGGGAATACGCACTCAAATGTTTTCACTTCTCTAGGCATTAATTGGACTGCTCCTATTTTCTTCCCAGTAATCTTATTCTTAAAATTAAAATATATGTCCTGTAGGTCTTCGATAAATCTTCTTGTTAATTTAGGACTTCCCCTCGTTACAAAGTAGAGATGCATTATTTCGTTTTTAACTCATGAGCCTTAGCCATACATAAACAAGCCTTTTCCCATTTCAACTTATTTTCAGTCATCTCAATCGCCTGTTTTAGTTCATTAATACTCGTCAACCAAAACGCCTTTTCTTTAGAAACAATAACTATATCATTCTTTTTTGTCATTCAATTCCCCCGATAGCGCCTTCTCTGCGTAGTCCTTATTAGAAATTTCTTCTTTTGGTTTTGGTTCTACATGTCCGCCTGCTGTACCCGATAACATTTCATTCGCGGCTAACTTCTTCTTTTCTGCGATAACTTCCAGCTCGACTTTCGTAACTTCCTCACGCCTCTTAACAAGTTCAAGAGCCTTATCATATTCAGAAATAGGTTCATCGTTGTTCTTAGGATTAGTATTATCTTCCTCTCCTGGTGTGTCAGTCGGGTTTGTTTGTTCATCGGTCATAAGATTACTTGACACAGGGGTTTATAAAACTTTCTACATTGGGAGAAGTTGGAGGACCATATTCCCCCCTGTACCAGTAAGAACAATATAAATTAACTTCTCAACATATAACAACTTAGTCTCTACACAGGAAAGCCTCTCCTGTAATGATGCCATTATAGTCCAGCTCTCCTTCTATAGGCTAACTCTATCATCTCATAATTAGGAGGACTAACTGCTAATAGGCTGTTTCTCATCTCTATATCTAAAGTATCTCTCTCCCCTCCAGCAGCATAAAATGCCTCAAACTCTGCTAGGTTTGGTAGTGCAGTTTCAAACTTTGCTAAGTCTTGGCTTGTGTCTAGTTTCATTTGTCTGTATGCTTGGTCTATTTGTGCTGAGACTTGGTTGTATTGTGCTAGATAGTTTGCTTTGTTTGCTGGGTCATTCTTTGCTAGAGTTGCCCAGTCTTTCATAGTTTGCTTCCCTTCGTCTAAGACTCTCTGCTGTGCTGTGGTTGTGTCCCTCCTCTGTCCTTTAAAATCACTTATCATAGAACTAGATAAACTAGAAACAAAACCAGCTGCTCCCCCAATTGCTGCTCCTAAAACTGCTCCTCCCCCTGTTCCTAAGGGTCCCCCTGCTGTACCAATCGCTCCTCCTATTGCTGCTCCTCCTCCTGCTACTAGTCCTGCTTGTTTAATAGCTGAGGGTATTGCATCAGTTAGCCCTGCTGCCAAGGCTGCTCCTGTGTTAAGTCCTGTAGGAGACACTCCAAGCTCTCCAAACTGTCCAACTCCTCCTGCCAGTTGTTGTCCTGCTGCCAGTTGCTCCTGTTGTATTCTTCTTGCCTCAACTCCTGCAGCTGCTCCCACTCCTCCCTGTGCTGCCCTTATTCTCTCTAATTCTAACTTACCCTGCTCAAATAGCTCTGGTGTTTGTATAATTTGATTCCCTTGTGCATCTGTAATAACTGGGTACCCCTTTGGATTCTCTGCAGCAGAGACTGTCTTGGGAGCCACTTGTTCTGGTGTCTCTGGTACTGGTGCTTTTATGGCTGCTGGGTCTGTCTCTCTTTGTAATGGAAGACTACAGGTGCCTGTGACATCATCCCATGTTCCCCCAGCACTTAAACACTTTGCTCTCTCTCTCTTGTTTCTCTCAGCTTTTGCTGCCTCTTGGTCTTTTCTAAAAGATTCCTGTGGGTCTGTTATGATTGTACCCTGTCCGAAGGTTCCGTTTGGCATTATTCTCTCTCCAAATCAGCAATCACATCATTAGGCTGGATTCCAATTTGTCCTGTGTTCTTGGACTCGTCTAGTTCCATCCCCCCTAGGCTTGGTGGTCTGTTGAATTTAATTCTTATTCCTGCTTGGTTCCATAGGTCTGCCTCTAGGTCTCGCTGTTCCTTAGAATATATAGGCTCAAAAATCACATGTCCCATCTTCCCCCCTACCTCACTTGTCCCATCACTTGTAGCTATTGCTCTTGGAACTCCTCCAGTCTGATAATTAAGATTCTCATTGTACTGTAGCCATGGCTGTCTGTCCTCACTAGACTTAGATGGGTATGGCTCTACTTTGGCTGTATCTTCTGGAAGTCCAACCATCTCTCCATTTTTTACTGCTTTTTCTATTTGAGAGTTCGCATAAGAAATTTTACCTGCATTATTAGTCTTATAATAAACAATACCCAAGGCTTTATCTCTGTGCTTTATTACTCTCTCATCTGCATGTGCTTCTATAATTGTGTCTATAATTGTTTTGTTAGACTGGATTAGGGAAGTACCATGCACTTGGTCTCCTATCCTTTTATTATGAGAGTGTATAATAGAGTTTGGTTTCTTATGTACCCACTTGTTTCCATTCCAAATCTCATACCTTAAAATCCTTGCTCCCTTTACAACTACCTTAACCCTCTCTGGACTTATTGGGATTAGGTTTATTATTGTATTCTTTAATGGTATTCTGCTCCTCACAATTTCCATAAAAGCATCTCCTACTGCTAACTTCACAACTTCATGGTTCCACATAATTGTGTCAAAGGTATCTTTACCCATTCCTGTCACATGGTCTAACTCTGCCTTTATGGTCCCATCCTCTGGCTCCCATCCTCTTCCTACACTCCATGTTGCCAAACTGTTAATAGGAGATGAGACTTGTGGGTGGTTTAGGTAATAACCAAAATTCTCTGCTGCCTTATCAAAATAAACATAGGTCTCCTCATTCCCATCATTAGAGGCATCTAAGTTCTTACTCTGTACTATAAAATCTGGGACTTGGTTTGTGAAGTCTGTTGTGGTTGCGCTGTTCATATTCATTGCCATTATATGTCTAATTTAAAGGGTACTGATATTTTAGATGTTGTGGTTATGCTTAGGTTTCCGTCTGTTCTTCCTGCTGGGTCTATTCCCAAATATCCAGCGGTCGAACCTGCTGTTCCGTAAGACACTCTTAACCTTAACTGTTCTCCTACTGGTATGAGTTCGTTAGTAATCGGAATCCTAAAGTATATCATGGTTGGAGCGGATAAAGTTTGTGATAGAGTGACTGTACTTCCCAGTTTGGTCTCACTACTTCCATCCCACTTATATATCTCTGCTGTTGTTACGTAGGTTGAGCCTGCACTCCCATCTATTGCCAATGATACTAAAACTGTTCCGTTGATTGTTCTTGGGATTGTAAAAGGAGTTAGATCATAATCTTGATCTTCTGTTGAACTTAATACTGTCAGGAATGGACTATTTGAATAATCATTATTTGGAGTTAGGTGATAGTCTTTGCCTCCACTATCCTCACTCTCTATCAAGTAAAAATTCTCATAGCCAGTACCATTGGCTACATCTACGCTGTCATAATTAACTAATTGAGGACTAGTGGTTGTGAATGGTTGGGGGGATAGTTCTACCATTATGCTGTTAGGTTCCTGAGAATTTTCATAGCATCCTCGTAGTTGCTATTTAAGACGTTTAGTTTTGATTGAGTTGTAGCTAATTGCCATGTGTTTTGATTTTGGTTGATTGCGAGCATTGCTGCCTTACTGCTCGCGGCTAGGGATATCATTTGTTTCCAGTAGGCTGTTAGTGTTGCAAAGTTTGTGACTAGATCATAATTTAAATCTGAACTCATTAAGCTCTCTGCTTGTAGAATCCAGATATTTGTATTTGCTTCAAGTATTTGTTCAGCGCTTGCACTCTGTCCTATTGCTAAGAGGACTTGTGCGGTAGTTGCTAGGGTTCCCTCATCTGCCATATATTCTACTCCTCTGAATTTCTGCTGCTAAATTGTTAATTGCCTCTACTAATAAGAAATCTTTCTCTTCTAGTTTGTACTCAACATCTTTATATTTAACCTTTATCATACTGGAATAGAGTAAATCGTGGGATTTAAATCTTTGTATTTTATCGCTAAGGCCGCTCTTATCAATCCTTCGGGGATATCTGTGTCAGTGTGGTCTGTTGCTCCGATTTTTAGGTGGCTTCTGCCTAACATATCCGTAGTATAATCGAATATGATTCTCCTTAATGAGAAGAATATATTGTCGTCGTCCAATAGATATATTAGTTTTTGCCTCATTAATGAGAGAAATAAAGTGTAAAGTTCTTCTTTCTGATATTTCTTTCTTCCGTTTTGATTTGGGACTTCCAGGGAGTTAAGCACTCCTAGGGTTTTGTTCTTTGTTTGGTCATTCCCCATTAGAAAATCAAACACCCCAATCCCAATCCCCTCATTATCAATAAATATCTTTTGAAAGTCGTATTTATTGTCTAGGTGCAGGATGAAGTCATATGTCTCATTCAGCTTTGTTTTATTTGTGATTATGTTTTCTCTGTGGTATATTTTTCCGTCTATTTCCTCGAATATTTGGAATGTTGAGGAGTCGTCACCCATACGCGCAATATCGGATCCGAGATAGTAGTTTTTGTTTTTGTCCGTCGGTGGTATGTCTGCGCGTTTTAGTGTTTGGCATGCTCTTATCAATTTATCCTTAAACCACTGCATCTGTCCGTCTGCAAACTCTCCTAGATACTCTTGAGCATATGCAATTTTACTCATTCTCTTTTTTTCTGCTTCTAGGAAATCATCATCAATCCTATCACACTCTTCACTACTTACGTGGAACTTTGTAAAGGTATCATTGTCAAAACAATCATAAAAATAATTCTCTCGTCCGAATGGAGTGGATAATAGGATGATTCTTGCTCCTTCACTTACTCTCGTAGATATGGATGGAGTCATTGCATCGAAAACAGCTCTGGGGATGAATGCCGCCTCATCTGCAATCAATAAATCAACCGTATATCCCCTAATTCCTCTTGCATCCAGTCCGGTTGGAAGACAGTAGATGATTGTTCCGTTCTTTAGCTTTAATTTTGTCTTTGTTTGGTTTTGTTTTCCTTTCATTAAATAATTCTTATAATTTTTATACATATAATCAAATATTTTCTCAAAAAGAAGATAGGCTTGCCTTTCTGTACTCGCAATGACTAATACTACTTTTTTAAAATTATTTTTTGAATAATCCCCGACTAACTTCGCGATAACTGTTGATTTTCCTGTTTGTCTTCCGCTCCTGATACATAGGTTTCCGTTTGCATCCAATACCTCTTGCTGCCATTTATCATACTTCATCTATTCCCCCCAATCTGTCAATCGCAATCCAATATAATTCAGGAAATTTTTTTGATAAGAATTTTATAAACCAAATCGGATTCTTATGTGCACTGAACTTACCGAGTGCGTGGTGTCTGGGACAAAGGGTAATACCATTATCTATCTCGTACTCGTAATCCTGAAACTCGTGGGGGATAAGGTGGTGTGTGTTATTGTACTTCGGACCCTTGCCACAGACTACACAGGTCTTATCTCTTGCTATGACTGCTGTTCTCCAAACTCGATATTCTTTCTTCTTACATCTATTCATACTCTAGTGACACACACACAGTTTATATAATTTTTGTCCGGGGGAGGACCCCCCCCTGTTCCCCCCCCTTAACCAACGTCGGAGCTCTAGGAGCCATTCTAAGCAACGGCTGTTCCACAGGAAACGTAGGTGTTTCCATAGGAAATGAAGGTTAAACGTTCGTTAGAATGGCTTAATACGCCTGAGTGCATACGCTCTCCATAGGAAATGGAGGTCAGTTCCACAGGAAATGGAGGTAGCCCGAACAACACCCGCTTGAGCTGAGCTGGCGTAAAAATCTACGATTTTTATAGCTTGCAAGGCTTAAGTAGTTTTGGGTGTTGTGAGGGTTTGCACTAAGGTAACCTAAGTTCACAGAACATTTATTAATGAGGATGTATTTATGAATCTGTTACGTTGCAGGTAAAGGGTGTCACTTGTTTGATATGCCGATTATCCAAGGGTATCAGTAATCCAATACGAAAATATTGAGTTGTAAAGACCCTCTCTCCCCTAAGACGATTAGGGACGCTGAATGGATATGTGTGTTTCCCAACCCACATAAGCAGAGAAAGAAACAATGGAAAAAAAAGCCTTTCATTTAACCATTGCACAAGTCGGGATGCTGTTACTAAAAGGCTTTTTAGCTAGCTAGCTAAGTTGTATTAGTTAAGGATATTTCTAAACACATACATTTAAGTAGTATGTGTGTGTGTAATAGATAATGGGTAAGACAAGATACAACAAAATTAAAGAACTACTAAAACCAATAGTAGGAAAGACATTAGACGTTAACAAACTATGGCGTAGGATCATAATTGAGGTGGGTAGTGATAATAGAACAATCAGAGAATATATGAATACAATGATTAGCCTGGGTATGATTACAGAAGATAAAGAGAATTACTACAAGATTGTATCTAATGAGGCAGACATCTAAAGTTTTAAATCCCCATCATCATAAGCATTTGGTCTAAAGAAAGGAGTAATTGTTTTTTTCTTAATATATAATTTATGATAATGCTCACAATTACGACTCTCACATATCTCCGGGACCTTACAATAACCCATATGAAACCCAAAATCACAATAAGGCACATAGCGCCCATACTTATCCTTAACTGGCCTGAACTTTAAAACAGAAGTCTCAAGACCATCCAACTTCTTCCCTTTTCTCCATTTCATCATTATAAAAATGTGGGTGTGCCCGGATACTAGTAGCGCCTAACCCACATCCTCTTTCGAGTATGATACCACTTCTAAGAGTGGCAATTTAATAAACTTATACTTTATTTAATAAACTTATACTTTCATCGAATCAATCTTTATTACTTCCGTCAAGTTGTACAGTTCCGCATGAAGTATCATCAATTTCCTCTTCACTTTGTTTATCTCTTCGATTATTTGATTTGTTTCCATTAGATATAGTGTTTATGTGGGTACTCGTATCTTTCTTGTTGCGTGAAGTCGAAGTTTGTTTTGTTATGCTGTAATAATCCCGTTGGTAATTTATGGATCTTAAAACCCGTCTCTTTTGTTGTTTCGATGTCATTCATTCTTTACCAATAGAAAATCTTTTGTCCCATTCATCTTTTGTTACTTCCTTCGTTTTACAACCCCTAAAATCCAATTCAACCATTCTTAACACCTTCCAAAATTCTCTTTTTATTTTCCATAGCGTTCTTATGAGGATTCCCGGATTTATGAGAAACGATATTTTGTAATAAGATAGTTGGGTTTAATCCCTTAACAATTATCCCACATTCACAAACGTGTTCCAAAACCTTTACCTTTTCTTTATTCATTCCAATGATTTCAGAGCAACCCTGTAAGCACCAGCCAATTCATTCACAGCCATACACAAGTATTCTCCTAAATCTTCGTTACCACCAAACTTCTTATCCTTAGCCAATTCAACTGCTCCCTTCAAACAAACTTGTGCTACAATACTAGCATCTCTTGCACTCATTAGAGGCGCCTCAGTAGTAACCGGAGCCTGCACCTGAGCCTGAACTGGAGCACTATCAACAGTACCATTAAAATCAACTGCTCGGATGTTGTTGTAGTTTCCTTTAGATGTTATTTCAACCATAACAGAGGCACCATCAGCAATATCCTTAGTCAAATAATCAGCTATTTGTTCGTCCCAAATTGTCGCCTTCATATTTCCATTATAAGTCACAGCCCAGAATGGTACATTTGTCTTTGACAACTTCTTTTCAATACTATTTTTTATTATTGTTTCCATTCTCTAAACCCCCTTTCAACTTATTGAGCCTATCTTCTTCGACACATGTAAGTCCATGCTCTTTCCTCTTTCTTGTAAGAAATAATATCTTAGCTGCAAAATCTTCTCTATCCATTTTTTATAAGTCTCCTAGCAAGGGATATAATAAAAGAATGCCAGGATATTTTCCCGTTTTTTAATTTTTTTGCTCTCTTTAGTTGTAAGTATTCCCTATCTGTGAATGTTACGTTTATTGTTTTCATGATACTTACTAAGTAAGTAAGTATTTAAATGTTTCGGTAAAGAAAAAAATGGCGGGACTTGAACCCCGCCGTTTCGTGAGTTACGAACCTCACTCTCAAAGGGTGGTTTTCAAGACCTTCCAAAGATTATAATATATGATTTCAAACTTTATAAATTTATGTCCCGCCTATCTGTACAAGGTTTAAGTTCACGTCTTCAAACGTAACACTTCTATCCGCTGCATCTGAGGTATCTGCCCAGACTTCAATAGTGTCATTTACCGACAAACTAACTAATCCACAACAACTCATACTTCCAACATCACCCGAACCTCCTGTTAAAGTTCTGTTTCCATGAACATTATCAAATTCTGTCGCTCCATTATTTTTAAATAAACTTACATCTATAGTATGAGTTTGTGCTGCGTTGTTGTTTACATGTAGGCTTAAGTTAGCCTTATATATTCCTGCCTTAGTAATTGTGATGTGGTCGTTAGTGTGGTCTGGGCTTGTGTTCACACTTACTCCGTTAACTGCAAAATCTGTGATTTGTACTTTCGCAGCACTGTTTAGAGTTGTTGCGTTTGCATTATCTTTAACATATATCTCCCCGAATGCAAGTCCCGAGCCTGCTCCTGTGAAAAGCTGTGTACCCGCAACCTCCAACTTCGCCCCCGGCGCCGTCGTGCCGATGCCGACGTTGCCGTTTTCGTCTATTCTCATTGCCTCTGTAAAGTTAACAAGTTCACCAGCCGTTCCACTTGCCTTATAATTCCAAATATGCTCACCACCAGTTTGAGAGTACAAA
>Ga0233436_1002773_pt1 | contig 12118 bp, 10 predicted proteins | sample SI_122_August201_2_FD_182723 | JGI IMG/M metagenome (GOLD analysis project Ga0233436, IMG submission 182723) | Seawater microbial communities from Saanich Inlet, British Columbia, Canada - SI_122_August2016_150_MG | ecosystem: Environmental > Aquatic > Marine > Inlet | place: Canada: British... | reverse complement strand
ATGCTTTTTAAGTCTTGAGCAAGTGGGATGGAGTACTCTCGGCCGATAGCGAGGCTGCCGCCATTTATGAGTCGTTTTTACGAACAGTCATGAGGCGGATCATCGTGACTAGATTGGATGTGCAGTTGGCCAATGAATATTTTGATCGCTATCCTGCAGTATCCGATGTCGCAAGGCGGTTTTTGACCGAGCGCAGAGTGGATTGGCTGCCTGCAGAAGAAAGGACATTTAAAAACTTTGTCATAAGCTCGTTTGTGCAGTCTCTCAAGGACCTGCGCATGGCGCAGGGGAACGAAGCCAATGGACAAAATAGCAAAAAGATAGTCTGGGGCGATCTGCACCAGATGACGGTAAAGTCTATATTGCCAACCGAAGCTCCAATCTTGAGCGAGATAATGGCGCCATTTCGCAATATACCGGTTTTGCCTGTAGGTGGGGACGGCGACACAGTGGTGACCAATCAGGCCCTAGCCAGACGAGGATCATCCAGTTTTGCCTGTCAGCATGGCCCGACCATGCGTCTGGTCGTTGATATGTCTGATCAAGACAAGTTTTATCAAAATCTGTATCTGGGCCAGTCTGGTCAAGCAAACTCTGGCGCTGCACGTGACCAGCTCAATGCCTGGATGTCGCTCAAGCCTTTGCCGATGGCTTTTTCGACAGACACAGAAAGCAAGTTGTCTCAGCATAGATTGCTCTTTGGTGCTAGATGAGACTCGTCAATATATTTTTGAGCTTACTCTTATTAGAGCCAATGTTACAGCCATTTTTGCAAGTGCCCGTACTCGCGCAGAGCAAGGTCACCGGCGATACTTATGGGCCAGGATTAGGACTCGACGGCACGCGCAAGATGAAAGAGATCAAGCTCACAGATGATGCAGGATCTGCTCCTCGCAAGTTTGACGGTCTGCATATAAAAGACGTTTTTCCTATTGTGACATTTAACTATACGCCACCGAATCCGGTGGCTCTGCAAGGGATGCGCATCGACACTCTGACCGATCGTGCTAAGCAGATACTCGGCTATAACCAGTTTGTTGTCTATCAAGGCAGCGATTTTGCCAATGCTGCGACCATGTATCGCAATCTCAAAGCCGAAAACCGTCCCAATCTAGTCACCGCTGACGCGATCACTCATTGCTATTTTTCACAGATCAATCTAATCACGGTCAAAGTCATAGAAGGATATCTTTTTGAGAGACTCGAAGCTTTTTTGAGCGCTTTGATCCAGGCTCAGATCAAGGATTACCGTCAGACTGAGTTTGCCGAGGTCAAAGACGACATACAGCGTAATCTGGCTTATGCTATCGTCGCCTTACGCCTGCTCAAGCCCGACGTCAAGCTCCCCGATCTTGGAGGCGCTACAGATCTGGCTCTTGCCGAAGGCAAATTGATCGAGCAAGGCAAAGTAGCGCGATCGGTTATTTTTAACCGTCTCGAAGACTATGGCTTCTATGTGCCAATCGGTTTTTATGCCCGCACAGAGCGTGCCGCTAGATTTTATAAGGCTCAGGTATTTTTGAGTCGCATGAGGTTTCAGTTCGCCGACCTTACAGACAATTCGGAGACCGGTGGTGGCAACGCTTTTAGACGCGCCATCCTCTTGTACCGGGCAATCGAGCTAGGCAGGGTCAAGTCGGCCAATGGTGAGTCCGTACCGCTCTTAAAGCTCTGGCAGGAGATATTTGATGTGGCAAACGTGCTTTGCCAAAATCAAAGCACACTGGGGCAGACTGTCTATCCCAGCGACATGAAAAATATGTTTCAACGGCAGAGTCTCGATATCGGCGATGTCCTGAAGGCCCTCGGGCAGCCGCTCTCTCGCGCCCGCATGCTGTTGGCCGTCAAGAAGCAGCGTCCGCAAGGGCTTAATAGCACGAGCATTTTTCAGGTAAATAGACTCAAGCTCGAAGAAGAAAATGCTACCTCGATGCGTTTGCTACCTCAAATAATTCCGACTGAGCTGGACTGGCTCAAGCAATTGACCAACAACTTTAAAGAAGAGTCGAGCGATAATCCCTTCAATCCTCTTTCTCTTTTTATCCTCTATGCCTGGGGCTCTGGCCAGGCCAGCAATCTATTGGCCGCTGATGCCGAAGGTCTAGAGCAGAGGCTTGCCTCGGAGATGCGATTGGTCGATCAGGTGCCCGCGCTCGTCAGCGTTATGGGGACTCGCAAGGTCGACCCATCTCCCACTGCTGAGGTCAATCTGGTCGATAGACGCTGGGCTCTGATCACGGAGTATTTTAGGCCTTACCGCAAAAACGTACAGCCGGCCTTTAACTCAGAGGCCTGGGCCAATCAACGTCTGTGCAGTGCCTCGGCGGCCTATTTGGACTCATATCTTGCAGTGCGCAAGGCCAAGGGCGAGGCTGCCAAAAACGTAAGCGAAAGCCCTAAGCCAAACAATCGACCCTCCAATTTTCACTACCTGGAGCCCTGTCCTGAGATGTATCGCAAGATGGCGGGATTTTTGCAATATACCGAGTCTGAGTTGACGAGGCACTCTGCCTTTCCAGATGATGAACGTGGCTTGTTTAACGACTTTTCTCGTCTATTAGGTCGTCTGGCTCAGATCAGCGATCGCGAATTGTCCAATGAACCATTGCCGGTAGTCGATTTTTATCTGCTTGCCAATATAGATAAAGTGCTGGAGCCAATCGACAGCGATTGGGCTGGCAGCATGCACCTTTCAGGTGCCAAGCAAGGAGCCAATCTGGTTTTGTCCGATCCTTCAGAAGTATTTTTTGTCATGAATACGACCAAGGGTGCCTATCTCACCCGTGGTGCCATCTACTCATACTTTGAGCTGCAGGGTAATGCGCTTAAGAACGAGCATATCTCACGTAAAAAAGCCTTTGGTTTTTTGCGACCGCCATCCTGGGTAAGTCGTTATGCCTTTGCCAGGGAAACGCCAGAAAGTCCCGATAAGGCAAAGGCTCCGGGCCAGACTCCAGTTCAAAATAGAGGAGCGATCAAACAGTGATTTTTTGCAAATACCTTATCTGTCTCTTTGCCTTTCTATCACTCACTGCTGCATCCAATTTCTGTCTTGCGGCCAATCCTGCAAATACAGATTTTGCACCAGAGGCACCATTGAAAGTACAGATGCGAGATCTGGATGAGTGCTTGTCTCGCACCCGACGCGCTCTGGAGGATATCGGGCGCGAGGCGGGACGGCGGCAGCAGCCGCGGGGCATGTATCCTAGCGGCTACGCCATGAATCCTCTGAACGGCAGTGACACCGGATGGCCCATGATCTGGCAAGATGCCCAAAGCACGGATACACCATATCTGGTGCCTCGTAAGGATTGGCTGGAAAAGTCTGCTAGTCAACTCGACGATCTATTGGCCCGGGCTAGAGTGCTCGAGGCTTTGATAGATAAGGATGTGGCCACCCTCAAGGATCAAGATCAGAAAAAATATGAGAAGGCCAGAGTCGAGCTGGATGTGGTTGGGGATGCGCAAAAGCAATTGGAGGCAGGCATTGCTGATTTGAAGAGCATAATCGCTAAGCCCGATCTATCAGGTAGTAATGTCGATTTGGGCCGCCGGACCCACGCTTTATTGACCATTTTGAAAGGTATGTCCAAGAGCGCAGACAATGCCTGGGATTTGTTGCATATCCGAAATGATAATTAAAGGCCGTCTTGTCAAAGTTCACCTGCAGGAATAACATTGCAGGACTTGAGCTAGGTAACCAAATTCCCGTCGGGGCGCATCTTAAATGTTTCAAGACGAAACCACCCTTTTAAACACTCTCACGGTTTCGAGAACCGCGCTGGGGCCAAAGCATCCAACCGCTATCAAGCATCTCGACGAGCTTTGCCGCTTTTATCTGCATACGGGCGCCGAAGCAATAGATAAAGCCGAGTTTTATCTTGAGCAGCAATTGGATCTCCTCAAGGAGATCGGTGCCGACTACCATATCATCAAGCATGTCGTGCAATCGCTATCATGCGTCTACGAAAAACGCGATGAAAAGCTCCGTGGCGAAAAGCTGTATCTCTGCCTTATGCGCAGGCAAGAAAAGCTATATGGTGCCACCCATGAGACTACGCGGGACGCCTTGGACAAATTGGCTGGATACTATTATCGTACCGGGTCATTTTGCCAGGCAAGATCAGCCTGGGAAGAATTGGTCGACTTGACCGAGAGCGCTCTGGGCCATGAGCAAGTCTTGTATGCTCAGGCGGTAGCACCAGTGCTCAGCGATCTGGCTGCAGTATTGGGACGCATGGAGCTACGCGCGGACCAGATAATCGCCCTCGAAAAGCAGGTACGCATCCTCGAAGCGGCCGGCAACGCTAATGTCGCCCTGGCTAGTGCCCTCACGCGTCTTGCCGATGTATTGATCTGCCTGCATGATATCGAGCAGGTCGAGTCTCTCAATGAGCGTGCTGAGCTTTGCTATCGCCGTGCTCTGGATATTCTTAAAGCATACGATCGTATGATCGGAGCCAATGCTGCCGAAAAGATGACAATCAGCAATCTCGAGAGCAGGCTAAACGGCCTGGCTGTTTTAGTCTGAGCCCAGCCAGACTAAGGCTCTTTAAAAATTTTGCCAGGGATCCTTTTCTTTATCTTTGTCTTGCTCTTGTCTATCCCTGGTTTTTTCGGTCTCGGCAGGCTCGTCGTGCTTTTCTTGAGCCTTTTTATCGACTTCGATCAGAGGGCCTCTGGCAGGATGATTGCTAGTCTTGGGCGGTTTGGAAATGTTCATCGGGCGATTGAGCTGCAGATACTGAGCCAATGCCTTGTGGCTGTCTAAAAGATCGAGACGCAAGCGACCGTCGGGATCTTGATAATACTGCTGCAGGATCTGCTCAAACCGCCAACCATTGTTTGCTAATTTGTTTGCACCGTTTTGGCTCAAGCCGCGGGACCCATTGCCAGGCCCTCTAAAAGTAAAGTCCCAATTGTTGCCGTTTTCTCTTATGTCCAAAATACCTGCCGTGTCAAAATTGAGCCAGCGAGCAAGGACCTTGCCGTCCACATCACGGCTGCCCTTGGTGCCGAGGACCTGGACCGAGACTGCATTGAGGTTGGCGTCGTATTGCTTGACTGATACGCCTGCTATGTCTTTGACGCCAGTGATTTTTTCGAGCAAGTGCTTGGACACTGATTTTTTGCGGATATTAAAGTTGGACTGGTCATCATCGCCCACCCAGGCCCGATAAAAGCCGGCCTTGACGCGACCGGAGTCTTTTAATACCAGGCCGCTCGTGGATTTGACTGCTATATAGGTCGATTTGGCCTCTGCTGCCATGCCTTTATAGGCCTGGTCGCGCACGTCCGGGACCAGATCAAAGCCCTCGCTCTGCCATTTGCTGTTTTTGCCCAGGTGAGCCGACGCATAGCTGCGCGCTGCCACCGCCTGGCATTTGAGAGCCTCAAGATGCCAGCTCGATGGCATCTCGGAAGGCACAACACCCAAGAGATAGTCTTCTAGATCCAGGACGTCTATAGCATTGAGAGAGCCATTTTTGACTAGCAGCTCCAAGGAGCCCCTGAACCAGCCCTTGGACCAAAATCTATAGTCTGTGGCAGCAATGGTGATGCGTTTGTCGATGGGCCAGCTGTAGCTCTCGCCTGTGGATAGCTCGGTGATCTTGCCAGGAGTGACGGCATAGATGAGTTGGGGTTTGATGGGAAAGACCGGTTGGTTGTCGATGAACATGCTGCCATGGGACCAGATGGCAAAACGCACCACTGGGGCGCGAGTCGCCAGACCGATGCGGATTGGGATCAGCATGCCAACCTGATAGGGCGAAAAGCTGAGGACCTGGCGCGTAGTGGCCTTATGCCCAGGAGCTGTCGAGGTGGTTTTGGCCAGGGCCGACAAGGCTGGATCGAGCAGTCCGGCGAGCAATGATAGCGTTACCATCGCGATTGGTGCTCTCATGCAAATCTGGGATTTTGCGCTCAATTTGTAAAACCTGCTCTAAGCCCGTGTGAGGAGCGCCTTAAAAATACGGTGTATTTTAGCAAAATACGGCCGCCCTCTGGCATAGCTCGCTAACAGTGTTACTATGATCCGTATGAAAAAACTCTTGATCGTCGATGACGAAGTGGATATCGCCGCCAGCATCCAGTATCTCTTGACCCAGGAGGGTTTTGCTACCATCCTGGCACATGATGGCAATAAGGCCATGCAGATGTACGAAAACGAAAAGCCGGATCTCATCATCCTCGACCTGATGATGCCGGGGATCGATGGCTACGAGGTCTGCAGACGGATAAGGGCAAATGACAAGCGCACGCCCATCCTGATGCTGACTGCACGTACTTCGGAGATAGATACTGTAGTAGGCCTGGAACTGGGTGCAAATGATTACATCGCCAAGCCAGTCAGGCTGCGCGAACTGGTTGCCCGAGTCAAGGCGCATTTGCGCGAGTCTCCTCAGGTGCAGGATCATGGCAAGGGCATCAGGCTCGGAGATCTCGCCATAGACACCGAGAGTCGCACTGTTACAGTCGGAGATCGCCTCATCGACTTGACCTTCAAAGAGTTCGAATTACTTTTGGCCATGGCCAGGCAGCCCAATCGTGTTTTTTCTCGCGATCAGCTCTTTGCTCAGGTCTGGGGCTCTGATTTTTTAGGCGAGTCACGCACGGTCGATGTGCATATCAGGTATCTGAGAGAAAAATTGGAAGCCAATCCCAGTCAGCCTAAGCACATATTGACAGTCCGTGGCGTGGGATATCGTCTGGTCTGGGACTAGAGATTAATTATCGCCGAGCGTAATTTTCCCAGTGACTTACAGGGTATGAATTAATAGACTGTAATCGCAGGGCTTATTGGCGTCTCAAACTTATGGACTCTATGCAAAACGGAAAGATCTTGTTGATTGGCGTCAATCTGGCCGCCAGCGTGCCGCTATTGATTGCCGGTCAAGCACAGGCCCAGAGTCCTGGCCAGTCTCAAGCTACCGCGTCCAGCACTTTGGCTGAGACACTCAAGCATGTCGTCGCTGACAAGGCTGTGGCCAAGAGCCTCGATAGCACATCTCAGACTCCAGCTCTTAAGTCGCCGATGCATTCGGGATCTCTTTATGGAGCTGGTGCTCGCAGCAAATCCATCGAGGATCTTTCTGCTCCGAGGGCAATGGAGACACGCAATACCATGGGCAATGCCATGGGGTCCATCGACGGCACCAAGCTCCGCCCCTTTAAAGCCAATCGCAGATTGCCCAGCGCGGGAGATCTTGCGGTACAGACTCCACAATTGGACAATACTACGCAGGCCAGCCCTCTGAGTGGCAGCGTCAATCAGTATTATTCGCCTTTTGCTGCCAGTGGCCTTAGCAATATCAAAGACCAGGCTCGCAACAGGCTCAAACAAGCTGCGAGCGCTGCCACCAGATTTGAGCACAAGCCCGCCAGTCGTGTCACTGCCAATGCCAGTCCTGCTACGCCAGGTCAGGTCGGCCATCCATGCGCTCCAACCGGCGTCCCCAACATGTCTACCTCAAACAATATCTCCAGCGATGCTCTCAACGAAGAGCAAGAGATGAATAGCCTTGCCAACGAATTGAACAATGACAAGCAAATCTTTGATGGCTTGCACAAACAAGCTGCCCTCGAGAATGCAGCCAGTGCCAGCCATGCAGGTCCCGCGCCATTTCCTCTCAATCTCATCCCCGAGGCCTCTCTCAAGCAGTTTCTCGGTGGTGGGCACAATGCTGGTGCTGCTCACCCTAGTCCTGCCTCTGGTTTAGGCGCAGGATCCAATGCCAGTGCAATGGGTGCGCCTGCCTCTGCCCCCAAGCAAGCCAGTTATTTTGGCTCCTGGAAGCAAGGACAACCCTCTAGCGGATCTAATTTTGCTAGCGCTCATGGCCACGGCAATCTTGCTCCTTCAGGCTTTCATACCAATATCAACGGATCAGGTGGGGCTAAGTCCTTTGCCAAGGCTTATTCACCCATAGCCTATCGCAAGGGAGCCAAGGGCAAGTTGGCTACCACGGTCTCCCAGATCAAGCCCTCTCTCAACCAGAGCAAGGGCGGGTCTGCAAACGCCAGAGCTCAGACGCGTCCCTCCATGTCTGTGGCCACCTATGGCCCCTATGTCTCCAACCCCAGTCTCTGATACTGTCCAAAATATTGCTGTTTCGTGTATAAACTGGTAATCCGCCATAGAGGATCAGTCGTGCACGGTGATATCGATAGCTTTATACAGGCAGGTTTCGACTCCTTGAGTCGCAATGAGCTCGTCGATGCCCTTGCAAGCTTTGCATCTGCTCGGGATTTATTGTGCGGCGAAGCGGATCAGTCACTGCTGGAGCCAATTGAGCGTGATGCCCGGCTGGCGATCGTCTGTACTTATCTAGGGCATGCGTATGCTCTCAGCGAGGATCCGCGCGCTCAAGACACATTGCATCAAGCTATCGAGATTGCTGGCCGGTCCCAAAATCTGTTTGCACCTGTAGAGTTGCAAGCTAGATTGTTTCTTGCGGAGCATTATACAGACAAGGGCTTATATGCTCGTGCTCTGACTCAGTTTGATATAGCCTACAATCTAGCTGCTTTTTTGCATGACAAAACAGCCATGGAATTGTCCGCTGGTCATCTTGGCTCGATCTGCCTCTACACGTCTCGACTGGAGCAGGCTTGCGATTGGTTTTTGGTGGCACTGGAGCTTGCTGGTGATGATGGCGCCAACAAAAAGGTCTGGCTCGGTAGTCTTGGCTTGAGCTTTAGCGAGCTAGGGCAATACGATCGCGCCATCGACTATTATCAGAGCGCATTTGCTGTGGCGCAAGATAGTGGAGATAGGGAGACCATGTCTATTTGTCTCGGAGCTCAGGGCAATGCGCGATTTGAGCAAGATCGTTATGACGAGGCCCAGATGCTCTACGAACAAGCGCAGGAAATAGCCACCGCATGTGGTGATAGGCGCCGTCTCAATGTCTGGCTTGGTAACCAGGGTATTGCCTTGTTGAGGCAAAACCAGCCGCAAAAGGCCAGCGAAAAAATCGAACAGGCGATTGCCATAGCCCGCCAGGACGCTGACTTGCGCAGTCTCGCCGCTCATCTGGATAGCCTCTCCGAGTGCAAAATAGCCAAAGGTGAAATGCAAGGTGCATTTGCTGCCGAATTGGAGGCACTGGACTTGTCGCGTCAGGTCTTTGATCGCCTGGGAGAGCGGATCTATTTGACAAATCTCGGCAAGATCAAGGCTAGAGGTGGAGAACTCAATCCAGCCTTTGCCTTTTTTAAAGAGGCTGTCGATCTCTTTGACGAGCAAAGAGCCACAATCAAGGCCGATGATCTCAAGACTACATTTGCCAATCGTGGACAGGATCTGTACAGGCAGATCATCGAAGTGTGCTTTCGCATGGGCCGACGAGTCGAGGCCCTCGAATATGTGGGCAGAGCCAAGTCGCGAGCGCTCATCGATCTGCTCGCCAATAGCCCCGTCGATATTAGCGAATTGGATATAGAGTCTGATAGCTCGATTGCTGCGCTCAAGCACAGAGAAGCCGATCTCAGAGCTCAAATTGCTGCGCTTGAAAGGCTTTTGGTCGAAGACGAAGGTAATGTATCCAGAGAAACCGATAACAAGAACAGTGATGATAAGGATGGGTTGAGACGCGCGCAGCCCAGTCAGACTGATACTCGCAAGCTCTACGGCGAATGGCGGGAGGTCGTCAATCAGCTTAAGCGCCGCCACCCTGATTATGCCAGTCTGATCGCTACCAGCACCCTGACATATGACGATATGCGCAAGCTCTGGCTCGATAAGATGCTCGAGGATGGGACATGCGTGGTCGAGTTTTATTATGCTAGCGACTATTTGCTGGTCTCTCTCATCACAAAAGACAATGAGCTGATCACTCATCATATAGATGATGCTGAGACCCTCGACGATCTGCAAAATGATCTGTTCTCGTTTTTTGAGATGAGCAGCACAGAAGGCTGGGAGGTGCCAGTCAGTCTCTCCAAGCGCCTATATAAGACTCTGTTTGGTGAATTGTTTGCAAGCCTCCCTGATGGTGGTAACTCTATCGACCGTTTGATCGTGGTGCCTCACGGCAATCTCTATCATTTCCCTTTTGCCGCTCTCCATGACGGCCATGGCTATCTCTGCCAGAGCAAAGCTGTGAGCTATCTCCCGGCCATTTCCCTCATACCGATCCTTAAGGCCTCTGGTGGCACATCCGGTGCCTCGAAATACCTGGTCTCCGCCATCAGCGATTATTCTGCGACACGCAAGAATGGCATGGTGTTTAGCTCTACGCTGCGGTCTTCGGCCGGTCTAGAAGACCTTACCTATACGATGGAAGAGGCCCAGTCTATCACGTCTCTCAGCGATGCCGTGCTCCTTACAAACGAAGAGGTCAAAGAAGCTCTGCCCGAGATTTTTGGCCAATACGAAGTGGTACATTTTGCCGGACACGCTATTTTTAATAACGAAGAACCGATGGCTTCGGGACTCGTGCTCAATGACGGGTCGATTTTGTCTGCAGCAGCCATCCTGGAGGGCAGTGCCCTACGTACTCGTATGGGCAAGCTCCTGGTCTTATCGGCCTGCCAGACCGGCGTCAATGCAGTCACTCAGGGTGGCGAGATCCTTGGTCTTGCAAGGGCACTCATGTACGCAGGCATGCCCAATCTGGTTTTATCGCTCTGGGAGGTCGCCGATAGATCCACGGCCAGCTTAATGGAAGATTTTCATGCGCTCTGGCAGGGGGGCAAGATCTCAGTCGCTCAAGCATTGAGGCAGGCACAGATGCATGCCATCGACAAAAAGCAACCTGTACATGCCTGGGCGCCATTTATACATTTTGGAATCGACTAGACACGGGTGCTAAAATCTAGATCCTCAGATCAGTATCCATACTCAAGGATCACAAATGCGCCTTGTAAAAACGCCTACTCAGCTTTTGCTCATCTCACTAGCATGCCTCCCGTCATTTTTTGCAGGCAACTCTGTCTGCGCTCAAGATGGTGCGCCAAAAAGCAATTTTGCACCACATCCGACACTGCCTGGGTCAGAAATCAATCGTCATGATCCTGTTGCTATCTATAAAGAGGCGGGCATCGATAAAGAACAAGAGTCGCGTATCAGACAGATGGCACGCGAGTTTGAAGACATGCAGGCGGTGCGCTTAAAGAGGCTTTCCAACCTATCCATGCAGCTCAAGGCTATTTCGCTGGAGACCGATCCAGATGAAAAAGACGCCATGGCCAAGCAAGACGAGATCAACAAGGCTCTCAATGAGATGGCTAATGCCCGGCTCAAACTCTTGCTAGATATCAGGCAGGTGCTTGACCACGATCAAAAAGAAAGATTAGTTCAGCTTTTGAGAAGCCGACCTTCGGGTACCAGGGAAATAAAATGAACGCTTGCGAAATTGGCACTAAAGTCTACCCGACTGATAGAGCCAGTCGGGATCGATAGGCGCCAAAAATCAGCAGTTTGCATGTTCAGCGCCTGCATTAGTATTGTCCGGATGATGCCAGAATGAGTGACCAGAGCGATCTTGCAACCGGCAAAGGTATTGTCCGCCAAAAGAAGAGCTAGCCGGTCTTTGATGCGCTGCATCATCTGGGCTACTGATTCGCCTCCTGGAGGTGCGTTGCTGATCGGGTCAGCACACCAGGCCTTATATATCTCAGGCTCATTTTTTTTGATATCCAGATAGGTGCGGCCTTCCCATTGGCCTACCTGCCATTCATCCAGGCCCTCCAATGTCTGCATTTTCATCCCCAGCTCCTGAGCGATGGGCTCGGCCGTGGAGATAGCCCTCAGAGCAGTGCCTGTGACTAAATGATCGATCTTGTACTGCGACATATGCAGGGCGAGGTTTTTGGCTTGTTGGAAGCCTTTGTCTGTCAATGGGGTAGAGCGATCGCAGTAGAGCAATCCATCTTGTGTAGCCTGGGTATGGCCGTGCCTGATGAGATAGAGTGTCGTCACCGTCTCTGGTGGATGCAATTCTTCTTTTTTTTGTGTTTGATCTTTAGTCATTGATATTTTATTGCTCCTGGTCATTTGGTCCTGTCAGCCAACCATTCAGCTTATGCTCCAGCTCCTCGGCGGTGGATGGTGTCATACCATATACGGTGCTGATCTCGTATAGCCTGGTCAATTGCGAGCGGCTCAACATAC
>Ga0233436_1002770_pt1 | contig 12127 bp, 9 predicted proteins | sample SI_122_August201_2_FD_182723 | JGI IMG/M metagenome (GOLD analysis project Ga0233436, IMG submission 182723) | Seawater microbial communities from Saanich Inlet, British Columbia, Canada - SI_122_August2016_150_MG | ecosystem: Environmental > Aquatic > Marine > Inlet | place: Canada: British... | reverse complement strand
CTCACCCCCAGCTCTTCTCTTATTTTTTCACCGCTAATATGAAAATCGAATCTTCGAAAATCAACGCCCGCCGGAATAGATTTTATTTTATCAACAGAGACCCTTGCCTGCTCTGAGACCATTTTTTTAATACCCATTCCGCTGGTAAGGATGTGGCTGGGAGCACTCGCGTAAAGCCAACGGTTAAAAATATGATTTCGTATCGGGATATTGACATGTCGGCTTCGGACAATGGGAATGCCCAAAACCTTTCCCGCCATAGCGATCAGCCAACTGTCTATGGAGCTATGGCAGTGAAGAATGTCAGGCTGGGCACTCTTTATAATTTTTCTCAGGGAAAACAGGGTCGGTAAACTGAAAGACCGCTTCATGGGCAGAGGGAAATAGGTAAAGCCAGGGTGGCTGAGTCGGCTAGCCCTGTCTGCAAGCGGACTGCCAGGCTGGCAAACAATGGAAACGCGGTGCCCACGTTCCAGCAATAATTGGCATTCCTGAAATATCCTGATTTCCTGTCCGCCCCACCCGGTGGCCGCCTCGGAATGTAAGATGTGGAGGGTCAAATCTCCCCTTTCCTTAACTCAGAATAGACTTCCCATTCTTTATAAGGAAGGATCTTTAAAAATCTTTCCCCTTTTCTTTGATTGAGATTGATTAACTTTTCTAGAAATTTATCAAATAGATTGGATTTATACCAACGCCTGAATATTTGCATCTGGGAGCCGATAAAATCAAAGTGAAAATCATAATAATAGGATGCCTGATTATCCTTACCGAACTGCGTCAGCGTTTCAAAGGTGAAAAAACGGACATGGGTGGAATCGCCAAAAGCCGTCGGGCTAAAGCAATGAGGAACCCATATTCTGAGAAGCCCTCCACTTTTTAGAACTCTGTGTAATTCCTTCATGATTCCTTTCAAATCTGCAATATGCTCCAGGACATGAACGCAGATCAACTCGTCCACAGACCCATTTTTAAAGGGAAGCCCCTGGGTGATGTCGCAAACTACGCTAACACCGGGTAGCGGGGTCAATTCGACCACAAAATAATCGGGCGAATTGTAGCTTTCACCAATATACCTCTTGTAGCGAGCGATTTTGTCCGGGTCCAGTTTTCCCCCTCCCACATCTACCCTTATTTTTTTTTCAGGTGTTGAGTTGTTATTTATGCTCTTCATTATTTTCTCTTTAAAATCTCTGCAAAAATATTATCTGCATATTTACATCAATATATCGTGCATAATATTTATCTATAACATCTGACGAAGTCCCATTAAAATCAGAGTTCCATGTTTTGACTGTGTTCGCAGGTACTCTTTGGTAAGATTTTTTTGGATTCAAGTAAGCCTTCAATAGAAGCAAAACCAAAAAGGATGGGGTCATTTTCCTGTCTATTAGACATTCAGCTTGATTGCCTGTCAAGTAACTATATAGGAAATGAAATAGATGACAAAAAGAATATTGGTGGTCAACACTACAAAAATGGGAGACTGTTCCTGAAATGGAGATTGACCTGATTGTGAGTCCGCCCTGAAAGTCTTTATTCGAATTCAATCCTTACCTGGATAAAAGTTCTTTTTTGAAAAATTGCAGGCCCCGGGCAACCGCCTGGTCCATGTTGAAATACTGGTAGTCTGCCAGCCTCCCAACGAAAGCCACTCGTTCTTCAATTTTTTCAGCAGCGTTTCTATATTTTTGAAGCAGTTTTTTATTTTCCTTTGTGGGAATTGGATAATAAGGCAGGTTCGATTTTGAGTTGTAAGCTTCCGGGTATTCCCGGCAAAGAGTTGTTTTGGGGTTTTTCTGAAATGTCATGTGCTTGAACTCGGTCATTCGGGTGTGCTGGAATTCGAAGCCGGGGAAATTCATGGTCGCCACTTTTTGCTTATACTCGGTATCGTGATTCAAAAATTCGAATCGAATACTTCGGTAAGGGAGTTCCCCATGGCGGTAGTCAAAAAACTCATCAATGGGCCCGGTATAAATGATTTTTTTAAATTCATTTGGGTCGGAAATGTCCTTAAAGCGAGTGTCAAGCTTAACCTCAATGTTAGGGTGGTTTAGAATTTTCTGAAACATTTTGGTGTAGCCTTCTTTCGGCATGGCCTGGTACTGGTCATGAAAATACCTGTCATCGTAGCCGATTTGTATGGGAACCCTGGAAAGCAACTGGGGGTCCAGTTCCTGTGGCTCCAGATCCCACATCTTTTTCGTATAATTGAAAAAGATGTTGTTATAAACGTAATCTGCCAGTTCTTTGACAAACCGGTTTCTGGATTCCATTAAATTTAAAATGGAGACCTTTGCTTCGCTTCCATGTTCTTCTAGCAGATGCTTCTTGATAATGTCAGCTTCTTTTGAAGAAAACAGGGTTTCTATGGAAGTGAAATTAAACGGAACAGGTATAAGTTCCTTGCCGACTTGCCCAAGCACCCGGTGTTCGTAGGGGTTCCACTCGGTAAATCGGGATAAAAATTCCCATACTTGCAGGGAGTTGGTATGGAAAATATGAGGCCCGTATTCATGTATGAGAATTCCATTTTTATCGTTCTGGTCGAACGCATTGCCCGAAATATGGTTCCTCCGGTCAATTACCAGAACCGGCTCGTTGCATTTCTCGGCAATTTCCCGGGCAACCGTTGCGCCGGTAAAACCCGCCCCGACAATTAAATAGCTATATTTCATGTCGAAGTGTATTTGGCGATCTGGAGGGTGGTCAAGGTTTTCCTCGGCGTCATTTTTTAAAAAAAAGATAGTTTGCTAAGTTAAAAACCAAGTCGGTATTAGACATTTGCAAGTACAGCATGTCAAGCAGCTATATTAAATGAGGGAAATGAATTTTTAGGTTATGGGGTATACTTCGGCGATGGCGGAAATGATATCTTCCACGGTGATGAGGCTTTTACATTCGGGCCGACCATTCCAGCATTCTTCTTTTCTTGTTTTCAAGTTGCAGGGCCGACACTCTATTTCTTTTGAGACGATGGTTGTGTTGTTTCCGGGAGGGCGCCATATTCCGGGATTTGTCCATCCAAACATGCCGACCACTGGGGCTCCAAGAGCCGAGGCGAAATGCATATAACCCCCATCATGGCACACCACAAACCGAGCCTTCTGGGTTATGGCCCCCAGCTCCTGCAGGCCTGTACTGAGAAAAGCGAAGGGAGTATTTTTTATTTTTGGAGTGATTTCATCGACGAGGTGTTTTTGCCCCGGTCCGCAGACCAATAATATTTTCATCTTATGTTGGGAATAGATCGTATCGGCGAGCTCTGCGAATTTTTCAGCTTCCCAGCGGTCATAAATCTTCGCTCCAGGGTGCAAAATGCAGAACGGCTCCTGCGGATCAATTCCCTCAACTTGCAATAATTCGCCTGCTTTAATTTTTGCCGCTTCTGAAATATGGATGGAGGGGGCAATTTCCGAAAATTCCACGCCCATTTTTTTTATCAGAGCGACTTGATAATCAATGGGGTGCTTGGGCTCAAGGTCCCAAAATTCAAGCTTAACGTTGTATAGGAAAGAGCGTCTGGCGAATTTGTGGCCAACACGGTAAGGAGCCTGGGTGACAAAGCACATGACCGCTCCCCGTGTTCCCTCATGCATATCAATCACGACATCATATCGGCTGGCAAAAAGTTGGTAATAAAACTTAAGTTGGTGCCACCAGGACTTTTTTTCGAAAGATAAAACCCGGTCGATGTCTGGGTGATTGCAAACCAAATCCCGAGAAAAATGTTCCACCAGTACCGTTAAATGGCAATCGGGAAAACTTTTCTTTAAAGGAGAATAAACCGCCGTATTGTAAACCACGTCTCCAATGGAGCGCAGTTTGATAATAAGAAATTTGGGGTTTTTAGGTAACTTTTCCCGGGGAAAGCTCAGCAAGATTAATTAAAACTCCATTCAAAAAATCGAAGCGAAAATCAGCAAGTTGATTTGCGACAGGTATTTTTATTATAGACCATATTGATAGGGGCGTAAAACCCTACCAAAGCAGGTTCAGGCGAATTTATGTTGCTATCAAGGGGATGCGGTTAATTCCTCGATCAAACTTTGCAATTTTGTTTCCATGACTTTTATGTCATAGAACTCCACGCACCTCTGCCTTGCCTGGAGGCCTTTTTCTTTGGCTTCCTCAGGGTGATCCAGAACATACTTAAGGGTACGAGCAAGTTCTTCGGGTGTGCCGGGTTCAACAAGATAACCATTTCCTCCTAGCACTTCCGGAATATCGGAGACATGAGTGGCGACAACTGGTATTGCCATCGCCATGGCATCAAATAGTTTTGCCGGGATCTGCCCCTGGGTATCCGTCGTGTCTCTTTGAGGAACAACCAGAATGTCTGCGGCCGAGAGATGCTTGGGAAGCTCATCAAAAGGAATCTTAGGAAGCACCACGACTCTATTTTGATTTGAAAAGGATTTATTCCGCTGTGGATCGAAAGAGGACTCGGCTCCAATAAAGACCAGCCGAATATCTGGATAATCCAGACTGTCAACCGCCTGGATTAGATCATCAACGCCTTTGTGGGCCCGTGGGGTACCCAAAAACATGATCACTCGATTTTTTTCCAGGCCCAGCGATTTTTTAATTTCCAGTGCATCAAACTTATCGGGGTTCAATGCTGCGGTGTCCCGGCAATGAGGGATCAGGCATCCCGTGAAACGGTTTTGCAAAAACCGATTGCTGACAAGGATGGAATCCGCGAAGCCAACAAGCCGCTCCATGAGCCAAGTCCACGGTAAACCGTTTGGATTGGAAAAATTCAAGAAGCGGCCAACACGCCCCCAGAACCCTGAATGATAATAGAACCCGGCTTCCCAATCATCAATGTCCACCATTACAGGCTTTCCGGCAAACCATTTTTTTAATAAAGCGATGCCGAAGCTTGTTGGGCGTAATTTGCACGCGATAAAAATATCCGCGTCCATTTCCCGGACCATTTTGCGAATGGTAGAGAAAAAAGCCGGATAGCGACTCCATGGGTATATTCGGATAGGGATTTCGATGTTACGCATGGGATACCAGATATTCCCATTCCGTGAGGTGCCGATAATTTCCACTTCATGCCGGGTAGCGAGGGCACTGGCCAGCAAGGCGGTCCTTCCCAGGGAATTATTGGAAATGTCAAAACAGAGCAGGCAAATTTTCACTTCAATCAATTCATAGTCGGGTTGATTTGCAGTTTACGCGGATGAGCCTGAATGGTTTGAATATTGGTTTCCAGCGGCCACCCGGGTGTGGATGTCAGAAGAATTTTTTTGTCGGTGATACCTCGAAAGAAAACCCGAGGAATGTCGAAGGGCCCTAATTTAATAAATTCGACAAAGGACTCGATGCTTTGCCCTGGCGAAAACATTAAATTTAGTTTGACGGATCCTTCCAGGGTCTGGCCCTGAGGAAGAGTGTAGACGATGTGGACCAAAATCCCATTATCAAACCCCTCAACTTTGACCTCGCCTTTTCCTTTCAGGGCTTTCTTAGCATCTCTTTCCAGGGAATCAAAACTCAGCGTTCCCTTGGGCGTTAGTTTCTCAAGATCGAACAGGATTAGCTTGTTATTAAGAATCAGGTCATAAATATTTATTTGAACATTTTCAAAGGTCAGTTCAAAGTCATCAATTTTAATTTTATTGCTGATTACGGAATCGGCTTTGAATTTTATTCGCTTGTAACGGCCGAGGAAAATGTCATCTGGATTCTCTGTGGGAAGGATAGATATTTCCGGATTGACCGCATCCTTGATTCCATAGATGGGGTAATGGGAAAAGGCGGTTATGAATCGTTGCCCAATCTTTTCGAGGTTGTCCACACCGGGGAGATCGGTGGCGGGCTGGATGTTCTTTTTTAAAACCAGTCCGTTTGACCCATCAGGGAGAGGGTAGGACTTAAAGTGCGTAAAGGTCTTTTGGAGGGCGGGGTCCTGCAACAATCGGGTTAATTTCGGATTGATATCTTTAAATCGGTGCACACCAAAATCCCCGGTTTTGGTGATAAAAAAATCCGTCATCTCGCCAATGTTTCTTTTCACGCTTTTCATGACTACTGGTAGTCCTTGAATTTCGGCGGCACCGCGAAAACCACCGCGCTGGAAAAACATATGGTTGGTCAGGGTGCGGACTGTCAGAAAAACTCCTGGGCTGGGGTTGGCTTCAGTGATCACATCTTCAAGAATTTTATCGATGGGCCAGTTTTGAGTAATTGGAGGATTTTTAAAACCCAATAACTGGCCTCCCAGGAAGGGCAAAGGAATATTGCCAACACCAAAACCCGCGTATAGGGCTGTAACCATTCCAACTATTCCAGTGAGGGCGTAAAGGATTTTGCGCCAGGGAAAACTCTTAATTTGAGTTAAGGCTACAGATGAAATAAGTGCCATGGCAGGCAGAGAAGGGATAGTGTATCGGGCACCTTTATTGTTGATAAAAGTAAATACAACGAGAGGCAGAATGGCCCATGCCAAAAGGGTCCGGTTAAAATGCTCTTTTTTGATGAGGAGTGAAATAAAGGAAAAAACAAAAAGTAATAATAAGGGCATTCCCATTTGTCGTTCTGCCATTTCCAGATAAAACCCCCAAATGGGCAGATTCCAATCCATGCTTCCTTTAAGTACTGCGGTAGGAAAAGCGAATTTGGACATCCCGATGGAAACGTTGATCAAATTGTGGGCATACCAGGGAAAGCAGATAAGCACTGCCATGCAAGTCAGGACGATCAGGTTTAACAATTTTTGCGGGGAAAGAAGTTCTGCCGAATACTTTTTTACTAAAGTTCCGATTAAAATAAATTCCGCTATAAGAAAGAGCCAGCTAATCTCCCCTGAGATGAAAATGAAGAAAGGTAAAACCAGCAAACCGGCAATCATGCCAAAGTAATATAGACATTGCGCCACTCTTTTTCGCGGCGAAAGAGACCCGTTGAATAAACCGGCGAGAACGGCTGGCAATGTATAAACTAAAAAAGTCCATTTGACCATCAATCCACAAGCGTAAACCACGCTAAACAATAACGAAAAAGTTTTGTTCTCAAAATTTTCTGACTTGAGGAACAAAAAATAAGCTAGGGTGACTGCGGAGGTCAGCATTATTGTGATCAAATATTCCCGCGACATGCTGACCATGTATGGATAGCAAGATATGAGGAATCCGGCAATCAACCCGGCGGAGCGACTGAAAAGAATTTTCCCAATTCCGTAGGTAGAGAGAACAGCAACGGTCAGATAAAATGAGTTTGCTACGATGGCGGTGTCAAGTGTGAAGCCAAATATCAATGAAAAAGGAATTAAGGATAAATGAAAAAAGGGAGGATAAAAGGGCTCAACATTTAGCAGGTCAATCCACCAGTCCTCCGAGCCGGAAGTCAGGGCTTGCCAATAATGAAGCGTATAGCGCAAATGACCCCCTTGATCCCAGGCCGGGGGGCGATTATCCAGGATCATCCATATTGCGTTGCTTCCCCAAACCCAAAGGATAATCGCGCATAAAAGATATTTGTGGGAGTTTAAGTCTGACCGAGAGCCAGTGAAAGGTGTTGAAGGCTTCATGCGAGTTTTTCTGGAAAACTTCCTAATGGGGTCGATTGGGTTCTCGTTCTCTGAAAAGGAAACCCTTTTTTCAGCATTTAAACCATTCTGGTTTTATGTATATAATGATGCAAAATAGCCTCTTTGCAAAAATGTCTTTTCTAAAATCTCAGGTTTAATCTTTCCGCATTTTCTATGTCCACTTTTTTTCATGATTATTTCAGCAAAGCAACTGAAAAACAACTTGTATTCTTGTGGTTGATTTTTTGTTTTGTTGTCTTGAGCTACAAGCTTGATGGCGTCCCACCTTATCATAGCGATGAAAATTTCTATGTCGAATCCTCTCGCAACATGGTCGAGTCGGGGGATTATCTGACGCCTATTTATCATGATAAAAAACGATTTGCCAAACCCATCCTTTACTATTGGTTTGTATCCGCTTCTTACAAGGTATTTGGCGTAAATCTGGCCTCGGCGCGACTGGCTTCTGCTTTTTTCGGGTGTCTCACAATTGGGTTGCTATATCTAATTTCCAGTCGGTTGTTTGAGGGGCGAATTGCTTTTTACAGTATTTTGATTTTGCCAGCCACTTTTCTGCATTTCCAGATATCGAGATGGGCCACTACAGACATTGTTATGAGTTTTTTCATCCTCCTGGCACTCTATTTTTTTGTGCGCTTATATCAAAGTGATTTCAAGGAACGCTCCAATGCCTATTTATTTTACCTGATAATGGCTTTAGGGTTTATGACCAAGGGGCCGCCTGCAATCATCATTCCTGCTATAGTTGTGCTGACTTTCCTTGTAGCAACTAAACGCACTTTATCTCAATTACGTATTGGGCAGGGGGTTATGATTCTGCTGGTGCTGATTCTCCCCTGGTTTGCAGCTATGTATTTCCTGCATGGGGATGAATTTACGAACCATATTATTGGAGCGGAAATCAAAGGGAGACTGGTTCATAGCACTCCGTTCAGTCTTTATTACTTTGGAGTGCTATTTCGTTATTACCTGCCCTGGTCATTATTTTTCCTTGTGGCGGTCCTCCACCAGTTTGGCCTCTACAGTTATTCCCTTTCGCCGGTTTCAGGATTGTCAGAATATTTTAAGCAGATTCCCGATAATTTGAAGGCTCAAGTCAGGCTCCTGTTTGCCAGGGAAAACGAATCGGTTTTATTTTGTTATGTCTGGATTCTGGTATGTTTGGTTTTATTCATTCTTGTGAGAACAGAGCATAGTCGTTATATGTTGCCGGCTTCCTCGGCAATTGCCATTCTGACCGCAAAATTTTTCGCGGATATGGAAAAGCACGGCTCGGACTGGCCGGGTTATAAAATCCCTGTAATTTTAACGGGAATTATTTTTATACTGATTGGACTGTTTTCAGGCGTTGGCTTGTATAGTCTTGACTCGTTTTACCCTGCTCCTCTGCGAATTTTCGCCCTTCCTGTAGTGTTTTTTTTCGGGGGTATTGCCGTTATGGTTTTGAAAAAAGCACGGCAGGCCGGGAAACAGGTTTTTGCTATTTCATTTGCTCTGGTTTTGGCATTTTCTTTTTTGAGCGGGGATGTTCTTTCTCATGCTAGCCGTTATCCAATGAAGTTGTTTGCGGAAAAAATATTGGCGGAAAAGTTTTCTGGTCCCATAGTGGTTTACCAGTTAGGCAACCAGCGAGCCCGCCTGGGAGTATTGACTGGGCAAAAGGTTTTAACGATTCACTCCCCGGAACAACTTAAAGAATTTCTAGAAACTGAAGAACAGGTCAGGATTGTAATGAGGCAAGCGGACTTCAGGGATAAATTTTCTGATGTCCCTTTAAAAATAGTGGCAGAAGATATTGCCTGGTTGGATGGGCGTATTGACTGGGAAAGAACGAAAGAGCTTTTGGGGAAAGCCGAGTCGGCGGACTTTTCGAATCTCACGGAAAAGATTTATCTGTTGACGAATAAATAGAGATGTGAGGAAGGTCATTTGACGATGGGTAACTGCATATTTGAGAAATCATAACGAATATTTCCCTGATTTTTCTTTGAAGTGAAAAAGGCGAACCGGCTGTTGGCCTGAACCAAATATAGTTCGTCAGGGTGAAGGGCCGTAAGGTTTCTGAATTCCTGAATAGATGTTAGCCATGTTTTTTCCGGGTGGGTGGACAGTTGTTTTATCAACTCTTCAGAATCTCTGGTTATACTTCTATCTACTACACGGTTCGAATAAAACAGCATGGCGTGTTTTGGGTTCCATTCTGTGAGACGGTAGTTGCCTATTTTCTGGTTTGCCGGGGTGTTGAGGTTTACGATAGCCGCAATTTCCCTTACTTCTTTGCTGCTTTGCGCCAGGGTTACTTTTGCCCGAAAGGGAGTGGCATTCACGAATAGGATGGTTGCGGCTATAACCCCGGTCATTACGGTCAGAGCCTGATTTTTTCTGTCAGGACCCAGCCAGGTAGAAACGGTTTTTGCAATGATAATGGCGAGGGCCGGGAATATCATCAATAAATAGCGGATCGTGTGATTTTTACTCGTGCTCATTATCAAAAAGGCGAGCACGGGCCACAAAAACAATAATAAGGAAGTGGCATCTTTCTCTATAAAACTACGCTTGCCAAATTGTGCCAGGCCTACCAGCGCAAAAGGGAGCCAAGGCCAGTAATTTCTCAGAAAATCTTCAGCGTACCCCAGGAAATAAAAAGAGTCCTCAATTTCTCCGAAACCCCGGTTGAAAATCAGCACACCAAAATGAACATCTATAAATTCCTGCCCGTAGTATTGCCAGTTCACAAGATGCCAACTGAACCCAAAAACAAGGGCAACCAGACACCCTGATAAAAACCAGGGATTGATGATCTCTCTCCATTGTCGGCTGAAAATTAAATAAGCGCCGATGATCGCGAGAGGAAAAAGCCCTAGAACACTTTTAGTCAATATGGCACCGGCGGTAGAAAGCCCAAAAACCAGGTACCAGGGTTTGAGAAGTTTCGCTTTAAATACAGCATAGAAAGCCAGGGTGACAAAAAATGCCAGAGGAATATCGACCATGGCCCGACGAGAGGCATCAACAAATATTCCTGGAAAAAGCAGGACAAAGGCTGAGGCAAAAGCGATCCAGTGATCTTTATAGAGTAACAGGCCCAACCGATAAGTCATGAGAACGATTCCGGTTGCGAACAGGCCCGAAAAGAAAATTGCTGAGTAACTGGACACCCCAAAGATGCTGAAGGCCAAAGCGGTTAGCCAGAATGGGAGAGGAGGGTTATCCAGAGCAGGTTCTCCGGCCTGAGTGATAAGCCAGAAGGACCCGGAGTCCAGGATTTCTTTTGCCTTCTGGGCATAATAAGCATCGTCGAAATTAGTGATGCCGGTATCCAATTGCCTACCCAGAAAAATTAATAGTGAAGAAAAAACCAGGAAGGATACTTGAAGCTTCTTGTTGTTCAGTACGGAATTCAAACTAGAGGGTGTGACGGTTGAAGGGTGAAAGTGAAAGTCGGTTATTTTAAAGATTGGTTTATATGTTTCCTGTCATCATTGCTTAATCTTGGGCTGAACAAAAACCCGAAAGTTTCAAGTCGCCATACCAGAATATCCAGACCCTTAAGCATTTGAAACCAGTAGAGCAAGGCAGAAAAAAAAGGTTTTTGAATCAAACCATTCCTGCAAAGAATAAAATTCCATAACTGTTTTTTTGACTTTCGAATAAGGGGCCAATTTCCGCGTGTTTTTAAAATTTTGCACAGCCTAAAAAAATTTTGAAGATTTTGAAGCATGATAATTTTCAGGAAAGAATATTCATGGCGCGGAAACTCCGGGCAGGGCCTCGCAAACCTTTAAAAACCCCTGCTGGTTGTGATTTTATACCATGCGTCCAATGAAGTAAAGAAAGCATGGTTACGCCAATAGGAGCATCCATGTTGATCTTTTAAATGTTTTAAGCCATCATGTGGAAACCAAAATGGGAAATATAGAATAATAAAAGGTTCTTCACTTTTCAGGAAAGTATTTGAAATGAAGTCAGAATCCCTTGAGTCCCTTTGCTCCGAGGTCATTTGCTCTGACTCGGAGCTGGTGCAAAAACATTTGAAGGTGCTCGAGCAAATGGTCCGCATTGACAGCCGGAGTTTTGGAGTCAACGAGTTTGAAGGCGACCGCACCACACCCAGCGATATGCGGGAAATTCTTGAATGTGCCCGTGATTATCTCCTGGGAATCGGCTTGGCCGAGGTCAAAATAAGCACATCACCTTCCAGTAGTCCGTTTCCCATATTGATGGCAGAAACTTTTGCGTCCGCAGAAAAGCCCACGGTTCTTTTTTATGCCCACCTTGACAAACAACCTTATATGGATGATGGACGTTTTAAGAAATGGGGAGGAACGCCTCCCACAGAATTGAGGTGGAATGAAGACCGTTCCCGGGCTTACGGGCGGGGAGCCGCTGATGATCTTAGCGGAGTCGTCTCGATTGGCATGGCTATTGACGCCATTTTCCAGCATGTGGATATTAAGGCGGGGAAAAATCCAAAAGAAAAAATTTCACAACTCCCCTGTAATATCAAAATAATATATGAGACTGAAGAAGAAAGCGGTTCCCACAGCCTGATTGACCAAATTC
>Ga0233436_1002746_pt1 | contig 12207 bp, 11 predicted proteins | sample SI_122_August201_2_FD_182723 | JGI IMG/M metagenome (GOLD analysis project Ga0233436, IMG submission 182723) | Seawater microbial communities from Saanich Inlet, British Columbia, Canada - SI_122_August2016_150_MG | ecosystem: Environmental > Aquatic > Marine > Inlet | place: Canada: British... | reverse complement strand
TCCATGCACCGTATATTTGCCCCGCAATAGAAGCTGTAGAATCTGAATCACCAGTATGGTTAGCGGCAATTTGAATTACCTCTGGATAGCTACATCCCCTTAATGCAGAGAAAAGTCCTATTCCAAGAGCTTCCTCTGCAATCCATCCTTGGCCGAGCGCCTCTATAGCAGTGAGAGGCTTCATTTTTGAGTTTGCAAAGCTTATGGCCTGATCAATCTTTGCCATCGTTTCACTATGATTCGGATAGCTTTGCAGAATACTTTTCGTTTCCTCTATCGCATTTTGTAATTCTTTTCCCTGCATAAGGAAAAATATCATTACTGCCAACGATCCTGCTGAAAGGTATCCCGTTGGATGGGTATGAGTAATCGCGGCTGCACGCATGGCCAGTTCAAACGCCTGATCGGCATTCCATTTCTCCGGATACAGTCCAAGTGGTGCAACCCGCATGACACCACCACAACCCTTGTTGTCATTGATCGGTGTTTCTGGCGTGCCCGATCCGCCCGCAGCCATGCTGCTCATACAGCAATTGCCTGGGGCACGCATCACTTGCAGTACTTTGTTGCGGCCAATGGCTCCGGTGTAATTGAAATGCTCTGAGTGCTCTCGCTGGGTGTGGTACCAGTCGAGATACGCCATGCGAACGCGCTCGATTAGGTCGCTCGTGGAAGTCCTGGCATCACAGCTGCTGACAGCCTCCAGCGTAAACAGTGTCATCTGGGTGTCGTCGGATACGACCAGTTTTCCGTCGTGAAAAACTGGCTGTTGCAATCCAGTTTCTCCATAGTTATTTTGAATTGCTGTAATACTGCTGAATTCAATTTCATAACCAAAAGCATCCCCGATAGCCCCGCCAAAAAGACAAGCTTCACGTTTTTCTTGCAACAGCGGAGCATCAATCATGAAAGCCAGCCTTTTTGCCTGACATATTTTTCTTGAGCCTTTGTTTCTATTGCCCCCGGTCTTGATTGCCTTACTCTATCAATGGCTTCATCGGGTTCGATGCCTAACTCGACTAACAAGCGGGCTGCTATCGTACCTGAACGACCCAGACCACCGAGGCAATGCACGACAATTGACTGCCCATTATTGAGAAAGCTGATTAATTGTTGTCCTGCCATTTTCCAGGCCTGTTCAAATGCAGGGCCAGGTATCTCCACATCTTTGATTGGCAGAAAAAACCAGTCCAGTTCATGTGATTTTGTCATTGATTCCATATGGGCTTTGGGCACGCCGTAATAAGTCAGTTCTTGTTCTTCCATTAAGGTGACTAGGGCGGCATAACCGCTGCTTTTTATGGCTGCTATATCTGTTTCAAGGTCACGATCCCATGACCCAGTCATCGCGTGGTTTTGTTTTTTTCCAGGGCAAAAAGTTAGGCCGATTTTACCTTTTTGATCATCAATACGGACCCAGTCGATTCTGAGGGGGTGTGATTTGGACGTTTTCATATTGGAGTTTTCAGAAATAGAGGCATTGTTAGTGTTGTTAGTTTTTCCAGCTTTCGCATAGTTTGGGTGTACTAACTGATGTATTTTACCCGGATTTTCATTAGAATGTTTCTTATTTAATTTAAAGCAACCACCTTCCGGCTATCCCCATATTATTCTCATTTCATTGCTGTAGGAAACAGTGAGGTGTTAGCTGCTTTCCAGTCAGATTAGTTGGGGTCTACAGGAGATGGACTGTTAAGTTAACCTCGTAGGAGCGACCCATGTGGCTTATTACCAACTTCGGATTTTTCAGCATCGTTGAGAAGCCCAACGACAAGGGGGGTATAACGTTAACTGTGCGGTCGCGCGTGAAGGCGGATCTTCTAGCGTTGCGCGACCGCTACTTGCCCGAGATGGGTGAGATTGTTGCTAATGTGGGAACAGACTACCAATACCGGGCGAAGGTCTCCCGCAATGCTCTCGCGAATGCGAACGCTCGAATCATGCATGATATTGACTACAGCAACTTCAAGAACTCGGTGGCAGAGCAGCAAGGCCTCGATCGGTCTCACGTTTACAGCGGTGTGTGGAACGTTCTCTATGAACTTCAGGAAATCTACAACGAGCCTTCCCTCAGCGAGTTGCAACCAACCGGTACTCCGGTTGCTGCCGAAACCTCATACGGAGGTGTGCTGTTTGACAACGATGGTCGCGTCTTGTTGCGTGAGCAGTCGGGGCATTTCGATGGTTATGTGTGGACCTTCCCCAAGGGTCGCCCCGAAGGTGCAAAGACCGCTGAAGAGACGGCATTACGGGAAGTGCTAGAAGAAACAGGCTACCACGCCGAAATTGTGCAGAGCATCCCCGGTAGTTTCGCTGGTGGTACCGGAAATAATACTTATTTTGTCATGAAGCCGATAGGAGCTCCGGCAAAGACAAATTCGGAAACCCAATCGATCCGCTGGGCGACTCCCGAAGAAGCCAAAGAGCTAATTAAGCAGACCACAAATGCCATCGGTAGAAAACGAGATCTGAATGTGTTGGACTCAGCCTTAACGGCTAGGGGCGACTCAGAAAATCACTGCCCAAGCAGACACGTCGAAGGGTTTAAAATTGAAGAACGAGCAACGATTTTCGACTTCCTAAATACAGAACTGTCTATTGATGAACTCAAAACAGCCCTTAAAGTTATTCGAGAATTCGAGAACGGCGAATCATTCTATGAACAACTCGACAATACTTTTTGGCCTTGGATAAAACTAGGCCAGCTTCGAGAGTTCCTTGAGTACCTAGTCGAGGGCAAAGAGCTTCAAGCAAGTACATTATGGTTCTCCCCCGACTTTCCGTACACCTCAAAAAGAGTGGATAATATGAATCTACTAAGAGGTCACGATGAAAAGAAGAAAGTACACACAGGAATACAAACAAGAAGCTGTTCAGCTGGTTAAACAATCTGATACACCCATTTCCGAGATTGCCCGAAATCTTGGTATCAATGACAATGTTCTTCGGCGATGGGTCAAGGAGCAGGCAGACCCCAATAAAAGATCATTTCCTGGTCATGGCCATGCTAGAGATGAAGAAATTGCCCAGCTTAAAAAAGAATTATCTCAAGTCAAAAAGGAACGTGATTTTTTAAGAGAAGCGGCAACGTACTTCGCAAAGGAATCAAAGTGAGATTCCAATCGATTGAACGTTGTCGCGATAACTTTCCAATACGGATGATGTGCCGGTTATTAAAAGTATCTCGCAGTGGTTACTACGAATGGAGATCCAGAAAGCCGAGTATTCGCCAGCAAGATAATGATCGACTACTACAAAAGATAATTGATATTCATGATGATAGTGACGGTGTGTTTGGAAGCCCTCGTATTCATGATGAATTACGGCTTAAGGGTGAAACTTGCAGTATTAACCGTGTAGCCCGACTGATGCATCGAAACACTATTACTGGCATTCCTTCTAAAAAACAATGGCGTAAGCGTAAATCGAGTGAACGCCCTGGTGATATTAAGAATCACCTCAAAAGGGATTTTGGTGCCACGGAAGAAAATACCAAGTGGGTGACTGATATTACTTACCTTCGTACGGGTGAAGGCTGGCTCTATCTGGCCGTGATTATTGACTTATATGATGGTCAGGTTATTGGTTGGTCTATGAGCTCCAGAATGAAAAAACAACTTGTCATACAGGCAGTATTAATGGCCCTTTGGCGTAAACAGGATAAAGCTTCTGTCATTTTACATTCGGACAGAGGTTCTCAATATACCAGTCATGAATACCAGCAATTTTTAAAGGATCATCATATTGTCAGTAGCATGAGTGCAGTCGGTAGCTGTTATGACAATGCCGCTGCTGAAAGCTTCTTTGGTGTATTGAAGCGAGAAAGAGTTAACCGTCGTCACTATGTGACTCGAGCAGAAGCCAGGGCTGATGTATTTGAATATATAGAAATATTTTACAATCCACGAAAACGACGTATGCTAGGTAAAACCGATCAAACTGCTCTTAACTGAGTGTCCGGGATATCGGGGGAGAACCATTATCTTTACTTAAACAAAACGGCATGCCTTTGCCTAAGATTAAGAAAAAGTGACAATACAATTAACTCAATCACCAACGGACAATGGGGTCGCGTCTTGCCTTTTGCCTCTACTGAGAATCATTAATATTGTTAATGGCGGTTTTGAGTCAATGATGATCATTCGCTGTCACTTGATCTGACACCCCTGAATGACCGGTTGTTTGACTTAACGGACTAATTGTCTAATCTGGTCGAATTCATGTTTTGGATGAGTCATATCAAGTATGAGCCACTACGCAATATTAGCTGAAATATCTTCTTCTTAGGTATTCAATATAATCTTGATTCACTCTATCGCTTTCATCTAGTGTGCGAAATAATTTTTGGTAGTTTATTGCCTTAAATCGGAGTTCATCGCCTACCACTTCGGCAAACCTGTTAACTTCGTTTTTGTGTATCCTTGATTCATGTCCATCAGGCCAATCGTAATATATGTAGTACAGAGAGAATCTTCCCTCAAGTTGTGTAGCCATACCCAATACATGTTTCAATAACTGAGGAGCATCTAAATAGCGAAAATCCTCAATTCCATTAAATATAGCTTCTGCCATTTCTTGTGATTTAACTAAACCAAAATTACCCCATAGGTGTTCACCATCTGGAAAGTATTTCTCATTGAAAGAGCCTTTGCTTTTCGATTTTGGAGTCAGCCACTCACTAAATTTACTTTCAATTCCAACTATATGACCCGTTGATAATTTTAGAGCTATATCTAGATTTGGAGGGATACCTTTTAAACCAGTTGAAAACTGTTCTTCAAAAGAGATGGCGTCTATTGTATCCACTATCCCTAATGCTGATTGCAGAATTGAAGTGTCTTCATCTACCCAACTATCAAATACATTAACTGCCAGGGCAGATGAAGAGTGGAGAGCCCGCATTTTTGCGGGACGAGATGATGTATCGATGAGTTCAGAACCGCTACCATTGTTGAATGCAATGGTGGTACGAGAAGAAAGCGGCTTCATTAAATTTAATCCAATGTTATCAACATAGCCACGTGAATCAGGGTTAAGCCCTACCGATTCTGCCCAAGTCTTCTGTTGTTGAATCAACTCAGTTCTTGTTGTCATTTCTCATCCTCATTTTCTGTCATCCTAAATTAACATTGTATCTAGCGTAGTCAGCAATTACCCACCCATTTTTCGAGTTGTGATAGATTGATATATTCCAATGCGAAAAGTGAATATCTGTTTTTATAAGACATAATAAAATCTTACATCTTACAATTAAATCCATAATAACAATGGGTTGGATTCAGGATTTTTCTAATGACTTACGAAACATCTTTGTTAATAAAAATTATAACAAATTCATTAATTAAAAATTATCATCAATTTCCCTTAGACCTTGAATCTCAGTTACCAGAATGCAGCCTAAAAAAGTTGACTTACCATACTGGTGATAAAGAACCAGAATGGCTTACTACTAAGGAAACTTTACACCAGTTCATAAATGGAGTCACTAAGATGGACTGCTTTACCTACCGTGCTGTCAATCAGGTCGATAACGAACTTATTTATTGGAATGCATTGCATCAGCCTTTTGATGACTTCAAACAGACTGGTACGGTTATTTATCAGACTGATGCACCCTACCCTACGGCTGACATGATTACTGCTTGGTGCAAAAGACAGGTTTCATAAAAATGTTCTCCTGGAAATCTAAAAAAAAACAGTCTCAGAATTAAACCACCGAAAACTCCCCATTCTATCTGCACAAGAGCTTATCGGGCTTTTGGGTCTCGGTAACAAAATTAAATCAATAGAACGCATTACCAGCGTTGGATCAGAATATTTTAACGAACTATACAGGCCTGCAATTGAGCTGTTTATTGAGTCTGTGCAGTTAGCTCCAGCTTCTACAGCTCATCACCACGCCGGTCCAGGTGGATTAGCAACCCATACAGTTGATGTTATAGAAAGATCGTTGAGGCAACGCAAATCATTTGAACTCCCATTAAATGCTGACTCAGAAATTGTGTTTCAACAAGAACACTTCTGGACTTATTCGATTTTCATTGGAGCATTGCTACATGATATTGGTAAAATGACTACAAGCACGTTAATCGTGCTAAACAATGGAAAAACCTGGAACCCGCATCAAAGTAGTCTATTAAAATCTGGAGCAAATTCTTACCATATCCGTTTTGATCAACATCCCTATAAATATCATACCCAGATAGCGAATAGCTTTTTTCATTTAATCCCAGAAAAAGGTAGAGGTTGGCTTGCTCAATACCCCGATATTTTTTCAGAACTGTGTGCCTGGCTTTACGGTGATTACTATGAATTCGGCATGATTGGTCAGATTATCCGTTTTGCAGATGGCCAATCGGTTGCAGCAAATCTTAAAATTGGGGGTGAACAGATCCGGTTCATCAATGCCCCAGAAATACCATTGATTGAGAAACTGATGACTGCCCTTCGAGAACTGTTGCAATCTGGCACACTAAAAATCAATGGAGCTGAAGGATCATCAGGATGGTGTATAGGTTCTTTTACTTATCTTGTCTGTGGAACCGTGGCAGATAAGGTACGCAGCTACCTGAATAAATTAGGGTCTACTGATATCCCTGGTGACAATACTCGTCTATTTGATACATGGCAGGAACATGGCTATGCCATCAGCAATCAGAGTGATGCCGCAATATGGTTAATCAAAATTAACGATCATTTCAAATTAACCGTATTAAAATTTGAGACCAATAGATTGTTTCACCCAAGCAAACAACCGGGAGAATTTCAGGGACAAATATCAGTTATCGAAAATAATCAAAGTGTTGCTCAACACAATAGTCAAGCTAACAAGTCGGTTACTGAGACAAAACTCCAGCATCAAGCTGCTGAACCAACAATCCAAGTTGATTCTATTAAAGGATCTGAGACAAAAGTTAACTGTGAAGTAAAAGCTGAACCAGATACGGACCTGAAAACTGTTACAACGCTATCTGAAACAGAATATTCAGGAGCTGCGGCAGATTTGGTCACAAGTGGCCGTGAGAATGACCTCGAAAAAGATATTTACATAGATGAAGCCGGTGGAAACAGAGAACTGAATCAAAGCGAAGAAGATAAACAAAGTTCGACTCTTAAATACCAGAAACCAAGTAAGCTTCCTGAAGATTTAAAACTGGAAGATCCTGACATAGCCAAACATTTTATTACCTGGATAAAAGAAGGTCTTCAGGAGAGAAAAATCCAGATCAATAACTCAAAGGCACTGGTGCATGTTGCAAAAGAAGGGGCTTTGATCGTCACTCCTATAGCCTTCAAGAAGTTTATCTGGGAGAACAAACTTAATGTAGGTAGCAGTAATATAAATAAACAGATGACACGGATTCAAGATCGTTTGAAGACAAACATGGAAAAGAAAAAACTACATCGACGCACAAAATCCGGACTTAATATTCATACCTACCTAATCAATGGGGATTTGAAATCAGCCAAAATCAAATGCTGGCTTTTACCGATTAAAACCATATTTGGGGATTCCAAGCCCCCATCCATTAATCCTGTACTTGAAAATGCCAGTGGATTTAACACCGATACTGAGATCCAAAAATGATTAATTCAATTGAGTATTTATTTGATTGCAGCCATTATCAAATTGTGACATTTTGTCCATTTTTTTACCAATATGGACAACTGAAATGAGGCCTGAAAGCCACAATACTCTTAATTATTTACCTCATCTGAGGATGTTAGCAGGTTTTAGTACACAGCAAGCTGCTGCAGATTATTTTGAAGTTCACAGGAAAACATGGAATCGCTGGGAAAAGTCTGGAAAGATAAGAAGGAATGTCCGAGAAATGCTGAAGATTAAAGCTGGATACCTACCCTTCAGTGATTGGCATAAATTTAGATTTAGTGATGGAAAGCTCTGGACACCGCAGAATTACGGGCTTTCCCCGAATGTGATTGAATCACTTCCTCTATTATTACAGTCCGCAAGAGATACATTTGGATATGATGCTTTTGTTAAAGCCAGAGAGTCAGAGTCCTAAACCTACCAGAGGAAAAGCAACATTTTTTTATTGTGTTCTTAACTTAGCCCTTCGTTCAAAAAGAAAATATATTTGAATATTTCTTAATTGACCGATAATATCGGGGGGTGACTAGGTTATCCCTTACGCGGATAACTTTAAATCGCCTCCACTTTAGGCCAACCCCAAGGTCTGTATATTATGTAAAGTTGGATGGAGAGATAAGTTAAGAGTCAATTAGAGAATAGCCTGTTAGATAGATTTATATAAATTAACAGGAGAAATCAATGGCTAAATCAATAGGTATCGTGTCTACCAAAGGTGGTGTAGGCAAAACATCCGTCACAGCAAGTATTGGTGCTGTTCTCGCTGACATGAATCAAAAGGTTCTGTTGGTCGATGGCGACTTTCAACAATCCCTCTCTTCGTATTATCCAATCGCTAAAAAAGCAGAACTGGGTATTATCGAATTGATAACCAAGGTCAGTCCTGAAAAATGTATTTCAAAGACCGACATCCCTAATCTTCACATCATTCAATCAAATGACAATAAAGCTAAGTTGCTTTACTGGCTAAAGGAATCTACCAATAACGTTTATTTTCTGAAAGCTGCACTGCACAAGATAAAAGATGAATACGATTTCATCCTGATAGACAGTCAGGGTGCAAGCTCAATTATGCAGGAAGCAATCATTCTGGCCTCAGATATGTTGATTAGTCCCATTGTGCCGGAAGCACTAGATAGTCAGGAGTTTATGCGCGGAACGATTCAGATGCTTAAATCACTTGAACCTCCTCTGGGCCTGGATATTCCTGCTCCCCCTATTCCACCACTATTCGGTTTGATCTATAAACAGGATCGTACAGCAGATTCTTTGCAAATAGCCAACATTATCCGCAAGCAGTTTTATGAACTGTCAGGAGGTAAGGTCAGCATTCTGGATACTTTTGTTCCCAAACTGTCAGCCTATGCAAAGGCTGCCGCCCGTCATGAACCTGTACATCGAATAGAAACGACCAGAACGGGACCCACGCCTAGTGCACTTGAGGTTTATACCGCACTGGTACATGAATTATTGCCGCATTTATCGGATATCCAACCTAACCTATCAAGTGTTGGTACTGCCAACACTTTGGCTTTGGATCAACAAAAACTCATGGAGGCGTAGGATATGTCCCATATAAAACCGCTTACCGATGAAAATATTTTCTCATTTTTAAAGCAGGAGACTAATGATGATAAACAACAGGATGACCCGATCTCAAAGACTGAAATACCGGTCACACTAGATCAACTTCAGCCCTATGCATTAAACCCTCGAAGATCTAAAAATCCGAAATATGACGAAATACTTTACTCAATTGAAACAGTTGGCCTGGATCATCCACCCAGGATAACAAGAAGAAGTCCAGATGATGAAAAATACAGTATCCGAGATGGTGGCAATACTAGACTAGAAATCCTATGGGAGCTGTACGAGAAATACACCTTACTGGCTAAAAAGGCCGGTGATAAGATTGAAAAGAAACAATTTTTAGAAAAAGCGCATAGTTTTTACCACTTAAAATGTGATTTTTATCCCTGGTATGATGACACGCAGGCTTTATCTGCTCACATGCGTGAAAATGAGGCCAGAGGTGAAACAAAATTTATTGAAAAAGCCTTAGCTGTACAGAAACTGCATGAACTGTATATCGAAGAAGATTTACAGAAATCCATCCTGGATACAAATTCAAAACAACCAAAACCATTATCCCTTCGGAGATTAGCAGAACGTATTTCAAAAGATGGTGGTTGGAAGATTAATTTTTCTCATATATCGCGATTTAATTATGCAGTAGATACCTTAATTAAATATATACCCAATGTATTCTGGGCTGGAGCCGGACAACCCCTTGTTAGAAAACTTGGCTCTCTTATAAATGCTTATGAAACGTTCTGGAAAGCTACTGAGCAGGGGAAAAAAGAACCTAAGAAAATTGATGATATTTTCTATTCAACCTTGTCTGAATTCGATGATGAAAAGCTTGATATAAAAGTATTCACACAGGAGTTAGATATTCGGTTGGAAGATATTGTTGGAGTCCCCTGTTTAAGTATCATGGCAGAAATCAATGCCTTGATTAATGGCTCAAAACGATCATTAAAGTATGAGCCCGATGCTTTAAGTAAACAAATAGATGAACAAAAATACAGAAATTTAGATTTTGAACCTGGCGTTCCCGTCTTACCGTCAAAATCAAATGATACTGCTGAACCAGAATATCCTCCATCAAAGACATCATCAGCTATAAATAATCCAGAAGGTAAGCCTGATAAACAGGATCAGTCACAATCAAAAGAAACACAACCGCCCTCGCCTGGCGATGAAAATTCGCAAGTTCAATTCACAACACAACCTGAAAAATTAACAGATCACCTCCCTGCTCTGCATAAATTAATCGTCAATCAGGTAAAGAAAATTTCTGACCTTTCGCCCGGTTATATCGGGCTAATGATCATGGATGAAAAAAGTCCGGAACAAAAACACTATATTGAAAACAATATTTTCTTCGATGCCGTTAATTTTTTTGATGCCGAATTACATGCTTACCCTGAATTTGGTCAATCCGATGATGATACCCGCACCATGATCTGGTGGCAGTTACAGAAGTATTCTCGCGATTACAGCATTAGCGATCATGGCCAGTTCGATAAACTCATGCAAAAGGCACTGGCTAGCTACCTAAAAGCCATACAGGGAATAAACCCAGAACATCGATTAATTGATGTCATTCTCTGGCTTGAACACAAATTGATGCAACAGCCAGAAATCATGCAGGAATGTATCCGATTACAGCAAATGCAAGCACGTTTATTAGAGACGATCTCAGAGCAAAAGAAAGCCATGGAAGTAGAGAGGTGACATATGGAAAATATTTACAGTGAATTAAATACCAGCATTGTGCGTTTTATCATCGCAGCCTATGAAGCCAATGATTTCAGGGCGCTTAAACAGCTTGGACTATCAAATAAACAGGTTAAACGTGTCATTGATATGCCGATGAAGCAATTTCAACGCTTCAATGCCATGCGCACACCCATAGCTACCGTTGAGTTCAATCCCAGACATTTTGACCTGTGTGTAGACTACATCATCAAAGAATCCGGTGCTGATGAAATCAAGGATCAGATGATTCAGATGGAGGCATCGGCAGCCATGCTGGAAGCCCTAACAGGCATGAATATTATGGATTATAGAAGTCGACGAACACGCCTGGGAATGGATAAAGCTTCACAGGGCCGCCCTGCTTCATTAACTATTGATGAAAGCAATAGTCTTAGCCAATCATGGCTCAAGTTTAACGATGAACAGGATGACATGATGCGCTATTTCAAAGTCGGCCTGGATACCCGTTTGCCACTCAACAAAGTCTGGGCGTATCTGCGCTTGGAACAATAAAAGGACGGGAGGATTAATAACCATGAATATACAAACTGCAACATTAAATCCCGCTCAGTTGAATGCTTTACAGCAACATATACAACAGGCAGCTGATAAATTATCCCATCATAACGCCAGCCAAGATGAAACTGAAGTGGGCTCATTAATTTACATGGGGAATGTACATGACTCTTTCCCCAGAGGCTTAATCACCGACCCGATATTAAACTCAGAAGAAATCCATACCTGGATGTTAATGAGGCTGGAAGTCTCTGATCAATTTTCAGTCACCCGCATACCAAAGCAGGACACATTAATGGAGCAATTAAAGTGTTCCAGACCGATTGTGAGCCGCAATCTACAGGTATTACGAGCTATGCGATGGATAACGCTCTGTCAGGTCGTTCGAGGGGCTGACGGGCAATACAGAGGCGCTATATATGCGCAGCATGATGAACCCATTTCACTGGCAGAAACCTTGCTACTGGATAGTACTTATTTAGATTTTCTCCAGGATGAAACCAAGGGTGATGTGTTAAAACGATTGAATAATATCAAGCACTCGGTACTGAAACATACGGACTACAGGCTACTGACGGATGAAACCGTCTTAATCCCTGAATCTGGAATAGGTTCTTCACTGAGACGTATGTCATCGAATCTAAGTAATAATCCACTGGATACCGTACTGGCCTGTCCGCCAGAGATACTCGAACCGAAGAATGAACTTAACTGTTATGAGAATCAGTCAATTCCAGAAGAAGTCAGAAATCTGT
>Ga0233436_1002744_pt1 | contig 12208 bp, 14 predicted proteins | sample SI_122_August201_2_FD_182723 | JGI IMG/M metagenome (GOLD analysis project Ga0233436, IMG submission 182723) | Seawater microbial communities from Saanich Inlet, British Columbia, Canada - SI_122_August2016_150_MG | ecosystem: Environmental > Aquatic > Marine > Inlet | place: Canada: British... | reverse complement strand
GTGTATCCATGATTTAATATAATAACAATTAATAAATAAATTATAACCACATTTATAATTATTAATTATTGCTGTTATACAAATAAAAACTTGGTTATTCAAAAAAAATAAAATTAAAAATAATATAAATACGAATTATTAAATGAAGAAACATACTAAACACACCACTTTTTTATTTTATATGGTCCAATAATTGACTAAATTCGGTTGTTTCTAACATAATATCTTTATTATACATATCACACAGGAAACATCGTAAGGTTGCAATAACATCATTAAATGAATTATGCATATTTTTTGGTTCAATTCCAAATCTATGCTTATAAAGCTCCACCAATGTTGGAAACTTAATATAAGTTCCCATTCGATTTGTTCTCACTATATTACAATCTTTTTTTCCAGTTTTCATAGTACAATAATCAGTTGGTTTAGAAGACTTAAGTGAATTAATAAATTGGTGATAATTAGTGTATTGAGACCTCGTAAATGGGTAAAAACTATTAATGGGCATACGAAATACTTCAACACGAATCATGTTTATGTCAAAATCAAAATTATGGGCAACCGCAAATTCACACTGAGTATACATGTCCATAAATTCTTTAAGAGCAACTTGAATAAAAACTCCTTGTTTATTTGAAATTTCACGCGAAATACCATGAATTGCGGTACTTTCCTGTGGAATATCAACCGATTCAGGCAGCTTAATAATATGATCACCCATTTTAACAATTGACATATTAGATATATCATATACAATAAAACTAAGTTGAATTATGTGTGGCCACCAGTGTAAATTATCCATTGTAACTGGAACACCCCTCTTGCACTTCGGTAATCCAGTTGTTTCAGTGTCAAATACAATACAAAAAGTCATGTTGAACTATAGTTTAGTAACTAAAATATTATTATTATATCATAGACTTTATTACAATCATTTTTTTTTATTATACAAAAGGTAAATATATATAATAAACTAAGAACATTTTTAAATAAAAATGATTTGAATTTAATGATATCATAATTAATCAACACATCTATCAGATTATCTGAAACAAATAAAGTTTAAAACAATAATGATGCATAACACAAACCATATTAATAATGTACATGTTCTTATTGCCGAAAATAAGCATGTTGTTAAAGAGAACCGTAAAAAGTTGAAGGAGGCCGTCAAGAATGAGAAACTGGCAAAACAGGAGGCAATCAAGAATGAGAAACTAGCAAAACGGGAGGCAGCCAAAAATGAGAAACTGGCAAAACAGGAGGCAATCAAGAATGAGAAACTAGCAAAACGGGAGGCAATCAAGAATGAGAAACTAGCAAAACAGGAAGCAGTCAAGAATGAGAAACTGGCAAAACGGGAGGCAATCAAAAATGAAAAAATGGCAAAACAGGAGGTATATAATCATACATATTGTGAGAACAAGCTTAAGGATATTAATAATATGTTATCTCAAACAAATAGTTCATCAAATACATTAAAACCAATACAAATTGATTTTGAAGATGAAAGAAATAAAAGACATGATAATACTATATTCAATACATATACTTGTTTAATAAATCATAAAATAAATGAATTACCCAAATATATAAATAAAAAAAAATGGGAAACATATAAAAAAAAATATAATTATACAGATGATAAAATTTTTAATGAATGTGATAAATCTAATATGCTGGCCAGAATAATTAGTGAATATATTTCTAAAATTACTTCAAGGCAATGTATTAAAGATGAACAAATACAACTTGCTATATGTAATAACATGTGCAAAAAACTCCAAAATGGTATTTATATAAATAAACCAAATACATCGTTAAGACCAACCAAAAATGGACAAATTGTATCAGAAGAAAAAAAAACAAATTTATGTTTAAAATCTTTTGATGCTCAAATTACAGGCAACTTAAATGGGTTTGTATGTGCAAAAATATGTTATGGTTCAGGCGGTCATCAAGATAATGTATTTGAAGAAATGGATACGGTTTGCGAATGGTGGAAAAAATATAAATTTAATACTAATAAAATTCTTGTTATATTAATTGACACTGACTTAAAAAAAAAAAAATTGAACCTTACAAAAAAATATATTGACATAAATAATATAAAAATATTTAATCATGTTGAATTTCAACAATACCTGATTGATATTAATTAGAAAGCATAAAATTACATATTTTAAACCCTAAATCAAATGATATACGCTTTCTTGCAATTGTATTGCTTTCACGATAATTTGTTAAAAATAATGAGTTGTATTTTTCTCTATTATCTTTTATATAACAATTCATTTTGTCTACTAATTTTTTTTGTTGTTCTAATGATAATGGAATATTAATAACCAATGTTGCATAACTTCTTGCTGATAATTTTTCAGTATTATCAATAAATCTTTCATCATCACTTACTAATTTAAAACCTAATTGACTATTTATATTATCATCAATACATTTTAATAATATATTTGTAATATATTCTTTTGTGTCTCGTGTCGCTCTACTAACTTTTATTTTTGTATTTTGTGGAATTTTATAAATTTCACCACCGATTGAATAATTATTACTTGAACTTAAACATATACTCATTTTTTTACAAGATGGGTAAATGTTTATATTTATATTTGTATTTGTATTATTGATTTTATTTATGTTTTTAGTAAACTGCATACTACAAACAGTATAACTGGTATCATCAAATACCCTTTCTTCAAAAATATTAATCTTATTGATTGTATATTTTTCTATAAATGATTTTCTTAATTTAACATCTGCTTTTCTTATAGAAGACAAGAAATTTAATGGAATAATAATTATACCACCCAAACAGACATTATTTATTAAACTTAATAAAAAGCATTTATATAAATCATCACATTTATATATTTCATACAAACTTTTATTTGTGCCTTTGTTTTTTGCCAAATAAGGAGGATTTGTTAATACAAATTTGTTTGTATAACATGGTGGGACTGTTAACGTGTCTTGTTTTATTGTATTTTCAATTTTTGGATCAATATCATATAATTCAAAACTATACCTTTCTTTATTTGAAATAAATTTTAACAAATCACCTTTACCAACAAATGGTTCTATAATTGTTTGTACATTATTTGGTATTTCCATATCTGAAAGAATATATTTATAATTTGTAGTATAAAACTGACCTAATTCGTGTTTAGACATGTATTATGTATATTTATATTATATATTTAAATCTATGATATAATTAATCATTTTTTTATTATACAAAAGGTAAATATTGAATACTATCATTATCATACATAGTAACACGATGAGGTTGATTAATACCCTCAACATATACAGTATCGTCTGCCGAAAGTCTATCAACGCCATATTCAGTCATTGCACTTCGTCCATTTACAGAAAGTGGAAGTTTAATTGCATTTTGTTGGTTACTAATAGAATAATATTGCCATTTATCGCGACTTGTATGTACAGGACGCCCCATTAATGATATGATATTATTGTCGCTACTTTGATTCATAGGAGTAAGCATTCCAACTTGACGATATGTTGAATTTACAATACTCCCAACATTAGTTGAAATTGGATATAAATTAGAAGGGCGGGGCACAACCCCAATACTATTTCCGACAAATACATTATATCTCTCGTCCCTTAAAGGAGGAACGTACGGATTACGTACAATATCCCTGGGTCTACGATTAAAAAGGTTTACTAAATTATTATAAGGCCAACTTGGGAGAAATCTGGGAATAACACCCCAATACATATTTGTATTATTATGATTTGTCGTTGATGGTTCATAAACATTTTTTTGGGATTGGGTGTTTTGTATATACGACTCATTTATGGATAAATATAATAACCATAAAATACTAAATACAATAAGTAATGTAAATATCATTGTTGTTGTTTCAATACATATAACACCAGGACTGCATTTTTTCATATTTTAATTATATAAAATACAAACTATTTTATTTTATATTATGCGTATAAAAGTATTTACATATAACTATATTAGTATTAATTAAAACCAATCAATGGGTATTCCAAGTTATTTTTCATTTATTGCTAAAAATTATGCACGAGTGCTTGAAAAAATAAAAACAACACCAAATAAAAACAAAACATCTAAATATCATAATTTATATTTAGACTGCAATTCAATTGTTTATGACGCTGTTCACGAGTTAAAGGAAGAACTTTATAATCCATCTTTAACAGAAATTAACAAACGTTCTTTAATAATTGAGAGAACCCTTGAAAAAATAAAAGAATATATACATACAATCAACCCGTCAAATACGGTGTTTATTGCATTTGATGGAGTTGCCCCTGCTGCTAAAATGAACCAACAAAAATCAAGACGAACTCGTACAGCAACTCTCTCCAAATTAATTAAAAATACTGATAACTTAAAAAGTGAATGGGATACAACCCAAATAACACCTGGAACAGTATTTATGAATGAATTAAGTAAACGAGCTCGTGATATATTTAATACTCCAACCGAGTATAATTTGACTAATTTAATTGTATCGCCTGGTGACGAAAGTGGTGAAGGTGAACACAAAATATTTGAATATATACGTAATAATTCAAAAGAACATGAAATGCAATACACTATTATTTACGGTCTCGATGCTGATTTAATTATGTTGTCTATTAACCATTTAAGAATTGTTCCAAATATTTACTTATACAGAGAAACACCTCATTTTATAAAAAGCATCAGTAAAGATATTGACCCCAATTGTGCGTATTTACTAAACATTAATGCACTTGCTAATAGTATTTCGGAAGAAATAGGGACATCTCAATTAAGAGTAACCGATTATACATTTATTTGTTTTTTTTTAGGAAATGATTTTTTGCCCCATTTTCCATCTATTAATATACGAACAGGTGGTATTGATAAAATGATGGAGGCATATTCGTCTATTATTTTATTGTGTTCTAATGGGTTATTAAATAAAGGAGTTGTAAATTGGAAATATGTTAAAGAATTAGTTGTATATTTGGAAAAGAACGAGAGAAAATATTTTATTACCGAAGTAATAAAGCGAGACAAATATAATAAAAATAGGTTATTTAATTCTCAACAAAAAGAAGATAAAGATGCGTCATTACTGTTACAAATAGATAATATTCCTACAAGTGAAAGAGTATTTGAACAAAGTATTGCACCAGCACTTAATGGATGGGAAAATAGATATTATCAATTATTATTTGGATTAAATTATGTAACTGAAGAAAGAATAAAAGAAATATGTATTAATTATCTTGAAGGACTTGAATGGGTTGCTAAGTATTATTCAGTTGGATGTCCTGATTGGGAGTGGACATATAAATACCATTACCCACCATTATTACAAGATTTAATTAAATATATTCCAAGCCAAAGTACTGTATTTATTCCATTAAATAATTCTCAGCCAGTAGCGCCAATAGACCAATTATTTAAAGTATTACCCCAAGGAAAATCAGAACTATTACCAAAAGAATATCAACAAAAATTTAATAATATTCATAAAAATGATAAACCTACATTTCAGTGGGCTTTTTGTCGTTATTTTTGGGAATCTTCAGTTGAATGAAACTAAGCTGATTTAATGTTATGTTTGTGAACTATAAATTTGTATTTAAAAAAAGTAAAATAAATGTTTTAATTTTTAAAAAAAAATGAAAATTATATTTTGAATACTAATGACACAATCAATCATATAATATGTATACATTTAAAGACCTTTATGAGTTTCTTCAATCGCACAAAGAAAATAATATTTTACATTGGTTAGAAACCCCATGGACTGGTAAAGATAAACAAGAATCTCTGTTAAGGTTATTCGCTGGACTTGGGTTAATAGACAAAACAAAAGCATATGATATTTGTAAGGGTAATTACAATGAAAAAACCATAACAAAAAATACTACAATAAAAGATGTATTTTACAATCAAAAAGATAACCTTATTAATTTAAAAGATAAAGGGGATTCATCTGATTTGACCGGTATTTGTAAAAATAATGAAAAACATTTATTAGTTTCAACTTCAAAAAATTTAAATAAAACCCAAGTTGGAAAACTTGATATTGATAAAATATTAACAAATTTTAAACAGTATGAAGAATATACTATGTCATTATGTATATGTGTTAGAGATAGAATTGGGTTTGAAACTATGAAAAATAATGTAGAAAAAACAAACCATCAATTAAAATCATTGTTAGAAAAAGAAGATACTATTATAATTGACTGGAATGACTTAAACCAAGCATATCATCAATTTAAAATATTCTATATATAAAGAAATCTTTTAAATAAATTATATATATGAAATTTTTATATTATCTAGCATGTATTGGTGATCCTGATTTAGATTTAAAGTTAAAATTACTATCTCACAATTTAACTTATTTGCATAAAAATCTTGGTACAAATTTTGATGTCATGATTAATTCATATGAAACTAATAATGATAAAAATAATAAAATAAAAAATACAGTACAAACTTTAAATTTTATAGATGAAATGTTTTTTTATAATAAAAAAGGTGTTTTGACAGAGGTATTTTTAGCTAATACTTACAATAATAATGTAGACAACTACGATTTTATATTTTTCGTTTTAGATGACATCAAAATTGAAAGTATTGATATTTATGATATGATACAAATAAAAAATAAATATAATATTGAAATATTTTCACCAAAAGTAATTAATAGTTCTTGGAAATTTATGAATATGTATAATCACCTTACATTTCATAATTTTCTTGAAATTTATTTTCTTTTATTATCTCCCAAGGACTTCCATAAATTCTTTAGTTTGCATACTATTGAAAATAAATGGACTTGGGGAGTTGACTTTTTGTTTGGATATTTAAATATAAATTCAGGTGTTATAAATAAATATTCAGTTAAACACATGATACCGAGTAAATCTAATCAACAAGAAGGACACAATTTAATGATGAATTATTTAAAAGAAAACACACCTTTTAAATCTTTAAACGAAATAAGAAGCAAATATAAACCTATTAAAGGTTATATAATAATCTAGATTATTCATATTTGTCAAGCATTAGATAGTCATAATTTATATTACATTTTTCAATATCACTATAATCAGCTCTTTGTGTTACTGTTCTTGGAAAAATCATTTTCCAATTATCTTTGTTTTGTAATTGTTGCCAATAAACATCAATTGCGTAAAAATAATGTTCTAAGAAAAGTATTTGATTGTATTCAATTAACAGACTTTAATATTATCGTATTAAATGGAAAAAATAAAAAACCTGATTTAACCAAAAAAAATATTATTATTTGTTCTAAACAATTCTTACAGACTAAAGTTGATAAAGGACCTGATAAAAAGTGTGGGGACAAAACAACAAGTATTTCTTGGTTAAAGAAAATGTCTTTTGATATGAGATTTATTGATGAAAGTCATAATGGAGGAACAACCGAATTAGCAAAAAAAACATTAGAATGTTATGGAAATCAATCATTTACAGTTCAAATTACAGCAACATACTCAAAACCTATAAATGATTATAATATTCCAAAGGATTGTTGGATTTTATGGGATTTAGAAATACTTTAATGTGGGTAGTACGTTCTCTTATTATCTTATTAAAAATACAAACATCATAGGAGACACAGAAGTTGTTTGTGAATATAATAAACAAATCTACAAAAGTGTTTGTAATTTAAATGGTATGGATTATTTACCAAAATTTATTAATAATGAAACTATTAATATTATAAAAAAATTTATGAATAATGACTTGCCAAAAGTATCATTTAATACTTCTTGTGAGTTGCATAATACAACACATAAAAACAAATTAAATGATGATAAAAAAGATGACTATTTATATCCTGTAAGACATACCACAAAAAGAAATATTAGATACTCAAAAATAAAACATACCAAACAAGATGATAAAAAAATATTACTTAACTTATCAGGTAATTTAAACCCTATATATGATAATGGAACTATGGGATTTACACAGGCACAAATGTATTTATTAACAGATAAAAAAGAGTATGTTAATAATCTAAATAGTAAATTATATAAATTTGTTTTTAATATTTGCAAATGGTCTGGGTTTAATATTGAAAAAATATACCATAATATTCCATTTATTGATAAAAATAAAAGTGACGAGGAAATATATAAATTGTTTAATCTTATAGAAGACGAAATTAAAATGATTGAAGGTTTAATCTAAATATATAATTAATAAAAAAATAAAATAATTTAAGTAATTGCCAAAAAGGGACAATGGCGCGTTTTCTTGTTATTTTTTCAATTTTGAAAAACAAAAATCAATATTGGACATTTATAAAATGTCCATTTTTAAATATCATAAATTAAAATGGGAAAAAAGATGAAAAAACGCGCCAAAATGACTTTTTGAGGACCTATAAATTTTAATACCATTGATGCTTTAAAATGTAAAATAATACAAATATAAATGTTAGCATACTTAAAATATGGCTAAAAAACGCGCCAAAATGAAGAAAAATGGTCATTTTATAAATATTGGACATTTTTAAAATGATACATAAAAATCCCCAAAAATCCCCTTAATATAAAAATAAAAATATTATCATTTTACGACATCCTTTACCTAATGATATTTTTTTAAGAATTAACTGATTTATGAGCATAGGGGATAAATGATATACAATGGTATATAATGGTATATAAAAATCCCCAAACCATAGTGTAGTAAAAAATATATTTATATGTTAAAAATATATTAGGGCGAATGGTAAGGGCAATAATGTCCAAATAAATGTCCAAAAATATGCCAAATTTGTGTTTTTGATTAAAAACGTTTTTATTTAAAAATTGTATTAGGAAGTCCTGAAAATACAAAGGTAATTCACTTAAATATTTCTCATAGTAATGTTAAATAATTTATCCAATTTAATTTATCCAATTTACAAAAGTTAAATTTCTCCCGTACAACTATAAATAAATTATTATTATTTATTATTTATTATTATTATTGTATTAGTATATAATAATTGGCATGTTTTCTGATTTTTCAATTGATAATAATACTCGTATTACTGAGGACCAGTGCTATTTAGACCAGCGTTCTATTCAAAATACTGCTCAATGTAATTATATGACCCAAAATTTTTTTAGTGCAGATTCCACAATGTCCAAACCTATTAGTTTAGCAACTTCGCAACCAGGTGTGTTTTTTAATGGCGGACACAGTGTTGGGGCCGGTGGTTATAATATTGATGAAAGCACAATGTTACAGAGAAGCATTGTCCCAGATGAACCAATCTCTCGCATTGATCTTTTTTCTCGCCCATTTGTTACAGTCCCCTTTTTAGGCAGAGGGGCCGTTAACCCAGACCTCGAGCATAAGCTTATGCATGGAACCATTACAAGCAGCCGCAAAACACAAGTACAATCAAGTGAATTAAATAATATTGAGTATGCTCATACACCTTTACTTCCCGATGCTCAAAATCATATTAATAGTTTATCTGTTGTTTTAGAAAGTAGTAATAATGAATGGCAAAGAGGTGGAATTCCTACAAGAGAAATTAACTGTGATATGAAATAATTAAGTTATTTGTCATATTGTATGTGTAAAAATATCATGGATTTAAAAAAACAGGTTGATGTGTTAAAACATTTCCATTTTGTTTGAAATGGAAATGTTAAATTAATATTTTTTTTTAAAATGTTGGTCTTTGATTTTTTTCAATAATTAAAGGGTCCGGCATAATAATATTTTGGGTTTTAAATAAATGCATTTGTTGTAAATTCTGAACTTTAGGTTCAGGAACAAATGTAGGCATTGGATTAACCAAATTTGTTGAACCAATACCTCGTAAATTTGATTCAATGTCGATTGCGTTATAAGCTAACTGGGTATTAGGAAGCCATGAATGAATAAACCCGTTACCCGGTAAATATGTTTGTTCAGGTGTTGCAAAATGTTCTGCTGATCTATATTGTTGAATTGAATTTTGTTGTATTCTCTCTAAATTATAATTTCCTGGTGTATTTTTGTTTCGAGTGCACGACATTATATGATTATAGTATTATAATATTAAATATTTTTAGTAAATTCCTAAAATGCATTTAAGGCCAATAATCTTTAATATTATTAGTCCATGCGACATTATATCCTTTTCTATAATCAATTGTAAATACATTTGGTATTTTATTTGATGGAGTTTTAATTGAAAACATACTTAAAAATATTTGTGGCATGTATATGTATATTATGTATATACATGCGTTTATATTAATTTAATTTTACTTGTATTTTCTTTATTTGATTGCCTTATTTATACCATACCCAATCATAATAGCACCCATTGATAACATTGTATTAGCAATACCATAATAGTATCCATCATTAATAAAATTGCACATTTTAATATTTTTTAGTTTATTAATACCAATATTTTCAAAATATATCATAGTAAATCCAGGAATCATTGTAATTATCCCTTTAATTATAAAGGGATTTAAATTATTCAGTACTGGACAATGTGTTATCATTAATATAATATGTGTTTGATTAATTGGTTTTAAATACTATTTGTTTTTATTATATGTTGTGTTATTTTATAAACGTAAAAAAAAATGAAAATAAATTAATATATTCAAGAAATCGAAATTTGAATTATACTGAACCATATTGACGGCAATGTCTGTGTATGAGTTACTTCAATTAGCAGAGTATCCCACTTGTGTTTACGATAAACACGCCAACAAGAAAGCATTACTTCCTTTTACACGCGATGAATACCAAGTCTTGCCAAGTAGTTCTACCCTTAACAAGTTAAACACATGGGGCCCTCTGGGTTCTAAATTGAGTTCCAATGAAAAACAACTTGTCAATGTATCTGGCGATCAATACTACACCATTCGCTTGGATGGAAAGAATTTCTCTACCGTGTGCCCACATCTGCGTCGACTAGGTGTGTTAGAGGAGGGATATTCGCAAGTATTTGAAGATATGATGAAGGATGTTTGCTCCTTTCTTGTTGAGACACTGAGTAATGTTACTTATGCATACACTCAGAGTGATGAAATCACTCTGCTGTTCAGTCCCATGCCTTTTAACGATAAGCTGCAAATGTATGAGCCTCATGTGTATAATGGAAGAAGAGATAAGTTGCTAACACTATGTGCAAGTTTAGCAACACAACGTTTTAATCGCTGCTTGATCATGAAAGGTGGACTTGACGTGATGGAATCTTTACCTAATGTCATCTTTGATGCTCGAATGGGCGTGTACTCATGTTTATCAGATGCTTTTGAACTTGTACTTTGGAGGAGTTATGATTGCTCAATTAACGCAGTATCAACAACTCTTCACTTGGAACCTATCACTTCAACACCGAAGAAAGAAGTCGATTCCATGAACACATTGCAGAAATTGACTCTTCTGCACCAGTCAGGTCGAATGACTTCCATGACTCATCATCAGCGCTACGGAACGCTGCTATACCGGAGAAGAAAGCCTTGTGAAGTGACTAATCGACTCACTGGAGTCACAGAGGTTAAAAATAAATTTTGTGTGGAACAAGTGGAGGGACTTATTGTGAACAATGTAAAAGAAGGCAAATTGGTCATTGTGGAATCATAGAAGATAATATGCATTATATAGTTATGGTGCATGCTTACTATGTGTGTGTGAGAGAGAGATTATGTCAGCAGCAAGTGTAAATTTGTAAAAAAAATAATATTTATTACTTATAGTTTAAACATACAACAAATATCTCTATGCATATTATACTATTATATTATTTACTATATTATCTAAGCTTCGATTAAAAATCTCATTGCACTCTTTATTCCATTTATTTTCATCTTGTGGGTGTTCTGGGTAAAATAAATCATAGTCGCAAGGAAATGTTATGTCAGCCAAGTCTGACTGCTCTTGTGTTATCATTTTCATAATACTACTTTTTTTAGTAAGTGCCTTCATTAAATGATGTTCTCCCCCCATTAAATTGCGTTCTCCATCATGTTCATTTTTTAATGTAGTATAAACCACATACATTTGACTATTAGACCGTGTTGTCGTAGAACGAATAAACCGATAACTCATCTGGTATAAATCAATTGTATGATAACTGGGGCTTACAAAGCATACGCGCGGAAAAGCTCCATTTTTATCATCTAAATCAATTCCAGTTGATATAACTTTCATATT
>Ga0233436_1002741_pt1 | contig 12222 bp, 6 predicted proteins | sample SI_122_August201_2_FD_182723 | JGI IMG/M metagenome (GOLD analysis project Ga0233436, IMG submission 182723) | Seawater microbial communities from Saanich Inlet, British Columbia, Canada - SI_122_August2016_150_MG | ecosystem: Environmental > Aquatic > Marine > Inlet | place: Canada: British... | reverse complement strand
CGGATCTTGTTCTGTCAGACTCCAGCCGGATGTTTGACAATGTGTACGCAGCATCGCGGACTGTTCTTTTTTTGGATTAAACTGCTTAATCAACTTTGCCCATAAAAAACGCGCGGCACGTAATTTGGCAATTTCCATATAAAAGTTCATGCCGATGCCAAAAAAGAAAGAAAGCCGGGGAGCAAAACTGTCAATCGTCATTCCTCGATTTATCGCGGTACGCACATATTCCAAACCGTTCGCAATTGTGAAAGCCAGTTCCTGCACGGCTGTCGCACCGGCTTCCTGAATGTGGTAACCGCTGATGCTGACTGAATTGTAACGCGGCATGTGTGCGCTGGTGTGTTCAATGATGTCTCCAACGATACGCATCGAAGCAGCAGGCGGATAGATGTATGTGTTGCGTACCATGAACTCTTTGAGGATATCGTTTTGGATGGTTCCGCTGAGCTGCTCCTGTTTAACACCCTGCTCTTCCGCAGCAACCACGTATGCTGCTAAAATTGGTAAAACCGCACCGTTCATGGTCATTGAAACTGACATTTGATCGAGGGGAATTTGATCAAACAAAATCTTCATATCCTCTACTGAATCAATTGCTACACCTGCTTTTCCAACATCTCCAACGACTCGCTCATGATCGGAATCATAACCACGGTGAGTTGCTAAATCAAAAGCGACGCTAAGTCCCTTTTGGCCGGCGGCTAAATTTTTACGATAAAAAGCATTTGATTCTTCTGCAGTTGAAAATCCTGCATACTGACGAATTGTCCAGGGACGTCCCACGTACATCGTGGAACGTGGTCCACGGGTGAAAGGTGAAAATCCGGAGAGTGTTTCTTTGTAACCTAGTTTTTCTAAATCCTCGGCAGTATAAAGTGGTTTTATTTCAATTCCTTCAGTAGTTTTCCAATGAATTGAAGAAGTTGCTTTACCTTTTAATTCGCGGGAAGCCTGTTTTTCCCAGTCTTTTAATGTTGGTGAGGCTGGAGTCTTGGTTTTTGACTTTGACATATGTATTTCTGCTTTAAAAAGTACTTGTCAGTTAAGAATTGTTTACTCTTTACAACCTACAGTTTTCAACAATGTGTCTGAAGATGTCTGGGCACTTGTGATAGAGGCAGTATTGTCACCGGAAAGTGAAAGTTTACTGACGCTGTCAGATAGTTTACTGAGATAAGTGGTCATAGACTCTAGTGGATCGCATACCGCAGTACGGATTGCAGTCGGTAACAAACCTCCCGCACTTGCCCAGGCGACTAACTCAATTAAAACCGCGGTTTGTTCACTTCCACTAAGCGCATCGATAGCGCTTTTCATCCGGGCGCACTGCATTCCGTCACGTTCGGAAGTCCAGAGATGTCCGTCCATTGCTACTAGCATTGCAGCCGCGTCTGTACCGTCCGCACCTGTAACCTCAGTACAGGTCAGACTTCCCGCGGAACCACCAGGACTTGTGCTTGTACTGGTTGTTGCATTGTCATAAGTAATAATCTGGCTCAACTGCATTGCGAACGAAAGGGCGAAAGTATTAAGATAAATTTCGTCAGTAGTTAAAGGAGAACTATTATCACTCAGATAAGGATGCAGCAGTGCGGAAGCACTATCAAGATTATCTCTTGAACTCGTGATCGCTGCTGCCCGGGTTGTATCGTCAGCGATAACCGCTACACTCAACTGGAGAATATTTAAAATAGATGCTCCTGTAACATCGTCAGTACCTAAACTAACTCCTGAAGGCGCAGTGTACGCGGACGTGGTTGTGCCGGATGATTTAAGCAGATTCACGATATCATAGCCAGCCTTACCCATATAAGCGGAGGCTTTGTCTTTTCTTGAAGTACAAACTGATAATGCTGTATCGTAGTTTCTGGCGTCGAGAGCACTGTTACAAGCGCCGGTGTCAGACTCTTTCACCAAATCTCCGCAGGCGGAAAGAGCCACAAAAATTACTAAAAAAATATGCCACCGTGCTTTCAGTTGCAGATATTTCAACTTTTTCAGGAGATATATTAACATAGTTAAAATCCGAAATTAAGTTGAAAAATTTTACGTTCATCAGGATTGTCACCGATTTGACTTCCGGTTTCAGTCTTATAAACCGCATATTGGATATTTAGTCCACGAAAAAATATAAATGGGTTCAGCTCAAATCCATAGGTAAAATAACCTTGGTTGAAACCAGCACGAACGGCAAATGTACTTGCACCGGAATCTATTGGAAAAATTCCAATTTCAGTTCCTATGTGCAAACGTTTCCAAAGACAATCAGTACCTTTTCTGGACTGGCAATAGGTGTCATCCGCATGTTTCATCGCTAAGTCACGGATATCTATTGCATAGAGTAAACGTACTGGTCCCCAGGAGGGCTGCCATGAAAAACCCATGCTGTATTCCGGATTTTGATCTGCGGGACTGGTTTCATTGTCCGAACGATTGAATTTTAAACCGCCTACATTATTGGCCGTCATACCCCAGGTCATTTTTAAGGCAGAAGCAGTTTCAAGTCGTTTTTGAAAACCAAAATTATAAGTTTGTGCACGTTTCAGTTCGGTGAGCGAGCAGCTGCCAAAAGAACTGCTGATGTTTGAACTACTCAGAACTGTGCCGAAAGTAGCGGTTGTTAACGGGATATCACAACGCTCAATAGTTTCAATTCCTGCACCCAGCAGCCAGCGGCCACGCGCAACCGGCATGGCAAAACCATAGTTTTGAATTTTATCCAGACGAAAGCCAAAATCAATTTCAATAGCAACAGGATTTCTAACCCCTAAATCAAACTGTGTTTCTACTCCGCTGGCTGCACCGAAAGTCATCAACTCGCCAAAAGGCATAACCAGGTTTATATCAATTAAACTCCGGAAATGAACATTTTTGCCCATTAGTAAGGCAACTGTGTCCGCAGTTGTTGAATCACCGCTTAGTTTCGAGATTTCCTTGATAATACTGACTGAATCGTTTGAAACTTCCCATAAAAATGGGAAACCAACCAGAATAGAATCTACGCTTGCCAGTCCTGCCGGGTTGTAAAATAGAGCATTTTCGTCAAAGCTTAGCCCAATACCTGTGTTGCCCATACCTAAGTTACGGACACCTTGTCCGGGTCTACGTAACTCACCGGTCTGAGCTTGGAGCGTGAAAACTCCTCCCAACGTCAGCAATATTATTGCGACAAAAAAATTGCGGATGTGGTAGCGTATGCGTGACATATTGACAAATTACTGTTGTTGCTAAATACAAATTTCAATTTCTAAAAATCATCCCCTAGATAGATGCACCCTTTGTGCAAAAAATGTCTTAGGCAGTAAACAGTCTCCTGTAACCGTACTTTGTCCCTGACAGTTTAATCATTTATCCTTAAATCTTCAATTAATTATGCCAAGACTATTCGCAGTTGATTCAATGGCAGTGCTTTACCGTGGTTATTTTGCCATGATCCGCACACCTCTTATCAATTCAAAAGGTTTAAACACCAGTGGTGTTAGAGCTTTTATAATGCAGTTGATAAAGATTATTGAAGATGAAAAGCCGGATTATTTAGCAGTTGCTACCGATTCATCTGAACCGACTTTCCGGCATAAGAGATATCCTGACTATAAAGCGACCCGAGAAAAAATGCCGGAAGATCTGGTTGAGCAACTGCCGTATCTGCCTAAACTGGTGGAATCTCTTAATTTGCCTTATTTGAAAATGCCGGGATTTGAGGCGGACGATATTGTCGGAACACTGATGAGACTTTGTCATGAAGCAGAAATAGAAGGTGTGATGGTTACCAGCGACAAAGATTTCATGCAGTTGATAACTGAAAAAATAGTCATGCTCAATCACAAAAACGAACGGATTGGAATTCCGGGAGTCCTTGAAAAATTCGGCTGCGTTCCGGAACAAGTAATTGAAATGCTCGGACTAATGGGTGACTCCTCGGACAACATTCCAGGGGTACGTGGAGTTGGTGAAAAAACCGCCATGAAGTTGATTGGAGAATTTGGCAACATTGAAACTGTTTATGAAAATCTCGAAAAAATAAGTGGAAAAAGCCTGAAAGAAAAATTAGCATCAGGACACGCGAGCGCACTTCTCTCCAGGGAACTTGCTACAATTGATTGCCATGTTCCGCTGCCGGTTGAACTTGACGCAGTTCATCTGGGAGAAACAGATTTATATGATAATTCGGAATTGTTTGCTTTGCTGGAAGAACTTGAATTTAATACTCTGCTTAATCGTCTGCAGAAAAAAAGGGGAACTAAATCAACTGATTCAGCTAAAGATTCAGTGCAAAAAGTGGCGGCTTCAGCGCTTAAAGAACCGGAGGAAGAGCTGGAGTATAATGAGGAAAACGAGCGCGGAGTTTTGGAAATTGAGTGTGAAAAAGTTGAAACCACGGAACAGCTGCGTGATTATTTGCGGGAGTGTTCCGCAGGAGAGGAACTGGCAATTGCCTTGAATATCAAGGGCGAGCACCAGTTGGATTTAAAACTTGAGGGACTCGCGCTGTGCTCGCAAACGGAACGCAGTATCTATCTTGATTTTAGTCAAACCGCTGTACCACAAAATGAAATGATTGCGGAAGTCAAAAAAATGTTTGAATCTACTGCAAATCCAAAGATCTTTCATGGGCTGAAAACAGCTGTGCAGTTATTTGCAAATCTTGCTATTGAGTTAACTGGAATTAGCTCAGATGTAATGCTTGCTGCTCACCTGGCAGATCCGCTGGCAAGACGCTATGACTTGGAATATTTGCTGGGACGCAAACTGAATTTAAGTAGAAAAACTTTGGGATCTGCTGAGACTGTTGAAAAAGAAAGTCAGCTGTCAATGTTTGACGAAGAGGACATTGAGGATCAAAACGAATATATTCTGCATTGTGAAAACGCATCAATCATTTTACGTTTGCACCGCTTGCTTTCCGAGCAATTGAAACAGACCGGAATGGATGCTGCTTTTCGCAATATCGAAATTCCTTTAGCAGAAACTTTGGCCAAACTGGAACAGTCCGGTATCCGTCTTGATCTTGACGTGATGGCAAAAATTGCGCTTGAATTTGAAAGTCGTTTAACCGAATTGCGTGGAAAAATTATCGAATTAGCGGGTGAAGAATTTAATCCAAATTCCGTAATTGAGTTGCAGAATATCCTCTACGAAAAACTTCGTCTGCATGAGCGTTACAAGGTTAAACCAAAAAAAATAAAGTTGGGCAACCGTATGTCAACAGACGAAGAATCTTTGGAAAAAATTGCTGAAGACGAATTGCCGCGTACCATTCTGGTTTACCGTTCCATTAACAAACTGAAAAATACCTACGTTGATCAGCTGCCGACCTTTGTTCATCAAGCAAGCGGCTGTATTCATTCTACATTCCGCCAAACCGGAACCGCGACTGGGCGGCTTTCATCCGAAAATCCTAACCTGCAAAATATTCCGGTCCGCTCCAGCGAGGGACGTCGAATCCGCCGTGCCTTCATTTCTTCCGGAAAAGATAATATCCTGGTTTCTGCGGATTATAGTCAAATCGAATTACGCGTGGTGGCACATTATTCCAAAGATCCAACTTTCATGGACGCATATCGCCGCAACCTTGATATTCACGCCTTGACGGCTTCAGCCATTTTTAGTGTTCCGGAAAAAGAAGTGAGCCGTGAAATGCGTTCCCGGGCCAAAGAAGTTAATTTTGGGCTGATTTATCGAATGGGTGCGGAGCGTCTTTCAATTGTAACCAAAACGTCCAAAGTTGAAGCAAAAGAATTTATTGAACGATATTTTAAAAAATACAGCACCATTCACGCATTGCAGGAACGCTTTCTTGAACAGGCGCGTAAAGAGGGTTTTACAGAAACATTGTTCGGAAGAAGACGTTATCTTCCGGACATTAACGGAAAAGGTCTTTTGAAACGGATGGCCGAAGGAGCCGCGATCAACACGCCGATTCAGGGTTCAGCGGCGGAAATTATTAAGCTCGCCATGATTGCTGTTGAGCAACAGTTGCGTGAAAAACAAATGCTCTCAAAAATGATCCTGACTGTCCATGATGAACTGGTCTTTGACACCCTGAAAGATGAAGCTGACGAACTCTGTGAAATGGTTAAACAGACCATGGAAAATGTCGTTGGACTTGAGGTGCCGCTGCTGGTGGAAATCGGTAAAGGCGAAAATTGGCTTGACGCACATTGAGCTCAGTCGAACGGTAGCCCCGGACTACGTACTGTTGAAACACAAAGGCTGTAGTTTTTAGCGAGGAGTTCACGAACGGTAGCTCATCTCTCCGTAGCAGGCGGGATGTACAAAGAAAATTTCAAGAGAGATTCAAGTCAACCATTTTATGTTATGAAGAATTATTATCACAATTTGGTCATAAGGAATTGTCTCACTTCAGGGCAAAGGCGATAAAATATTCCGGAAAGGAATCCCCGCAGAATTTCAGTCCGGAGCAGAGCCATGGAACGAGTTAAAAAACCCAACTTTGTCATTTCGAACGTAGAGAGAAATCTTAGAGATTAGCGTAGCCTCAAACAACATTTCTCTCTTTAAGCAAAGACACACTTTTTTCATTCCGCTGCAGAGCCACGGAACGAGTTTAAGCAGGATACTACTCAATCTACGAAGCGCTCCGCAAGTGGTGCACTTTGGAGTTGCTGGAAGGTTAATTCACGAGAGGGTCTTCGAGAACTTCCAAAGCTGCGGTTAGGTCATAGCTTTTTTTACTAGCTTCTAGTTCCAAAGCTGGAGTAGCTGCTTGAAGCGAAGCGCTGATGAAGAAAGCGCAGAGTAGTCCGCAGAGCAAAGTTAAATAATACCGTTTCATCTTTAAATTTTCTTAAACTCTTTTGGATTACGACTTTGCATTGAATTAGTGAAGATACAGGTAGGACTAGCCGGTCATTTTCGAAACGCAGCGTGCCTCCTGTTTCAGCTAACATCGTATGAATTTTTTTTGCAGAACTAGTAGAAGATAATATAACGGATGTACGAATTTTGTCATTCTTATGAAGTGCAAACAAAATCCTTTTGAAAATAATTTAGCTTTGTTAGAATAAGACTTATTTTAAGTAAACAATTCCTAACACAGGAGAAAATCATGGTTACAGCACTGGTTCTTTTAAATATTGAACGAAAGCATATAAAGGACGTTTCACAACAACTGGTTAATATGCAGGAAATTTCGGAAGTCTATTCTGTGGCGGGACGTTATGATTTGGTGGCGGTTGTACGCGTCAACACTAATGAACAAATTGCTGATACAATTGCCGGAAAATTTGGAGAACTGAAGGGTATAACCGCAACAGAAACTTTGATTGCTTTCAATACATATTCCAGGCACGATCTGGAACACATGTTTTCAATCGGTGAGTGAGAAACAGATGTCCGTTGATAATTCACCGCAAAGTATAAAAGTCCGGGAGGCAATTTCCAACATGGGATTTTATAATCCTCCGTTGGAAAATAGAGATCCGGAAGAGTATATGCTGATGGACTTTAACGAACCGCCTCTTCCTCCTCCTCCGGAAGTTGTAGAAAAAATTACGGAATTACTAAAAAATCGAATTCATGCATATCCGATCTATGGTGATTTCCTGGAGAAGTTGGGTGAATATGTAGGTGTGCCTACCGAAAATTTGCTGCTGACAAATGGTTCAGATCAGGGGATTGACGTTATTTTACGCTGTTTACTCGAAAATGGTGATGAAGTTAAAATGGCTCAGCCCGGCTTTCCGATGTTCCGGCAGATTGCAGGAACATTAGGATGTCCTATCGATGGTCCGAAATTTCCCGCGGATTTCCGCTTTCCCCATGAAGAATTAAAAGCGTCGGTGAACGAAAAGACACGTTTAATTGTGGTCATTAATCCAAATAATCCTACCGGTTCCGCGGTCTCACTGGAGCAGATTGAGGATTTGCTAAAATCATTTCCAAATCTTCCTGTCCTTGTTGATGAAGCCTATTATGAATTTTCCGGTCAAACCTGTGTTTCCTTATTGTCGAGTTATCCGAATTTAATTGTAATCCGCACATTTTCAAAAGCGCTCGGTATGCCAAGTCTGCGTTTGGGTTATGTGGTTGCTAGACCGGACTTTATTATGCATCTGCAAAAAATACGCGGTCCGTATGACGTGAATGTGGTGGCGGTTTTTGCGGCACGTGAACAATTAAAACATCCTGCACACTGGCAGGGAATAGTGAAACATTTACTTGAGGAAAGCAAACCTGCGCTGGAAAAATTCTTTGATGAGCATGGGGTCAAGTATTATTCAAATCAAACAAATTTTATGCTGGTGGAACCTCAAGATCCAGTCGCGGCCTGTGAATTTTTGAAAGAAAATAATATTCTTGTACGACCGATGGGTCCCCCGATTTCACACACTTTCCGCATGAGTCTCAGGATGCTACCGGACATGCAGCGCTTTATGGAAGTCTACAGCAGGTTTTTGAAGACCTAGTTAAAACCTTTAAAATGGTGAGAAACTTGCATTTATGCTGGTTCACAAAGGGATCTCATGGGAGGTCGTCGTTTTCCAGGGACGGAAAATAATTGCCAAGGACGACAAGCATTTAAGACGACCTCCTGTGTACCCTCTTCAGTTTCTGCTTCAGCTTCAGTTTTACCTCTGCTTAAATCAACGCTCCTTTTTTACTGAACTCCTCAATTCTAAACAGTAAAAACTTGCTCCAGTTTTTTAAGACCATTGAGGATCGCGGGCATTTCCGGCGGTACATTTTTATAATCTAGAGTATTTTCCGGAATATAGCTCAATGCTGTTTCCGGTTCACAGAGCCATTCAATCAATTTTTCATGATTGAGTTTTGAAGCATCTTTGAGCTGTATTCTCAAACGGTTACGGTCGTGTTCAATTGTTTCAACTCCATGTAGTTGTCCCCAGAGCCGAACTTCCGCATTACGAAAAATATTCAATACTGATTCCGGCAGGGCACCAAAGCGGTTTTCAATTCCGTTACGGAAATCCCAAAGATCTTCCTTTGTGGGTAGTGTCCCCAAGGCTTTGTAAAGTGAAAGACGCTGGCTGGTACTGCGGATATAGCTTTCCGGGATCGTCTGGTCAATGTGATTCAGGCGAACATTAATGTCTTCCGGTGCTAATCCGGATTCTGCTTGCTGCAGTTTTTTAACCGCTCTGTCCACCATTTGCGTGTAGAGTTCCAGTCCAACACTGGCGATTTGTCCGGATTGTTCAGAACCGAGTAAATTACCGGCTCCTCTAATTTCTAAATCCCTGGATGCAACTTTAAATCCTGCTCCAAGATCATTGAGATCCTGCAGAACCTGTAACCGCTCGTGTGCAATTCCACTTAATATTTTTTCGGCAGGCACCAGCAAATACGCATAGGCTTGTACATTGCTGCGTCCGACCCTTCCACGTAATTGATAGAGTTGGGAAAGCCCGAAATTCTGGGCATTATTGATGATGATGGTATTTGCTTTTGGAATATCAAGTCCGGACTCAATAATGGTGGTTGAAAGCAAAACGTCAACCCGACCTTCAATAAAATCCAGCATCACTTTTTCCAGTTGCTGTTCTTTCATTTGACCGTGACCGATGGCAATCCGGATATTGGGCAGAATACTTTCAAGATAATTTCCGTATTCATAAATTGTCTCAACACGGTTATGTACAACAAAAACCTGACCACCACGGCGAATTTCACGGCTGACGGCTTCCTGAATAATATAATCATTGACCGGCAGCAATCGAGTTCTGACTGCTCTGCGGTCTGCAGGCGGTGTATTGACCAAACTCAAGTCACGCAGTCCCATCAGTGACATGTGAAGTGTACGCGGAATTGGAGTTGCCGAAAGTGTGAGTACATCGACTGCTGCTCTGAAACGTTTTATTTTTTCTTTGTGTTTTACTCCAAAACGCTGTTCTTCATCCACAACCAGCAAACCTAAGTCATGGAATTTGATATCAGTCGAAAGCAAACGGTGGGTGCCGATAATGATATCAATTTTTCCTTCATGCAGACGTTTTAGAATATCTTTTTGTTCTGTGTCTGTACGAAAACGGCTGATGACTTCAATGATAAACGGTGTGTCTTCAAAACGTTGGCTGAAAGTTTCGTAATGCTGCTGAGCAAGAATGGTAGTAGGCACCAGGATTGCGACCTGTTTTTCCTGCTGAGCTGCTTTGAAAGCACCACGCATCGCAATTTCTGTTTTGCCAAAACCAACATCACCGCAGACTAAACGGTCCATCGGCATTTCGGATTCCATGTCTGCCTTGACAGAACTGATAACCTCCAACTGATCCGGAGTTTCCTCAAAGGGAAAGCGTAGTTCAAATTTCTGCATTTCAGCATCGTCTGTATTGAAGGCAAAGCCTTTGCGAGTTTTCCTTTCTGCATAAATTTCTGCAAGCTCGCCGGCGATATTCTCCACTGAACGTGCTACTTTTGCGCGTGTTTTTTTCCAGGATTTTTCACCAAGTTTACTCAATTTTGGTGGGTTACCATCTGCATTTACATATTTCTGCACAAGGTGAAATTTACCTACAGGCACATAAACTTTTTCTTCACGTGCGTAAATCAGCTGCATAAATTCGTTGTTTGTGCCACCTGCAGAAATTTTCTGTAATCCCTGATATCGTCCAATTCCATAATCCAAATGCACCACATGGTCGCCTTCACGCAAATCATCCAAACTTCCTGCAACCTGTTGAACCTGTGTGCGTTGCAAACGTCGACTTCGAGTTTTTTCGCCAAAAACTTCTTCTTCAGTCAGTAAAATAAAATGTGTATTACCCTCTACGTCAAGTTTGCGAAAACCCGCAGAAACTTGTCCACTGATGATAGGAATAGATTTGTTTGAGTCATCAGCAGGACTGTTCTCCAACCATTCCAGCCACGGACAAGTTTGCGGAATCAGTTGCTCACCTGCGACAAAAGTTTCTACACCTAAATCTTCGAGAAGTTGCTGAAAGTGATCAGCATGTGTTTGATTTTTGGCACTCAGCAAAATGGACACACCAGACTTATACCATTTCTGAAGCAACTGCACCATGTGTCCTGCCGCAGAAGTTGCTGTTGATTTTTCAAATCCCTGCCGTAGAGAATGATTATTGACAAACTGAAGCTGATGCACTGTACGTTCAGCAACATCATTTTTAGTTTTGGAATTTAAAAACAATTGTGCGGATTTTTGTATTCGTGTTTCTAGTTCTCTGTTTGTTAAGAATAATGATTCCGGAGACAGAGTCAGTTTATTTTGCTGTGAACTGAGTTCATATTCCATGAATACTTCCTGATAAAAATGCTCCGCACGTTTCTTTACATTATTTTCTTCATCAACAACGAGCAGATATTCTGCAGGAAAGTAATCAAAAAGTGTTTCAAGTTTAGGGTAAAAAAGTGGTGACAGTGATTCAATTCCGGGAAAACTTTCACTTTTGCGTAAACTCTCATTTAAACGTTTTAAAACTTCAGTTGTACAAATTTTACGGAATGAAGGTAGAGTTTGGCGGGCATAATTAATCGTCTGCAGATTAAAGAGAATTTCATTGCCAGGCAGGATTTCGAGAGAAAGCAACTCTGTGTCTGAGGTGCGCTGAGTCTGAATATCGAATGGTTTGAGGTATAAAAGTTCCTTCTTTTCAGTGAATTCCATCCGCACAGGTTTTTCTCGATTGAGCGGAAAAACGTCCAGAATTACCCCATGAGTACTGAATTCGCCCTGATCTTCAACGACATCAACCTGATTATATCCGCAAGATAGTAATTGTTGCCGGATCAGTTCCGGACTACCGACATATTCCGTGCTGAGCGAAATTGTGTTTTTTTGGAAAATATCACGTGGCAGGAAACGCTGCATCAACCCGTTTGGAGTTGTAACGAGAATCCGTACCTTAGACTTGAGCAGCGCATCAAGTGTCTGAAAACGCTGAGCGACCAGACCTTTGTGCGGTGAAAAATTGTCATAAGGCAGCACATCCCAAAAAGGGAAAAAATACACTCCCTCTCTGCCTGAATAATAGTAAAGATCATTTAGCAAAACTTCTGCGACGTCAAATGATTCACAAACTACTACCAGCGGAATTGTTGTCTCTTCTGCTGAAGCCATTTGAGAGCTTAGCATGGAAAGTACAAGAGCTTTACTTGAACCGGAAAGTCCCTGTAAGTCTACAACTGTAGTGTCTGATTTTATTTTATGGAGGATATTTTGAAGTGATGCAGGCATGTTATAGGGGAAACCGAAGCAAGGGTCAGAGATCAAGTCTG
>Ga0233436_1002740_pt1 | contig 12226 bp, 11 predicted proteins | sample SI_122_August201_2_FD_182723 | JGI IMG/M metagenome (GOLD analysis project Ga0233436, IMG submission 182723) | Seawater microbial communities from Saanich Inlet, British Columbia, Canada - SI_122_August2016_150_MG | ecosystem: Environmental > Aquatic > Marine > Inlet | place: Canada: British... | reverse complement strand
AAAAATTTTATCAAATCGAAACAAAGTGGCCACAGTTTAAAATTTTATTTGAGTCATTAGGAAATTTAGCAAAAACAATACCCTCAGATAAGACAGTTTTAATTTTAGAAAGAGCTTATTTTTATGGGGGCTGGACATTATTTTCTCCTATTTTTCATAAACAAGAAGTCGTATCTATTGATTGCGTCATTGATAATCAAGACGATAGATGGGGAGCCCAGGAGTCCTGGTTAAAGGATGATAGGTGTATTAAGTGGAGACCAGATTTTGTTAATGGGATAAGCAATTTAGTTGATATAGAATCTGGATCAATGGATTATATTATTGTGCCAAATGTTGTACACCATGAAAAGAATCAAGATGAAATGTTTCAGGAATTTGCTAGAGTTCTTAAAAAAGGTGGGAAATGCTTAATTTTTGAAGGGCTAGTTCGTGAACTTCACCATATGCCAGATGACTATGTTAGGTATACGCATGAAGGAATGAGAGTTATGTTCGAAAAGCACGGGCTAAAGTTTGATAGTTATGAATTTGGCACAGGTGTATTTGATGTTATAGCATATGTTTGGCAGAATGCATTTGAATATTTACCTGAAGATCTTAGAAAAGAAAAAATGGAATGGTTTTATCATGAACATTTTCCATATTTGCAAGAGTTGGATCAGAAATTTAGAAAAAATTTAGTAAAGCCAGATAAAGCATTTCCTATGAGTTACATAGTTTGGGCGCATAAAGGCTAATCTTTTTTTATTATCTATTTTCAATGTAACTTTTCTTATATAAAATTCATTAAATGTATTTAGGTAAAAGAGTGTTAGCTGTTGTCCCTGCTAGGAGTGGCAGTAAAGGTGTGCCAGACAAGAACATGAAGATTCTTGGGGGTCTTTCATTGATTGCTAGAGCAGCAGAATGTTTAAATGAGCTGGACTGGCTTGATGCAAAAGTACTATCTACTGATTCAAATAGATACGCAGATGAAGGTAAAAAATATGGTTTACAGGTTCCATTTTTACGTCCAGATTTATTGAGTAGTGATAATGCAACAGCAATTGACACAATGAGACATGCTCTTAAAGAGGCAGAAAAAGAGTTTAATGTGGAGTTTGACATACTACTTATCGTTGAGCCTACATCACCATTTAGAACCAGTTTAGATGTTGAAAATACTTGTAGAGAGTTGATTAAGAATAATGTAGACTCAGTAGTTTGTGTTAGTCCATTAGATACTAAGTGTCATCCAGCAAAAGCGTTGACTATTCAGAATGGCAGATTGAATCATTATGATCAAAAAGGAAAAGATATTACAGCTCGCCAACAACTAGAAAGACTTTATGCAAGAAATGGTATTTGTTATGCTATAATTAAAGATTGCTTGTTGCGTAGTAATGATATTATTACTAACAAAACCAGAGCTTTTTTAGTTGAACGTTATATTGTAAATATTGATGAACCAATTGATATAAAATGGGCTGAATTCCTAGTGCAAAGTGGTTTTGTTAAATTAACATCATAGTATGAGTCCTATAAAAATAAGTGCAGTTTTGGTGGACAGGGCAAATTATGGTCGCCTTAAACCGATTCTAGAAATAATGCGCGATGACTCTGATATAGAATTAAACTTAGTCTGTACAGGCACGATGTTGCTTGGTAGATTTGGTAGGGCTGTTGAGTCGGTAAAAAATGATGGATTTGATGTCTCTGAAGAAATATATATTGAGCTAGAAGGATCAATCCCAAGCACAATGACAAAATCAATTGGTCTGTCAATCATAGAATTATCAAGCACTTTTCACAAACAGTCTCCAGATTTTGTGCTATTAATTGGTGATCGTAGTGAGGCTCTTGGCGCTGCAATAGCAGCAGTATATCAAAATATCTGTTTAATACATATTCAAGGTGGAGAGATTACTGGCTCAATTGATGAATCTGCACGTCATGCAATTACAAAGTTAGCGCATTATCACTTTCCATCTACAAAACAAGCGCGTAATAATATTATACAAATGGGTGAGCGCAAGGAAAATACATTTATGTATGGATGTCCAAGTGCAGATGTTATATCCAATGCTAGAAAAAGTCTTGATAAGGAGATATTCAATGTAGGAGTTGGTCCAGATTTGAATTTATCTGATGACTATCTTCTTGTTTTATTTCATCCTGTTACAACAGAATGTGATAGCTCTGAAAAGCAAATGGAGGAACTTCTACACTCTATAAAAGAGTTAAATATACAAACAATATTGATTTGGCCAAATATAGATGCTGGTGCAGATGGAGTGTCGCAAGCTATACGGAGATTCAGAGAAAACAATAGCAAGGCTAAACTACATGTATATAAAAATTTTGAACCAGAAGAGTACATACCATTACTAGATAATACAGTTTGTGCGATTGGTAATTCATCTAGCTTTATTAGAGATGCATCTTTTTTAGGGACGCCAGTAGTTCTCATTGGATCAAGGCAAGATGGAAGGGAAAGGTCTGATGCAGTGATAAGGGTAGAGCCAAAAAAATCAGAAATTATACAAAAAGTACAGATACAGTTAGATCATGGTAAATATAAAAAATCAAGCTTATACGGGCAAGAGGGCGCTTCAGAAAAAATAGTTGAGCAAATAAAAAATCTGACTAAATATACACAGAAGAGGTTTGTTTCTAGATAAATATTTTCTAATTAAGTAAGGAGAATCTCATTAACATAACAGCATTAATAACAGGAGCAGACGGGTTTATTGGCTCACACCTAGTTGAAATGTTGGTGGTTAAGGGGTACAAAGTAAAAGCATTGTCCCAATACAACTCATTTAATAATTGGGGATGGTTAGAGAGCGTTCACTGTAAAAATAAAATAGAAATTTTAACTGGCGATATTAGAGATCCGAACTATTGTAGGTGTATTACTAAAGGTGTAGATATAATTTTTCACCTTGCGGCACTTATTGCTATTCCATATTCTTATGTTGCTCCAGATAGTTATGTAGATACTAATATAAAAGGAACCCTCAATATTTGCCAAGCAGCAAGAGACAATGGAAATATACGAGTTATTCATACATCAACTAGTGAAGTCTATGGGACAGCAAAGTATGTACCAATTGATGAAAAACACCCATTACAAGCACAGTCTCCATATAGCGCAACAAAAATAGCTGCAGATGCAATGGCAATAAGTTTTTATAATGCATTTGAGCTGCCTATAACTGTTGCTAGACCATTCAATACATATGGGCCAAGGCAGTCTGCAAGAGCAATTATACCAACCATTATTACTCAAATTGCTAATGGTGAAAAAAAGATTAAATTAGGTGATTTAACACCAACCAGAGACTTTAATTATGTTGAAGATACTTGTCGAGGTTTTATTGCACTTGCAGAAGAAGATAAGACTATTGGTGAGACTGTAAATATAGGGTCTAACTTTGAGATTAGTATTTCAGATACACTTGACATAATTAAAGAGATAATGCAAAGTGATGTAGAATTTGTTTCTGATGAACAGCGAATTCGTCCTGAAAAATCGGAAGTATTTCGTCTCTGGTGTGACAACACAAAAATAGAGAAATTAACTGGGTTTAAAGCACAATTTGACCTTAAACAAGGTTTACAAAAAACCGTAGAGTGGATTACGATGCCAGATCATTTAAAAACTTATAAATCAGAAATTTATAATGTCTAATAAGCCAGTTTTAAATGTTGGAGGTAGAATGGTCGGCGAAGATTATTTACCACTTGTTATTGCAGAGATTGGTATTAATCATGAAGGCAATTTAAAAACAGCATTTGAATTAGTTGATGCAGCAGTTTCTGCAGGAGTAGAGGTGATAAAGCACCAAACACATGTGGTTGAAGATGAAATGAGTTCAGCAGCTAAAAAAGTGATACCTGGTAATGCAAATGAATCTATTTATGAGATCATGGAAAGGTGCTCACTCTCTGAAGGAGATGAAAAGAGACTTAAAGAGTATATAGAGTCTAAGGGTGTAATATTTATTAGTACACCGTTCTCAAGAGCAGCAGCAGATCGACTTGAACAAATGGGTGTTTGTGCTTATAAAATAGGTTCTGGAGAATGTAACAACTATCCATTAATAGAGCATATAGCTTCTTTTAAAAAACCAATGATTATAAGTACTGGCATGAACAGTCTTGAAAGCATATCCAAAACAGTGAAGATAGTTAAGGAATACAATATCCCTTATGCACTTTTACATACTACAAATATCTATCCAACGCCAGCAAGACTAGTAAGGTTAGGTGCCATGCAACAGATGCAACAAGAATTTTCCGATGCAGTGATAGGGCTATCAGACCATACAACTTCAAACCTTGCTTGTTTTTCGGCAGTTGCCTTAGGTGCTAATATTATCGAGCGTCACTTCACGGATAAGATGGAACGACCAGGACCTGATATTGTGAATTCAATGGATCCAGTTAAACTTAAAGAATTAATCTCTGGTTCGCAAGAAATAGCTATGATGCGCGGAGGCAATAAGGAAGCAGCGAAAGAAGAGCAACCCACTATTAATTTTGCCTTTGCAACAGTGGTAACAATCAAGACTGTAAAGGAAGGAGAAAGGTTTACAAAAGATAATATATGGGTGAAAAGACCAGGAGTAGGTGAGATATCGGCAGGAGAATATAATAGTTTATTAAATAAAAAATCTCTTAGAGATATTTCTATTGATACACATTTATTAAAGAGTGATATAGAGGGTATGTGTTGACTATAAAAATAGTAGTAACAGGTTCGACAGGTTTTATAGGTACAGCACTCTGTAAAAAGTTAGAAGAAAAAAAAGAGTATTCGATAATAAAAGTCACGAGATCAAAAAAAGATAAAGATGGGTTTTATCAAGTAAATAATTATCAGAATTGCCCCTCTGGAGATATTTTAATTCATTTGGGCGAAGACCCGGATAGGAATAAGGTAAATGAAGCAGGTAATTTTTATCAACAAAAATCAACAAAGGTAATAAAATCCATATTAATAAAAGACTATAAGAAAATAATTTACTGTTCATCTTCTGTTGTTTACGGTGATCAAGGAGTAGAGCCATATGGCGAAAATATGCCAACTTATGCGGATGACGTGTATTCAACAGCAAAATTAGAAAATGAAAAGAGAGTATTAAATTCAGGTGGAATAGTTGTTCGTTTATCAAACGTGATTGGTAATAATAAATCAAAAAATAATATTTTGTCAGATATAATTAAACAGCTTTCAGAGGAAGGCTCACTAACAATACGTAACATAAATCCAATACGAGACTTTATATGGATAGAGGATGCTGTTGATGCAATAGTGAGCTTATTACAAAAGAATACATCAGGAGTATTTAACATTGGAAGCGGTATAGCAACATCAATAGATCAATTAACAAAAACAGTTTTAAATATAGCCGGACAAAGAGATAGGGAAGTAAAAAGTATCATTACAAGTTCAGAGTATGCTTATAGTGTTCTTAATGTAGAAAAAATAAAAAAAATAACGGGCTGGAAACCTAAACATACATTATTTCAATCAATAAAAAAAATGGTAAACAGATTGTGAAAAAAAGAGTTATTGCGGTTTTTACCGGTAATCGTGCAGAATATGGACTGCAGTTTCCAATATTAAAAGCAATAGATGAACATCCAAAGTTAGATTATCGCCTTATTGTGTCTGGTGCACATTTGGACAATAATTTTGGTAGTACTCTCAAAGAGATTTATAGTGATGGGTTTCATGTTGATGCAGAGGTAAAAATAGATATGGATGCTAGTTCACTAGAGGCTAATGTACAAGCTATTGGAACAGGAATATTAAGTATTGGTGAAGCAATAAAAAAGATTAAACCAGATATCATGGTTGTTTATGCAGATCGTTTTGAAGGATTTGCAACAGTTATTGCCTCCACACAGATGAATATCCCGACTGCACATATAGAGGGGGGGGACTTAACAGAAGGAGGTGCACTGGACGATTCGGTGCGTCATGCCATGACTAAGCTTTCTCACATACATTTTACAACTAACCAACAAGCAAGTAACCGCATATTAGGAATGGGTGAAGAAAAATGGCGTGTACACACTGTTGGTTTTCCAGCAATAGATATGATTTCAGAGGGAAATTATGCAACTCCAGATGAAATTTCAGAAAAATTAAAAATTGACCTAAATAAGCCTATTGTGCTATTTACTCAGCACTCAGTGACTACAGAGTTTAATCTTGCAGTAGAGCAGATTGAAACATCTTGTAAAGCTCTAGAAGAGTTGGCAAAAAGTGACATACATATTATAGTTACTTATCCAAATAACGATGCAGGAGGGTTGTTCATCATAGAGAAATTAGAGGAGCTAGATGCACGCTCTATTGATAATATACAGATTCATCGATCGTTAGGTCGGTATCTCTATCATGGATTATTGGCATTAGCGCAAGATACTGAGAATAGAATAGTTTGTGCAGGAAACTCATCTTCTGGCATTAAAGAAACACCGGTTTTTGGGTGTCCAACAGTCAATATAGGTAGTCGTCAAAAGGGTAGACTGCGCGGTAAAAATGTAGTTGATGTGGATTATGATACTATATCAATCATTAATGCAGTGAATAAATGTATTAATGATAAAAGCTTTAGAAAGGTTTGCAGTGAGACAGATAACCCGTATTACCTAGGCGGTACAGGAAAGAAAATAACTAAAGTGTTGGCTGAAATATCATTAGATAAAAAATTAATTCAAAAACAGATGACACTTAAAGGTGAATATAAAGATGGTTGGTTTTGTTAGATTTCACACTCTTCTATATTTATCAAATGCACATCAAGTTATGTTTGTATGATTTAGACTATTAGTTTATTTTTTAGATACTATGGATAGTTATAAAAAAATAATTATTAATCACTTTGATTCAATGCATAAATCAATTGAGATTCTTAACAATGAGTTGTCAAAAATCGTCTTGGTAGTTGATAGTTGTAATCATCTAATTGGCACTATAACAGACGGTGATATCAGACGAGCTCTACTTAATCATATGACAATGGATTCCCCTGTATCAGAATTTATGTTCAAAAATCCAACTGTTGCAAAAAAAACTGATAGTAAAGTATATGTTCTTTCGGTTATGAGGAAAAAGGAATTGGCACAAATTCCAATAGTTGATGAAGACATGTCTATTATTGGCATTGAAACTTTAAAAAATATAATTGGCAAAGGAAAGCGTGATAATCCGGTTTTTTTAATGGCAGGTGGATTTGGAACTAGATTATACCCTCTGACAAAAAATACACCAAAACCACTTTTAAAAGTTGGGAAAAAACCTATACTTGAAGCTATCTTGGAGCAATTTATTGTTTCTGGTTTCCATACATTCTATATATTTACGCACTATAAATCAGAGATGATACGAGAATATTTTGGAGATGGGAGTAATTGGGGTGTGTCAATAAAATACATACAAGAAGAGAAGCCGCTTGGAACTGCTGGAGGTCTTGGCTTGCTACCTGATGATCTTCCAAAATTACCAATATTGATGATGAATGGAGATATTTTGACCAAAATAAATTTTGAGCAGTTATTAGATTTTCATATTAAAGAAGGGGGTGATGCTACTATGTGTGTACGTGAATATGATTTTCAGGTGCCATACGGAGTAGTTAAGGCAGATGGTTGTCGTGTCATATCAATTAAAGAGAAACCGGTACATAAGTTTTTTATTAATGCCGGGGTTTATGCGTTGAACCCGTCAATAATTGACGTTATTGATGGAGTTGACTATTTGGACATGCCTCAATTATTAGAGGAAAAAATTGCAAATAATATTAAAATAAATATGTTTCCAGTGCATGAATATTGGTTAGATATAGGTCAAATTGACCAGTTCAATAAAGCTCAAATAGACTCTAATAAAATATTTGAATGATTTTAAATAAAAATCTGTTAGCAATTATTCCTGCAAGAGGGGGGAGTAAGCGACTACCAGGGAAAAATATCCTTAATTTAGTGAAAAAGCCGCTTATTGCCTGGACTATTGAAGCGGCTTTAGATTCTAAATATATTGATAGAATAATAGTTTCAACAGATAGTCAAGAAATTGCTAATATATCAAAAAAATATGGTGCAGATGTACCTTTTATGCGTTCAATCGATCTTGCGAATGATAATACTGCATCGATTGATGTAGTATTGAATGTATTGAAAAAATTAGAAGAGGTTGGCGAGCTATATGATTATATAATTTTGCTACAGCCGACTTCACCACTCCGAACCGCACAGCATATAGATGAGTCAGTAGAACTATTACAAATAACAAGTAGTGATGCAGTAGTCAGCGTGTGTGAAGTGGACCACAGCCCGCTGTGGTGTAACACAATACTTGGCGATGATTTATCTGGTTTTATAGATAGATCAATTCTAAATAAACGTAGTCAGGATTTAGAACAGTACTACAGGTTAAATGGTGCAGTATACTTGTGCAGTGTAGAAAGACTAAAAGAAGAAAAAAATTTTTTTTTACAGAATAAATGTAAAGCGTACAAGATGAATAGAGAAAATTCTATTGATATCGATACTAATATTGACTTTATGCTTGCAGAGGTAATTATAAGTAAGAATAAATAGTTTAAGGGTCAAGATAAAAAATAAACAAGCAAGGTGGATAGGATATATCGCATATAAAATAGAAAAGTACAATTGGCAGATATAGATAGTGGGTTTGATTTATTTCGAGCACTATTTTTTTAAAAAAATATGGAAATTTAATATGAGAGAAGTGGGGATTATTATTGCAAGCGAACAAAAAAAGTTTTTGATTGCGTTAGCATTGCAGTTTATAAAGTTGCATGACTTCAAGGTGACTATATTTGCACGTGATAAGTATGTGGTAGATTTAGCTAACAAGATATTGCCAATCGATAATAAGATTCATGTTATTGATTGTTCTAAGTTGTCAGTTAAATTAGATACTGATGCTGCACTTAAAGAGGCTGAAAAAATTGAAAATAGATATAGTGTTAAATTATCTATGCTTTTATCAGAGGATCGGGCACTAGGGCAAGGATACCTGAGTAATGTTGAAAAAGTTCCAGATATTAAGCGTGCTTCATGGGCGTACACTAGAAAGATTAGAGAAATTGTTAACGAAATTATAACTAAGGAGCGAATATTAAACAAATTGAATATTGTTATTCAAAGATGGCCAAATAAAATTACAACAATGATTTTAAGAAACAAAGGAGCATCTTCTTTTTCGTTTGTACCCATAAAGTATGGTAATAGATATTTTTGGTCTGATAACGACTTTATTACAGGAGAGTTATATATAAAAAGACTTAAAGAGTATTGTGAAAATTATACTCACGGAGTTGTTTTAAGTTACGAAATTGACAAAATGGGTGATATAAAGAATAAAAAAGCAAAGTATACGTATACTTCAGCACTTAAAGCATCTGCCCAGATTTTAATAAATGATTCAAAAAACTTTGCAAGAGGCATAAATAAAATAGACTCATATCATTATTTAGGATGGCTACCAAGTAGGTTTAGAAGTGTATCAAATTACAAATATGTAAAGAAAAATTCAGTTAAACCAGGAGATTTATCAGAATATCAAACTGTATTTTTTCCCTTGCATCTGGAGCCTGAAGTGGCGTTACAATATTTTTCACCTGAATTCAGTAACTCTATGGAGGCTATTGTATGGATATCTAAATCGTTACCAGTAAACTATATTGTTGTTGTAAAAGAACAGGCAAATTCTTATGGGGTTAGGTCTAGATGGTATTACAAGCAATTGATAAAAATTCCTAATGTAGTAATGTCTCACCCTGATTCGCATAGTTGGGATTGGATAAAATCTTCCAATATAGTGGCAACTATTACAGGCACAGCTGGACAAGAAGCAGTTAATTTTGAAAAACCTGTACTTTCTTTTGGAAAGCATCAAATTATAAATTATTTGCCCACTGTTTACTATGTATCAAATTATATAGAAGTAAATAAAGCGCTAGACGGTATCATACACCAGCCTCCAACTCAAGATGACTATAATAAATCTAGGACTGCATTTATAAAGGCTCAGATAGAGTCATCTATTGATATGCCGATGCTTGATAATAATATTGAATTAGAGACGGCAGCAGAAGCATTGAACCATTTAGCTAATGAATATCCTGAGGTTTTTTAAGTTGGATTGTTTAGATGTTGAATTTACCATTAAAAGAAGTGAACTTGTGTATTTAAAAGTTAATACTTATAATAAACCACCTAAATTGTTTGTCTTATGTTTTCCTCATTTGGACACACTAGATAACTGGTTGCCGGTTGTTAATAAGCTGGAAGACTTGTCAATTTACAGAAAGAAGTTTACTTGACCGTGTAGTTTGGTATAACAATAATTGATCTTAATAAAAGAAAAATCAATAGTAAGTCAATATGATTGAATTACGTTTTGTATAAATTATTAATATTAATGGGTTTTTGTAATTGAATAATAGCCACACTACTCTTAAAGGCGAATTGCATATTATTATTAATCGTGATAATGGATGGACTTATCATAAGATTAAAGATGGTTATATTCTATATAAGGGAAATCTTTTTTCATGGGGAGAAGAACTAGGTAGCCTTGTATCGCTTCTTGATGATGATAGTGTCATTGAGTATATTTCTAATATACGAGGTAACTTTTCTTTGGTTATCAGCACTGATTATCGTGCAATAATTTCTGTAGACCATATTCGATCTGATTCATTGTATTATTTGTCTAATAATGAGTCGACAATAGTAACTGATGATGTTGGATACTTAAAAAAACAATTAGGTGAAGAATTTGATATTTCTAATTCATCTAAAATACAGATTTTGATGTCAGGATATACATTGTTTGAAGATACAATATATACTAGGATTAAATCGTTTATTCCAGGAGAAGTTTTCCTATATTGTCATAAAAATACTTCAATTTATAATATAAATAATTACCAAGATTGGTTTGGTAAAAAAAACAAAACTCCTGAATCTTTGAATTTATTATGTTCAAAATTTAATGATGTTATTTTAGAAGTTATGTCTGAAACAATTAACTCTTTGAATAATAGGCAAGTGGTTATCCCATTAACCAGTGGCTATGACTCTAAATTAATTGTATCAATTTTTAGACACTATAATTATGAAAATGTTATATGTTATACGTACGGAACAATCAATAACTTTGAGGCTATTTCAGCGGAAGAGTTTTCTAATAGTTTGGGTTATAAATGGATTTTTGTTGAATTAAAAATAAAAGAACAAATTAGTTTTTATAAAAGCTGTGATTTTTTCTCATATTTGGATTATAGCGATACAGTTGATTCAGTTCCCTATTATCAAGGACTTTATTCTATTAAATACCTAAAAGAAAAAAATTTAATTGATAATGATGCGGTATTTATTAATGGCAATAGTGGTGATTTTATTACTGGCGGACATATCTCAAAATTTTATCACTACTGTAATAAGAGTCACTTATCTAAGAGTGTTTTTAATGTAATTATAGATAATTTTTACTCACTATGGGGGCACAAAAAGACTTTGAGTAATACTGAAATAATTGCTAATAGGATAGAGGATCAGTATCAATATCTCAAAGATAACTATAGTACTGATGTACAAGTTTGTGACTTTATTTATTATTATGAATTTATTAATAGACAGTCTAAATATGTAATTCAAGGGCAAAAGACATTCGAATACTATGGGTATGACTGGAGGATGCCATTATGGGATTCTAAAATGATTGTATTTTGGAGTACTATTTCAAATTATTATAAAAATGAACAATTTCTATATAAGAGTACTATAGAAAAATACAATTATTCGAATGTATGGAACAAAGGATACAAGATTAATAAATATGATGGCATCAAGCATAAGTGTGCTATAAAGGCCTTTCAGAAGTATATTTATTCTGGAGAATCCGACAAGTTTATATATAAATTAACAAAATATTGTTAAAAATTGAGATGTATAATTTTTCTTGAGAATCTCTAAATACCTGTTAATAAATTTTATATAAAATATGGCGATTGATTTAAATTTTATTAGTGTTATTGGGTATGGGTGGACTGGCTCTAGTGCATATATAGATTTAGGGTCTAGATAACTTTAGAGGCATAATATCATGATAATATGCCTCTATGACAGTAAAAAACAAGTATGTAAAACATGCCCATATTTCTGAGGCTAAATTTAGACAAATAATTTTGTT
>Ga0233436_1002735_pt1 | contig 12243 bp, 7 predicted proteins | sample SI_122_August201_2_FD_182723 | JGI IMG/M metagenome (GOLD analysis project Ga0233436, IMG submission 182723) | Seawater microbial communities from Saanich Inlet, British Columbia, Canada - SI_122_August2016_150_MG | ecosystem: Environmental > Aquatic > Marine > Inlet | place: Canada: British... | reverse complement strand
CCGCCAGTCTTTAGAGGAGAGTAGCCAGATGTCCGACGATATCGATCTGGTCAAAGCGCACCAACATATCATCGACACCCCGGGGCGTGAGGCGCTTCCTCTGCCGCTCACGGCTTTGATCCTCTGCGGCGGCCGCTCCAAACGCATGGGCAGACCCAAGGCATTTCTCCCTTATGGTGGCACTACTATGATCAATCACATGGTCAATATTGTGCGCGACCTGTTTGCCGAGACCTTTATCATTGCTAACGAGCCCGAACAATTTGAAGACCTCGAGGTGGATGTGGTCAAAGACATACTGCCTTATCGAGGTCCTCTAGGCGGAATACTGTCTGGTTTGCTCGTAGCTCAATACAATCATGCCTTTGTCATTGCTTGCGATATGCCACTGATAGAGGTGTCTCTGATCAGGCAGCTGGTATCACAGAGAGAGGGACACGACGTGGTCGTTGCCGCGCATCAGGAGGGCATCGAGCCGCTCTTTGGTGTTTATAGCAAGGCTTGCATCAAGCCATTAGAAGAGTCGCTTTTTAACGGCGATCTTTCGCTTAAAGATTTTCTTTCTGGGCTGGATTCGGCGACCTTTGAGATCGATGCTAAAAGAGATTCGGAGCCCGAATCGGGTTCGGATTTGGGCTCCGAATCGGACGGCAGCCTGCCACCATATTTTAATGTCAATACGCCGCAAGATTATAGTCGGCTGGTTACGCGCGGTTCGGTGCATCCGCTTAATATCAACTCTAAACGTAGCTAGGCATGCGGCTATCTTTTTTATGTCCAAACCCTGTACCAGGCCTCGATCCGGCCGTCCTCAAGCTATCCATCTGGAAAGAGCTCCTGCATGCCTTTAGAGACAAGCATGTCTTTATTTATACTTTTTTGGTGCCGGTCGTTCTCTATCCTCTGATAGTGATTATGGCCTTTGACTTTATCTCTTTAAGAGAAGCAGCGCGCGAAAAATCCGTAAAACAGATAGGTCTAGCTGGTAAGCTCTCAGATTACGATCCTGCCCAACGCAGGGCCATCGATTGCTTGTTTGCAAATAAGGATTTTAAGCGCTACGAGCCTGAGGCTAATACCCAAGCAGACCTGGATTGGCTCATCGCTCGTGGTGCTATCTCCGGCTATGTGACCAAGGGCAAGAACAAGCAAAACGGCTTTGGCTTGGCCATGGTGATCAATCATGATCTTAACGGTATTGCTCTGGTGGCAGCGGCTAACGAGACAGTGGACAAATGGTACGACCAGACAGTGCGCGAGGCCTATAAACAAAAAGGGCTGTCTCCTTTTAATGCCAGACCCTTTAAGGTCAAGCTGCAAGACAGTGCGCCAGATCAAAAGGGTATTTTTTCTCTGGCACTGGCATTTTTTGTCTTTAGCATCCTCTACCTCAGTCTGGGTGCTGCCTATCCTGCTATATCTGTGTCAGCAGAAGAGTCCGAATTTTTTACTCTCGACACTATCCGCATCGTACCGGCGTCAGCCTGGTCGATGATGCTGGGTAAGTGGTGGTCTGTCTCGGCTATAGCCTTTTTGTCTGCGGTGCTCAATCTCGTCAGTATGCTGGCGGTGTCGGTCTTTTTGTCTCAGCAAGCCGGCAATCTCATCAAGGGTTTTAGCCTCAAAAGTGAATTTGCCCTGCCCGCGACTAGCTATGCCTGGCTCTTTGTGGCCTATGTCGCCCTGTCTTTGACGATAGCTGCTTGTATGATCCTCACGGCCTCATTGTGCCGCTCCGTCCGCTCTGCCCAACAATGGGTGTCCATACCCCTGTCTCTTTTCATTTTCATCCCTGTGCTGGCTCTGTATCCCAAAAACATACTGAGTGAAAAGACGGCTCTGGTGCCACTCATGAACCTCGTCCTCATGGTCAAGGCCTGTGTAGTGGGAGAGATTTCGCCCCCTCTTTTTTATACGGCGATGGGCATCTCATTGTGTCTGGCCGCTGTCTGCCTCTATCTGGCTAAAAAAATTCTTTTCGACATGGAGACCGACCCCCTTAAACTAGTATCATATCTGGTGAGGCAACACAAAAAAGCATGACTCTCGTCGTCAATCATCTCAAGAAACGCTTTTACGATCCTGGCCGTGGCGAATTTTTTGCCTGCGACGATATATCCTTTGAGGTGGCTAAGGGTGAGATCTTTGGTCTTTTGGGACCAAATGGTGCAGGCAAGACAACGACACTGCGTATTATATCGACTATTTTAAAAGCCACCGAGGGCAGTGTCACCGTCTGTGGGCATGATGTAGAGAAAGAGCCGGAGGCTGCACGTGCCTTGATTGGTTTCTTGTCGAGTACTTCTGGCCTTTACGAGAGATTGACCGTCACTGAGATCCTCCAGTATTTTGGACGATTGTGCCAGGTCGACGAAAAAACTCTTGCAGAAAGGATCAAGCGCTTACTGTCCAGCTTGCAGCTGGAGCCTTTTGCAAAAGCCCGTTGCGGGTCGCTCTCCCAGGGGACACGACAAAAGGTAGCCATAGCTCGGGCCATCATTCATGAGCCGGAGCTGATGATTTTGGACGAACCGGCCAATGGTCTGGATGTATTAGCGACGCAGGTCATGCATGATTTTGTGCGGGAGAGCAAGGCGCAGGGCAAGAGCATCGTATTATCGACACATATCATGGGCGAGGCAGAAAAGCTCTGTGACCGTATCGGGATTATTAATAGCGGCCGCTTGCTCGCCTGTGGCACCCTGGATGAGCTCAAGCAGCAGACTGGTGGCAATAATCTCGAGGAAGTCTTTATCAGTCTGGTCCAGGACAAAGATCTGATGAGGTCGTGAGTTGATCGTCTTTTTAAAAGAACTGCTCGAGGCTCTGAGGGACTTTCGCTCTCTCATTCCCAGCATGATCGTAGCTCTCGCCATCGGGCCGATCGTGACCATCATCACCCCGAGGGCGCTGGAAGGCGAGGTCAAGAAGGTCTTTTTTGAAAAGTACACAGTAGGTATGACGCCTGCTGACAAAGAGATCTGGGATGAGCTCTTTCCTGATATGAAGCATCAGGAATTTGGCTACAAAGTTATCGCGCCGCCTGCTTTGCCTGATCTCAAAGATGCAAGCCAGGGACTCGATATAGTGGTGCATTTTGACGAGCCGCGAGTAACCGGCCACGTCATGGGTGCTGAGTATACAAAGGCGCCAGTGATAGAAGTCGCAAACGACAATCGCAAGCCTCAGAGTCAATTGGCCGGCTTGCGTCTGGGTGGAGCTCTGTCAGTGCAGCGCGAATTGTTGGCCGACAAGCTCAAGGCCGAGGCTGGGATCGACGTCATAAGGCCCACGCACTTTGAGTCAGGGGTTTTACATGGTGCGGCAAAATGGGGGACGGCCAGTCCATTCTTGCGCGCCAGTCTGCCTGGCATCCTATTATTTATGGCCTTCCTCGGCACCATCTATCCTGCTCTCGATGCCATTACTGGAGAGAGACAACGCGGTTCTCTCGAGTTATTGCTGGTAACGCGGGCCTCGCGCCGGAGCTTGTTTTTTGGCAAACTCATGGCGGTCACTGTCTGTGCCTACCTGCCATGTTTTGTTGCACTGAGCAGTTTTTACGTCTGCCAGTTCTTCCAACCGCCTCTGGCCGAGATCCTGCCCTTGCCCTTTACTGCGATCTTGCCGCTCGATTGCTTTGCCTGGGTAGCTCTTTTGATCCTGCCGATTTGTCTTACTCTGGCGTGCGCAGCGCTTGCTCTCTCGGCCTTTGCCCGTTCGGTGCAGCAAGGGCAGGGCTATTTTTTGCCTTTGATGCTGATCACTTTTTTGCCTGCCATGCTCGTGACCGACGGTGCGGTCAAGCTCAATGCCGCAGTCTGTATGACGCCATTTCTAAATTGCCTGGCCTTGATGAACAATATTTTGGCCGGGGATGTGCAGCCGGGATACTTTATCCTGGTCGTGGTGTCGTCCGTGGTGTTTGCCCTGGGCTGCGCCTATGTCGTTGCTCCGGTGATGGAGCGCGAAGAGCTGCTCTTCAGTCTGGAAGAATCGCCGCATCGTCGCTATGTCACAGGTGATTTTAGACGGGAAGTGTTTTTTTTATTGACCCTGGACTTTGTCTTGATGTTTTATCTCTCTCAGGCTCTGATCATCCAGGCCAAGCTCTGGGGGATCATCATGACGCAATTGCTCGTCGTTTTTTTGCCGGCCTTTGTGCTGGTCAAAGTATGGCTCCGTTTACCCATCACCAAGCTGGCAGCTCTAAAGACTCCTCGTGTTTCGGGCAAGCCGTCATTTATGGTCTATATCTGGGCTATGGGCACCAGTCTCTTTAGCGTCGGCATCTCTCTTGCCTTTTTAACCATCGTCAACAAATTGCTGCCAGGAGCCCAGGCGCTTGGTGAAAAAATGTCCAAGTCTATTGGCTTGACTGATTCGCTCAATACTTCTGCACCACAGACAATAGCATTTATTATCTTTGCTCTGGCCTTGATGCCGGCCCTGATGGAAGAATTTCTCTTCCGGGGCGTCGTCCTTGGCCTTTTACCGCGCAAGTATTCGACCCGTCTCAAGGTGATTGTCGTTGGTACTCTATTTGGTCTTTTCCATATGAGTACCCTGCGATTCTTTCCTACTGCCGCCCTTGGCTGTGTACTCACTTATCTCCGCTTGTCTGTCGGGTCCATTTATCCAGGCATTCTTCTGCATTTCTGCCACAATGCTCTCACTCTTTCTCTTTCTTTTTTGCTGCAAAAGCAAAAAGCAGGAGCAATGCCCGAATGGCAAATGATCGCTATGATGATAACGATCGGGACAGTATGCCTCTTGATGCTGTTGCGCTTAAAGGCCGACTCAGGGCCTGATCGAGGGATCGAGCAGGTCGATTGAAAAGACGCTAGTATTGCGAGTCTTATTGCGATTATTCATCTTCAAATTGTTTCTAATAGTATTAGTACTCAGACTTGTACCAAAACTATTTGCGGCACCTAAATCCGGCACATCAAAATCTGTGCGAAAGTCGATGGTACCAATCTTGGTGTCGATACCACTGGCGTCTATCGGGTTGAGATCCAGCTTTTGCAAGGCCGGGGTGGCAAGCCTGGTTGGCAATGCTGGAGAGGCGGAGGTAGGTGAATAATTGAATCCTCCCATGGCTTCGGTGGTGGTGGCTTCGGTTTGGGCATATGATGAGCCGATGCCTGTTTGCCTGCCAAATCTATGGTGCCTCGTACCTGTGTTGGTAAAGGAGTCCTTGCTATTGGTACCGCTAAAATCGAGGTCGGGGTAGTCGATGCCAAAATGGTTGGCACGATCCGACTGGATATTGGTGTAGTCGGAGGCTATAGCAGAGTTTATGGTGCCGGCCAGTATGAGAGTCATCCCTGCTATTATCGATTTGTTGTTCTTCTTCTTTTTCTTCTTCATTTTCATTCGCCTCCTCCACCTGATTGCTTAAAGGCCTTTTTAATATCCTCTGCATTGGCAGGGCGGGTAACGATTTTTTCTACTTGCTCTAGCTCATTTGTAGCCTTGAGAGCTAGTTTGTCCAGAGGCCTTAGAGATGTCCCCGGTGCTGGAGTGATCTCGACCAGTCGGCCCATTTGTGGGCCGCGGGCCACCTCTACGCGCACTGGCCGATCGCCATCGATTTTTATCGCATAGGTGCCTTTGAGATCGTCAGCTACGGCGGAGCTGAGCACAAATAGCGAGGGGGCCGTTCTTGCGATCTGCCATTGCACGGTGGCAAACATGCCAGGCTCTAGCTCTCCGGAGGCATTGTCTACATCCAGTTCCACTGGCATGGTGCGCGTCTTATTGTCCAGGGCAAAACCAAGCCTTGCGATTGTGCCAGTAAATGTGCGTCCTGGAAATGCCGGGACAGTAAAGGAGATCTGGCTGCCTTTTTTAATGCCGGAGACATAGCTTTCAGGGACGGCGACGATCAGGCGTAGGACTGACTTTTGCTGCACTCTGACGAGTGGTGCGCTGAGCCGCGAAGCATCGACGGCGACGATGGAGCCCTCGTGTACGTTGCGCTCGGTCACGACACCATCAAATGGTGCCTTGATATCGAGATAGGTCTCCATGGCCTTGAGCGACTGCACCATTTGCATGGCCGCCGCGATATTGTTTTTTTGCGAGTCGACGAGATTTTTTGCGGCCTGGATCTCTGCCACTATGGACGATACTGCGGCCCGATCGGCTTCTACTCCCTTGCCTGACAGGTCGACTTCGTTTTTGGCGATGGCGCCAGGAGTCTTGGCTGCTTCTTTCATGCGATCAAAGGTCAGAGTATCCGCCTCCATTTTTGCCTCGAGCTGAGCTTGCTTGCTCAAAACACTCTCATACGCAGCCTGAGCCTGGCGATAGGCAGAGTCGGCGGCAGCAAGCTTGGCTTCTGCTTCTTTTACTTTTGACACCAATTCTGGTGCGGCCACCTTGATCATCGATTGATTTTTCTTTACTCGTGACCCCCTGTCGACTCCGATCCATGTGATATAGCCCTCTACCTTGGCGTGTATGGGCACGTCCTGGTAAGCGGCCAACTCGCCGGGTAAGGACAGGTCGGCTTTGAGCGGCTTTTGCTCGATTTGCACATAGGGCACGGTCATGACAGGAGGCAAGACGATGGATTTTTGATCGGCGCCGACTGTCGAGTCATGATCGCCGTGGTTGCAGGCCGAGACGCTCAGCGTGGCCAGGCACAAAATGGCAATCGTCTTGAAAGAGGCTGTCTGCATATACTGTCCCGGTCTAGACCGGCGTCTCCTGTATCAGTTTGGGAAAATCTTGCAGGAGCGAGGCTCCGCGTCTGCTGGTGCGTTTTTGAACCAGCCCATAGATGATGGGCAGGATAAAGAGAACCGAGGTGGTGGAGGCGATCAGGCCTCCGATTACGGCTCTACCCAGGGCGGCCGTGCGATCTCCGCCCTCTGACATGCCCAGGGCCATGGGGATCATGCCGACTATCATAGCCAGGCTTGTCATCATGACAGGTCTGAGTCTCGCCGAGGCGCCCAATACAGCAGCGGCCCTGGCTGACATACCAGATAGCCGTTTTTCTTCGGCAAAGACTATGACGAGGATGCTATTGGCGACACCGACGCCGGTGGCCATGATCGAACCCATGAATGACTGCACGTTGATGGTGGTACCAGTCAGGAGCAAAGCTGTGAGGGAGCCGAACAATATCGCAGGCATGACAGAGACGATGATGGCCGATAGCTTGAAGGATTGGAAGAAGGCCAAAAGCAGTAGATAGATAGAGACTATCGCAAAGAGCACACCCATAAAGAGCGAAAAGAAAGTATCTTGCATGATCGGTACCTGACCGGCCATGGTCACCTTGACACCTCGAGGTATTTGGCCAGCGTCGTTGATGGCCTTTTGCACAGCATCTCTGGCTCGTCCGAGGTCGTTATTGGCGCTAGTGGATAGATTGGCGGTGATGGAGATCTGCCTTGCCATGTTGTAGTGGTCGTACTCGCCAGGGACCTGATCGTAATAGAGTCTGGCAACGTCTCGCAAAAACGGCCCCTGATAGCTGCCTGTCTTGACTGGTATCGAGCCGACTGAGGCCAGATCGTCAAAGTCGCCTTGAGGGATCTGCACTTGTACCTGGTAGGCCAGACCGTTTTTAGGATCGCGCCAAAATACTGGAGTAGTAAATCTGCTGCTATAGGTCGATGCCACCATTGCTCTGCCGATCTCGCGGGTGGACACGCCGAGCTCGGCTGCTCTGACGCGATCCACCTGGATGTTGAGCGTCGGGTATTCGAGTGGTTGCGAAATAGTCACATCGACTAGTTGCGGCAGCTTTTGCATATTTTGCTTGAGTCGTCTTGCATAGGCCTTGTCATTGGCAAAATCAGGTCCGGTGACGTCAACCTGGATCGGCGTGGCGGAGCCAAAATTGAGGATCTTGTTGACTATGTCCCCTGCTTCGAAAGTGATGCCGAGATCGGGGTATTTTTGCCTTATTTTTTGTCTGATCGTATCCTGAAAACGGTGCATATTGATATGGGCATGCTCATCTAGCGAGACCAGGAGCACGGCCTCGTGAGGACCGGAGGTCCAGATATAGATGACGGATACGGCATAGGCTGGGGGTTGCGAGCCAGCATAGCCGATTGTGACTTTGACGTTTTGTGGACCGGCCTCTTGTTTGATCATTTGCAAGACATCGCGAGCGATCTTTTCGGTGACCTCAAATCTGGTGCCGGTGGGTGCCTTTAGTCTGAGCTGAAAGCCGGATGGATTGCCGGAAGGAAATATCTCTTGACCAAGAACGGGGTAGATTGCGATGGATGAAAGACCGCATATGATAAAGATTGCAATGACAGGGACCTTGTTTTGTACGAGACGGATAAGGGCTCTTTGATAGCGGGCCTTGATCCTGTCGACAAAATCCGGTTTATGCTTGGTGTCTTTTATTTGTGTATTTGGCAGATTCTGTGCATGCGAGCGCATCATCCAGGCCGCCAAGATGGGCACCATGGTGCCCGATAGCAGATAAGAGGCAAGCATGGCCAGACCTACGGCCAGTGACATTGGCACAAAGAGCGACCGTGTAATGCCGGTCATAAAAAAGCTCGGCATAAATACCGAGATGACTGAGAGCATCGCCAATAGCCTGGGTACGAGGACTTCGAGAGAAGCCCTGTAAATAGCAGGCACAAGGAATTCGCCGTGATCGATATGGCTATGGATGTTTTCGATTACTACAGTGCCTTCGTCGACGAGTATGCCAACGGCCAGGGCCATGCCGCTGAGAGTCATGATATTGATGGTCTGGCCGCATGCCCAGAGCCCAAGCATGGCTGCCAGGAGCGAGGATGGGATACTGAGTATGACGATCAGGCTGGCGCGTACGTCTTTTAAAAATATGAGTACTGTCAGCCCAGTGAGAAAGGCACCAAGCAAACCCTCCACGAGCAGGCCTTCGATGGCTTGTGTGACATAGACCGACTGGTCAAACTCAAAACTCACCTTTATGTCTGGCGGCAAGAGACTTTGCATGCGTTCTATATTGTGCTTGACTCCATCCACTACTGCGAGAGTCGATGCCGAGGCTTGTTTTGAGATAGCCATATAGACAGTGCGACGGCCATTGACCAGGGCATAGCCGGTCGTGATATCTGTGCCGTCCTCGATCTTGGCGATGTCACGCAAAAACACGCTGCCGCCGGTATCGTTGCGCTTTAGCGAGATATTGCCCAAATCCTGTACGTTGCTGACGACCGAATTGATCTGGGTCATGCGCTGCAAGTCTCCGGTGCGCACTATCCCTGATGGCATTACAGTATTGCCTTGGTCGATAGCCTTGACTACGTCGTCGACCGACATATGGTACTGGGAGAGCTTGTCTTGTGCGACGCTCACGACAACCGAGCGCTGGTTGCCGCCAAAGGGGGGAGGTGAGGATACCCCGGGTATGGTAGAGACCACCGGCCTGACGCGAGAGTAGACTAGATCTTGGATGGTGCCGACATTTTTTGTCTCGCTGCTAAATACCAAAAAGCCTACGGGTACGTTGCCGACATCAAAGCGCTGAATAAAGGGGGTGACCGTGCCTGCCGGCATATAGGCACGGGAACGTTCCACCTGTGCCACTACCTGCGCCATCGCATCGGCCATATCTGCGCCAGGTTGAAAGTAAACGTCCATAACCGCTGCACTCTGGATGGATCGCGAAGAAACGTGGTCTACGCCGGAGATGTAAAAAAAATGCTGCTCGTAATAGGTGACGATATAGCCTTCCATTTGAGCAGGGTCCATACCGCCATAGGGCTGGATGACTGTGATGCGTGGCAGATCCAACTGGGGAAAAATATCTATTTTCATCCGTGATATGCCGAGTATGGCCAGTATCACGACTGTGGCTACTGCCACCATTATGGTGAGCGGACGGCTCAGGGCTAGGCGGAGGAGCGACATCTATCTATTTTTCCTCTGTCTTGTCTCGGCATAAGCGATCATCGACGTCAGATCGCCGTTGGCAGTAGAGATAGCGAGCATGGCACGCCACACGCCTACCTTGGCTTGTGCATCTTGCAGGCGTGATTGGGCGAGCAATTGATTGGCTTCGGCCACCTGGGCTACGCTACCCAGGCCGACTTTGTAGCGGGCGAGGGCTCGTGATACTGCTTGCTTTGCGGCAGCTACCTGGACTGGGGTATTGCGGGCGACTGAGATGGCTGTGGCCAGCCTGGCCCTCGCCTGCTTACTTTCTGTCTTTATGTTTTGCAAGACTTGTTCGTATTCCAAATTTTGAGCGATGATTCGCTGGTCCTGGATGCGTTTTTCTTGCTTGATACGAAAGCAATCCAAAAAATTCCAGTTGACTATAACGCCGATTTGATAATTGGGTATGGACGGCAAAAAGCCAGCGGCATTGTTGTCGGTGCGGCGGGTGCCGTCTAGAGATAGATTGGAGCCACGGTTTTGTACCCCACCCATAAAGTGCAGCACGGGGTAGTATTCTTTGTCCAGGACTCTGCGCTGGGCTCTTGCCGTATCGACACTCGAGGCAGCGGCCTTGAGTATCGGGACGCGACTGGTATCGAGGGCTGGCTCAGTGTGCAGATTGGGATGGCCGTTGTCCGTCTGCTCCGGATCTTGCAATAGCCCATCTGTGATGGCCTTAACGTCTGCGCCCCCTAGTCCGACGCTATTGGCCAGGGCCGCGAGCGAGATGTCTTGATTGAGACCGGCTCTCAAAACTTGATTGCGGGCATTGGCCAATTGTGCCTCTGCCAGCGATAGATCCGCCCCGGGCTTGAGGTCGGCATCGACTTGTGCCTTCACGACGATTCTAAAATCATCAAAGGCTTTCATGTTTTCCTGTGCTGCGTCTACTTGCGCCTCGGCTTCTACTACGTCAAAAAATGCAGCTGCACTGGCTACTTTTGCATCAAATACAGTGGCAATGGCCTGCGCCTGGCTCTGCTGGTATTGCTTGCCTGCGAGTTGGATCCTGGCCTTGTGCAAACCAAAATCGAGTGGTGCCCAGTCTAGATTAAAGCCGACCCCTGATGAAAATGCCGGCTCCATATTGACTGACTTAGGCCCGGCTCCAGGGTTGGCTGGAAAGACAGGGCTGCCGTAGATGATCTGGGTGACTTTGTTGTGCGAGGCCATGATCTGTTGATATTGCAACAGAGAGTCAGGCATGTATTCATTGATTTTTTGGAGTTTGACATTGATCTTTGCCGCCTCCACCTGAGCCCGGGCCTTTTTGGCTGCCGGGTAATTGGTCTGGGCCAGAGTGATGGCGCCTTTGAGAGTAAAGGCCTGTACATCGGTCGAGATCGATGGTCTCAAGATCGTCGTATCGGTCAATGCTTGTTCCGCGATTGCAGGACAAGTATGCAAACTCAGCAATGCGGCCGCCACGGCCGCTCTCGTGAAAGGACGCTTGTACATGATCGTCTCAATATAGCAGCGATGCCGTGATCAGTTGTGTAGCATTTGTGTAGGTCGGCTCAGCTTGTCATCTACAGGTAGACTATTGGTAGAATATTGGTAATTGCAGACAAAATACGCTGCCCTGGCCTATTTTGCTTTTTACTGATATTTTTGCGCCTATCGTATCGCTCAAGCCTTTAACGATGGCCAAGCCCAGACCGCTCCCACCGGAAAGCCGGCTGCGCGACTTGTCGGCGCGATAAAAACGATCAAAGAGGTGCGGCAGATCATTGTCTGCGATGCCTATCCCTGTATCGCTGACTGTTATCTCGGCAATGCCCGGCGAGTCTTTGAGCCGCGATGAGGCAATCCGGACTGTGCCACCACTATCGGTGTAGCGCAAGGCGTTTTCGAGGAGGTTGGCGACTATCCTTTGGACTGCATCAACTGGAGCGTAGAGTTCGATCGGCTCATTTTGCTCCATTTTTAGTTCGATATTTTTTTGTGCAAATCTATCGTTAAAATCTTTCAGCATTTCTCCCAACAGATCGTCCAGCCTCCAGGTCGTCTGGCACGGCAACAGAGATCTGTTTTTGTCAAACTCTAATTCGGCAAGCAAGAGCATGTCTTGAGTCATATTGCGCATCCGCTCGAGGGCGCGGTCGATGCGAGCATGCTCGGCCTCAGGCAGATCGCATTTTTGTTGCAGGATTTCGAGATTGGCCTGGGCGATGGCGATAGGCGAATTGAGCTCGTGCGAGGCGTCCGTCAAGAACTGCTTGAGCACTGCCAGAGCCCGAGCCATTGGAGCAGTAGCGATACCAGAAATGAAATAGGCGAGAAAGCCCAGGCCAAGGAGCAGGATCGGTGCAAGCAAAAGGATGACGG
>Ga0233436_1002730_pt1 | contig 12263 bp, 11 predicted proteins | sample SI_122_August201_2_FD_182723 | JGI IMG/M metagenome (GOLD analysis project Ga0233436, IMG submission 182723) | Seawater microbial communities from Saanich Inlet, British Columbia, Canada - SI_122_August2016_150_MG | ecosystem: Environmental > Aquatic > Marine > Inlet | place: Canada: British... | reverse complement strand
TTCTCTTCACGATGTGCACTTACTACGAAAAACTCATGCTTTTTAAGATTTAAACGCTCTAATACATCTGAGTTATCAATTCCTTTGCGGTAAGTATTTAAAACTTCAAACATTGGGCTGCCGGTTTTAATGACCATATCTGCTGGCAAACCTTCGCTCAAAAGATAATCTCTAGCAATGCTACTATAAGTTAAATTAATATCAGCCATATGATCCACTAAGCGGCGATTGATTTCTTCTGGGACACGTTGATCAAAACAACGATTACCAGCTTCCATATGGAATGTCGGTATTTTTCTGCGCTTGGCAGGTAATAAGGCCATACAGCTATTTGTATCACCCAAAACAAGCATAGCTTCAGGCTGAATCTCTTCTAATACTTGATCAACTTTAATGATTACATTGCCAATAGTTTCAGCACCAGTGGATCCAGCGGCATCTAAAAAATAATCTGGCTTTCTAATGCCAAGGTCATTAAAGAATATTTCATTTAACTCATAATCATAGTTTTGCCCTGTATGAATCAGAATGTGTTTGCAATGCTCATCAAGCTTCTTAATGACACATGCAAGACGAATAATTTCTGGACGTGTTCCAACTACTGTTACAATTTTTAATTTTTTCATATCTTATTTACCTCTATACTTTGTGAGCTATGGTATCAGGATTATCGGGATCAAAAATTTCATTAGCCCAAAGCATGACTATTATTTCCTCTGTGCCAACATTGGTAATATCATGTGACCACCCTGGCACAGTTTCAACAATTTTCAATTCTTGACTTGTTGTAATAATTTCATACGTTTCATCTGTGGCTACATGTCTAAAACCAAATCTTGCCTCACCCTGGACAACTAAAAACTTTTCAGTCTTGGAGTGATGATAATGGCCGCCTCTAGTCACACCTGGCTTTGCAGTAAAAAATGAAAACTGGCCGCTATCTTTTGTTTTTAACATTTCTGCAAACATTCCACGTTCATCACCATATGAGGGTATTGAATATGTAAATTGCTCAGGAGAAAGGTAACTAAGATATGTTGAATACAGTTTACGAACAAGTCCACTGCCAACCCTTTCGGTAATAAGTGAATCTCGACTTTCACCAAAAATCTTAATCTGTTCAGCCAAATCACCTAATTTAATCTTATACTCTGGCTGTACTGACAACTCTTTTTTATCGCCCTTCGCTCCTTGTATTATCTTAACAAACTCTTCAACCACATCATCAATATAAACCAGGTTCAATTCAAAATCTGGATTATTCACTTGGATAGGTAAATTATGACTTATATTGTGACAAAAAGTCGCCACAACAGAGTTGTAATTAGGCTTACACCACTTGCCAAACACACCAGGCAGGCGATACACATACACAGGGCAACCTGTATCAACCTCAAGCATTTTCACAGAAGCCTCGGCATCTAACTTACTTTTACCGTATGCATTATCGAACCCAGCTTGAGTAGATGATGCCAGGATAATGGGAATATTTTCACCTAAAGAACGCAAAGCGTCACAAATAGACATGGTTAATCCAGCGTTAACAACATCAAAGTCTTTCTCGTCCTTAGGTCTATTCTCTCCCGCCAAATGAACAATAAAATCAGTATCTTTAATTAACTTTTCTAAATTTTGAGTTGAGCTCTCACGAGTATAGGTCAAAACTTGAATATCCAATTCATTCAAACGAATAATTAAATTTTTACCAATAAAACCATTGGAGCCTGTTACCAACACTCTCATATTATTCTTCAGGGTCAATTATTTCACCTCTAGAGGCGGCTTGGATAAATTTTAGCTTGTTTAACAAATTTTTCATACCTTCAACATCTAATCGCTCTGTGTTATCTGAATTGTACTCATCTGAATTAGTAATACCCTTCTCTCCAAGGTCTACATATTTAGCATAATTCAGATCCCTTAAATCCGGAGGAATTCTGTAGTAGTCGCCCATGTCCATAGCGCATGCCATTTCTTCTCTAGATAGTAAAGATTCATATTTTTTTTCACCGTGTCTTGTGCCAATAACGCGAGTCGGATAATCCGGCTTACCCATTAATTCGCATAATGCCTGCGTCATAACTCCAACTGTTGCTGCTGGTGCTTTTTGTACAAAAATATCGCCAGGATTTCCATTGCTAAAAGCAAACAGAACTAGATCGACCGCATCATCTAAAGTCATCATAAAGCGTGTCATATCTGGGTCAGTGAGTGTTAATTCTTTATTCTCATGAATAAGCTCCACAAACAAAGGAATGACAGAGCCTCTTGAAGCCATAACATTGCCATAACGAGTACCGCAAATTACCGTGGAATCACCACTCTGACGAGACTTAGCAACAATGACTTTCTCCATCATTGCTTTAGATATCCCCATGGCATTAATCGGATACACCGCCTTATCAGTACTCAAACAAATAACTCTTTTAACGTTTGCATTAATCGCTGCAGTTAAAACATTTTCTGTGCCCATTACATTTGTTTTAACAGCTTCAATAGGATGAAATTCACATGACGGCACCTGCTTAAGAGCTGCAGAATGGAAAATATAGTCCACACCCCTAATGGCATTCATAATGGAGTCATAATCTCTAACATCTCCAATATAAAACTTAAGGCGATCATCAGAATATTTACGCCTCATATCGTCTTGTTTCTTCTCATCTCGACTAAAAATTCGTATCTCTTTAATGTCTAAGTCAAGAAATTGACGTAACACCGCATTACCAAACGAACCTGTACCTCCAGTAATTAATAAAACTTTGTTTTTGAACATTTATAATTTCCTTTTTCTATAAAAAATTTCAGTTTTTAAATTTTGCCTAAATCGGAATCTATTTTTTCACCCTGACTTACGAAGTAGCAAGGTGCCTAGCTTGTAAGTAAATTTCAACAAAAATGATGGAATAAATCTAACAGAATAAATTATTGCCATAAAAATTTTAGGGACAGTTACATCCTTTTGATTGATATACAACCTATAAAGACTCATATAATCATCTTTTGAATTAACCCTAGCTTTTATAAAATAGGCTATCAACCGAATAGAATATGAGTGCTTAAAATCACTATAAATACCTTCAAACAAGTTCTCATCAATATACTTGACTACTTTTAGCAACTTTCTTTGGTAGTTGAAATTAGATAAAATAGATTGACGATCAGAAAGCTCTTTAGATTCTAGAGCGGATGATGAATTATTTTTACCAAAATAATTTTCACCATCACCACCCAATATTAGAACGTCGCCGTCAAAACACCCAAACTCTTTAGACTCTTTAAAGAATTTAGCCACAACATAAACTTGAGAATATATGCAGTTTTTTAAAAAATCAATCTCTGGTGTGGAAATATTAAAACGAGATACTTTAAATATTAAGCCTGAAAATAGGATTGAGTTGTAAACAAAATCAGGCTTATAAACAGATGAAAGCGATATAGACTCGAACTGCCTATACTTTTTACCGTGATTAGAATAAGTTGATATGTAAAAATCCTTCTTGGTTAAATTTATATATTCAAGTAAGCCAGATAGCTCACCGACATTTAAATAATCATCATCACTTAAAAGATATAAATATTCAGACTTTGCCACATTAAAACAATCAAGGAGATTAAGATCATAACCAAGGTTTGATTCATTTTTATACAATAAAACTTCAATATTTAAAACATCTCTATAATATATAAATACTTGTTCAATTTCAATAAAAGATGGCGAGCAGTCATCTTTAATAACAACCCTTACATTATCAAAAATAAAACCCCTAAAAGACTCAAAAATTCGCTTTAGCTGTTCAGGTCGATTGTAAGATAATATAAAAATATCAATAGTCAATGTTAGCACCCCTGAAGTTAAGAAGAACTGAATTTAAATTTAACATAATCAGATTGCGGCTATACACTACGAACCCTTTTATTAATATTAAGAAAACCTAGATAAACTCCCAATGCCAGCGCTCCATTTGAAGAAAAAATATAAGGATTGGTTGCTGCCAATATCAAATACATAAGCATAGCAGGTTTCAACCACTGATACTCCCTTGATACATTCCTTTTAAACGGTAACGAAAATAATAAAATTATAACAATACTGCCCATAGGTACGCCGTAAACTCTCATCAATTCAATATAGGTTAACTCTGTTTTGATACCCTGATTGCCAACACTTGACAACATCCTTAAAAACTCAGCCGACCAAGTGTGCGCATTAAAGCCCTGACCAAAGAAAAAATATTTAAGATTATTCAATATTTCCCAATATCCATTAAAATAACTTAGTTTTGAGGCTGAGTTCGCTTCAGAAAACATAGAAAAAGCCACATCTGGATAAAAATACAAAATCAATACAGTAGTTAAAAATGCAACTACAGTATAAAAAAATTTAATTGTAAGGGGGCCTACCCAAAAACTCACAAAGAAAAAGCTAAATATGGCAAATACTATAAGAGCCCTTGTGCCTGATAAAAATAACGCACAAATTGTTAACAATAACATAAATAATTTAAAAAATGATACGCGATTATTCAATGAATACGAGTCGTATGCAACTAAAAACAACAGCAATGGAGATGATATAAAATAAATATAGTTAAAGGTAACACCTCCATACCCCCTCTCTCCAAAAACAAGAATTTGTTTTTCTAAAAAAAAAGAAGGGTAATAATCACCAAAAAAAATAAATAAAAATACTGCTATTATTAGAAAAGCCAATAACCTTAAATTGAATATCATAATTTTAATTACAAGTCGAGCGTTATCTCCAAAATGGAAATAAATAGTCGAAAACAACAAGATTGCAAATGATAATTGGGACGTGTCAGAAAATTTATTTAAACCACCATTAATCGAGGATATAAATAAACCATAAAGTGGAAGAAATGCTATTAATAACGTAAAAATAAACCAATTTCTGGTAATTACTTTTTCACTTCTTAATGCGTGAAAAGCTACTAATATTAACAACAAAACTCCCGAAACCCATTTAATCCCAAAAGCATTAACTCCATCAAATATCTGTGCAAATACAAAAAAAGACATGAAAGCCACAGGAAAAAAATTAGAATTAAAATTCTTTAAATTAAATCTAGATTTTACTAAATTAGTTCTTTTTAACATTATAAATTAACTACATAATAGTTCATAAAATCTATTTCCATACTTAACCCTAAGATTCAAATTTACAGTAATACTTTAATATTAGTAACAACTACTTACAATGCTAAAACCAGCATAACTAATTATTCTTTCCTTTAACGTGTAAAGATTAATTGACTGTCAAATGCTAGCGTCCTAGCTTCAGAATTCTTGAAACTAATTGAATAATTACATACACGCATAATTGTTTAAAAAACTTTAGAAAAAAACTTAATTTAAAGTTTGCAATTGATACTATGCACAATCTTATTAATGATTTAATATAGTCCTTTACCCTAAAAATAGGATACCTTCTAATTCTAAACTTATGCCCAGCAACAATATAATCAACATCATCCTGTTCTGAAGAATGATCAAAACCAGGAACATTGCCAACTTTATAAATATTGCGACCCTTGATTGAAGCATCTAAGCAAAATTTATAGTCAACACCATCAACAAAATAGCTCATGTCGTGCCATCCAATACTTTTAAGCTCATCCAAAACAAATAAAGAGCCACTATTTATAACCAATTCAACTGGCTCGACAATGGTATAAAATTTATTTTCTTGAAAAGAAACTGCAACACAACTTTCTAAATTTTCTAAATTTTTCTTATAAAAACTGGTAATAAATAACAATGTATCAAGATTAAAAACAGTGTCCTGGTCAAAAAACAATAAATAAGTAAACTTATCGTAAAAGGCATTAACCGTAATCATAGAAATTGAAACCCCTAAGCCAACATTTACATCCAGCGTATAATAATTAACACTCTCATCTTGTTTAAGCTCATCTCTAAAAAATGTTGTCGCAGGTGTATTATCAAAAACATACACTTTATATCCATTTAGGATGCAAATTCTAATCCTGTCCAATACTTTTACACTGGGGTTGTACAAGACAAAACCAATCGCCATATCATCCATAAATAAGCCTCTAAACTATTTTTTAAAAAAATTAAATTATAATAGTGCAGAATCAAAACATTCAAACCAACCCCTGCAATCTATCTCCTTACACGCAACTATTAACTCAATCCTTCTAGCTGAATTATATCTACTCGAAATTTAGGAATCATTTTAGCTCTCTAGTTTTGCAAAAAATATTTTTTTTGCAAAAGTGCGTAATATTATAAAATCTACAATGGTTCTTAGCACCCATACACCCGCTGCCCCACTAATCCCAAAATAATTAATAGCGATAAATAAAAGTGGTATGTATAGAGCAAATTCTGTCAAATGAATCAACGCTGTAAGACGTGCATCTCCCTTTGCCTGTATTACAGCATGTGGTATTTGAGCTATTCCATTAAAGAAAATTCCTATTGATAAAATACTGGCAATAACCCAGGACTTATCAGCAAACTCAACTCCTAGCCATACCGACAACCAAACATGCGAACTGAGAGCTATTACTAATAATATAGGTGCAAATACTTTGGTAACAATTGTTGTGGCTTTTGAATATAGTTTTTTTGCTGCATTTAAATCAACAGAAATCAATGCGGTAATTCTTGGAAAAAGTGCTACCGTTAATGCGCCTGGGATTATCAGCATTCTTATTAAGGAGTCCAATGGAATCGTATAATATGCCACAACGGCTGCGCCTAATACTGATGAAATTATAAAACGGTCCGCTATAACCATTAAAGGTCCAACTACATTCGATACCGTTATCCAGGCACCAAATTTCCATAAAGCTTTAATGTTTGAATAGTCATTTTTTTCCTTTAACCAATGGGCGCTCATTCTTTTATTCATTAGTAAAAAATACATGAAAGTCATTACAAAACGTGCCACCACTAAACTGGCAACAGCATACTCTAAGACTGGACCAAAGAATATCACACTCAGAACTGGGAGTAAAAAATTTAAAATTCCTAATATCACCCTCAGAATATTAATAGCTTTAAAATCCTCATATGCCTCTAACACACCTCTGAAGCCTGTTGTCACTGTAGTCAGAGGGATGCCTATTGAAGAAATTATAAATGATAACTGTGCACTTTCCTTTAGGGGTTCACTTATGTTTAACCATGATTGAGTTAGTACTGGTGACAATACTGCCAAGAACCCCCCTCCAATTAGGCCCGTAATTACCACAAAAAATAGGCCAGATTTTATTCGACGTGTGATTTTATTAGTTGATTCAACCGCGCGCATAGCGGCTATTTGTTGCGTAAGAGCCCTACCAAACCCAAAGTCAAAAAGACTAAAGTAACCAATTAAAGCCCATATAATCGTCAGCAATCCAAAGGCCTCAATTCCCAATTTAGATATTAAATAGGGGGTCGCAATCAATCCAGCCAGAAGTGGTAAGCCTGTGCCAATTAAATTCCATATCGTATTTTTTTTTAGCGACATTAGCAGAGCCTCAACATAATCAAATAAATTACCACTGTCAATAACTCTGATGATGTATAGATATAGAATACATTTCAGCCAAACAATATGGACCTAGAGCCTCAAGATAATACCCCATAATTTAATCTACCGGTTTCTCAGTAACAAATGCTGCGATCTTGATCAGGTCATTGCCTGCAGGAATTTTCAATGGTTGTAAAGTTAGTTGACGTGCCATAGTAATATCTCTTCGATTCATAAATCTTCCCCGGCGTCGAATCTGATAGGATCCAGCAGCTGTTTCAGTGTTGTTATCTGCCATCGATTGAATTAAAAATCCCTGCTCCTCTAGCAACTGCACCAACTCTGTCTCGGAGGGGATAGATAGGTGTCTCGGTGCCTCGAGACCACGCCAGTCATTCCCAAAATGGCGGCGCAAGGTGCTAAGTGAGTTCGGCAAAGAGATAATCAGCACTCCTCCTATTTTAATTGCCGACTTCAATTTTGCCAACATATTTCGTGGATCATGCACGTGCTCAAGGACGTGTGAACAGAAAATGCAGTCGAACTCCTGCTTATACTCCGACAGCTTTTCGTAGGAACCTTCCACGATATTTAAGCCCGATCTCCGAGCTGACAGAACCGCTTCAGGATCAATCTCGAGTCCCATAGCATCCCAACCTAATTGTGAGGCCACATCCACAACCTGACCATTTCCACAACCTACATCCATAAACCGCCCCTTTGGAAGGGTTGCCAATAACTCCCAGCCGAAAGGGACCTTTAGATTCTTACCAATCATCGAAGTCATACCATTCAATAGCTTAGGAAAATGGAATCGTGGCTCAATGTTTGCATTCAAGCTTTTTGACCAGCACTCATTTTTCATACGCTCTTTAATTGCTCGGATAAAATATCCACGCGCGGAAGGGCTATGGGTATAGTATTGAGCATATGCATCTCCAATTTGAGCACGTGTTGGTCGTGGGTCAAGGTAAAGCGACTTGCAATTCAAACAATCCCAATAATTCCACTTTCCAGGCGCACAATAAAAAGTCCAGTCTTGAATGTCTTCGTGCGCTAAAGTGCGCTCATGTGATCCACAAATGGGGCAAGCATAAACATATTCAAGACCGACTTCAGGCCATTCTTGATCTATAGGTAGCATATTATTTCCCCCTGCCTAATTAAATTGAAGAGTTCAAAGCACTGCAGTCGCCTAACATTAAATTCCATTTTTACACTCCCTACTTATCTAAACACTGCTTTAAACTATCTTTCCAGTAAGGAATTACTAAATTATAACTTTGTTTGATTTTTGATTTATTTAAAACACTGTAATGTGGTCGCGTTCCAGGCGTTGGATAGTCTTTAGTTTCGATAGAACTAACTTGACATTGAGTATTTGTTAATTCGAAGATGGTCTTAGCAAAGTCATACCAACTACAAACACCTTCATTACTAAAGTGATATATTTGTGTTTTAAAATCTGTTTGACTAAAGGTATTACTTCGCACTATAAATATAATTACTTTAGCTAGATCACCAGCGTAAGTTGGCGTACCAACTTGATCAAAGATGACATTGAGACTTTCAAGTTCATTACCCAATTTAAGCATCGTTTTGACAAAGTTATTGCCATATTCAGAATATATCCAGCTGGTACGAATGATTATCGCATTGGATTTTAGGTTGTTTTGTATGACCTGTTCACCGCTGAGTTTAGTTTTACCATATACACCTTGTGGCTCAACGTCATCGGTTTCAATATAGGGTTGATACTGCCTGCCGTTAAACACATAGTCAGTAGAGATATGTATTAGCCTTGCTTGCTGTTTGTTAGCAATGCTTGCTAGTTGTTTTACTGCTAGATGATTAATCTGGTTTGCTAGTTCTGCTTCTTGCTCTGCTTTATCTACTTGAGTGTAAGCTGCACAGTTAATGATAATATCAAACTTATCATTATTGTCAAAGTAGTGGTTAATACCACTCTCACTGCTTAAGTCTAGCTCTTCTCTACCAACAAAGATAAACTCATTATCGTATTTTTTTTCACTAACTAGCTTATGGAGAGACCTTCCTAATTGACCATTTTTACCCGTAACTAATATTCTCATAACTGGCTATTCAAATACATCTTTAGCATTTGCCAAAGCAGGATGTGATTTATCTTTGTCTGAGAGTTGCAGCAGCTCTAATGGTAGTTGCCAATCAATTTCTAAATCATTATCATCAAAAGCAATGCCTCGATCATGTTCAGGTGCATAGTAGTTATCTACTTTATAAGCAAAGGTTGCATTATCACTAAGCACTACAAAACCATGAGCAAAGCCATGTGGCACAAAGAGTTGGTGCTTATTCTCTGCTGTGAGTTCTGCAGTTACATACTGACCAAAAGTGGCACTTGACTTGCGTATGTCGACAGCCACATCTAATACACTACCTTCGATGACTCTTACCAGTTTGGCTTGAGCGTAGGGTGGGAGTTGATAATGCAGCCCTCTTAATACACCCTTGGTAGATTTTGATTCATTATCTTGGATAAAATTAACTTTATATCCTATAGCCTCTTCAAAGAGGTCTCTCCTAAAGCTCTCCATAAAGTATCCACGATTATCACCATGTACAGTGGGTTTAATCAATACTACTTCAGGGATTGATTGAGGTACGAACTTCAATTTACCTCCTCTGCTCGCCTTAGCAGATATTGTCCATATTGGTTCTTAATCAAGGGCTGCGCTAATTCTATGAGCTGCTCTTTAGTGATGTAGCCTTGTTCAAAGGCAATCTCTTCAATACAGGCCACCTTTAAGCCTTGTCTTCTTTCTATGGTTTCAATAAAGGTTGAAGCTTCTAATAAACTCTCGTGTGTGCCTGTATCTAACCAAGCGTAGCCTCTACCCATCAGCTCAACAGTTAAGCTTTCTTCACTTAAATACATTTGATTCACAGTAGTAATTTCTAACTCACCTCTGTCAGATGGCACAACTTCCGCGGCTTTCTTAACCACATCATTTGGATAGAAATACAAGCCTGTTACTGCATAGTTACTTTTAGGACTGCCCGGCTTCTCTTCAATGCTGAGTGCTTTTCCAGTAGAATCAAAGTCAACCACACCGTAACGCTCTGGGTCATGCACATGGTAGCCAAACACTGTGGCCATGTTTTTATCTTTAGCATTTGATACAGCATTAGACAACATATCGGTGATACCGTGACCATAATAAATATTATCACCCAGGATTAAGCAAGCATCATCATCTCCAATAAAATCCTTACCTAAGATAAATGCCTGAGCCAGGCCATCAGGAGAAGGCTGTACAATGTATTCAAACTTCATTCCGATGTCAGAGCCATCGCCTAACAGTTGCTCAAACCTTGGCAGGTCTTCAGGAGTGGAAATAATAAGCACTTCTTGAATACCGGCAAGCATTAGCACTGACAATGGGTAATAAATCATCGGCTTATCGTAAATTGGCATAAGCTGTTTTGATACGCCTTTAGTAAGAGGGTATAGGCGCGTACCTGAGCCACCTGCTAGAATAATGCCTTTCATGATTTAACCACTCCTAATCTTTCACCTTGATAACTGCCATCCTTAACCCGGTCGCACCAAACAGTGTTTTCTAAATACCATTCAACGGTCTTTTTAATGCCTGTTGCAAAAGTTTCATCCGGTGTCCAGCTCAACTCTTTATCGATCTTAGTGGCATCAATTGCATATCTAACGTCATGCCCTGCTCTATCACCTACATAGGTAATAAGCTGTTCATACTTATCGACTCCACCAAGCTCACTTGGTACTAACTCATCCAGGATACTACAAACAGTTTTAACAACCTCAATATTTTGCAATTCATTATGTCCACCAATATTGTAGGTTTCACTAATCTCTCCAGTAAGTGCTACATGAAGTAGTGCTCTTGCATGATCATCAACATAGAGCCAGTCGCGTATTTGTTTGCCATTGCCATAGATTGGTAAATCTTTACCTTCTAAAGCATTGAGAATGATGAGCGGAATAAGCTTCTCAGGAAACTGATAAGGCCCATAATTATTAGAACAATTAGTAATCAATGTAGGGAATTTAAAAGTGCGTTGCCATGCACGTACTAAATGGTCAGAGCTTGCTTTTGCTGCTGAGTAAGGCGAGCTAGGCGCATAAGAAGTTTCTTCAGTAAATAGGTCGTCTGTACCTTCAAGATCACCATACACCTCATCAGTAGAAACATGATGGAATCTAAAGCTGTCTTTTTTGTCATCGCCTAAGCCAGACCAATAGCCTCTAGCTTCTTCAAGCAACACATAAGTACCGACAATATTGGTCTGAATGAATTCACCAGGACCGTCAATAGAGCGATCTACATGTGATTCAGCTGCTAGATGCATCACAATATCAGGCTGATGCTCATTAAATACACGTTTAATCTCTTTTGCATCGCAAATATCAACTTGTTCAAATGCATATCTTGAGTCACTTTCAACTGAAACTAAAGATTCTAGATTGCCGGCATAGGTTAGCTTGTCAACATTAACAACGCTGTGATTAGTGTTATCAATAATATGACGTATAACAGCAGAGCCAATAAAACCTGCACCGCCTGTGATTAGTAATTTTTTATTCATAAAAGTTTTTGATTAGACATTTGATAAAATTGTATGGTTTATTTTTTTGAAAGCGATAATGGCTACTATCGATAATTAAAGATGCGCAGGCTTAATCTCGCACTTAATTGTCATACATATGAAACACCGATCTTATCTGCTACCACCATTAACT
>Ga0233436_1002727_pt1 | contig 12286 bp, 9 predicted proteins | sample SI_122_August201_2_FD_182723 | JGI IMG/M metagenome (GOLD analysis project Ga0233436, IMG submission 182723) | Seawater microbial communities from Saanich Inlet, British Columbia, Canada - SI_122_August2016_150_MG | ecosystem: Environmental > Aquatic > Marine > Inlet | place: Canada: British... | reverse complement strand
TGATTCATTATGTAATATATACTCAAAATAACCTAATCCAACTCTGGCACTTTCTTCCATATAATTAAATGTTTCTTTATTTTTCCATAAAATATAAGCTAAACTCAATTGATCTCTTTTTGTTTGAGTATTTAATTCTTCCCACCAATCCTTCATAATCTTAATCACTTTTTCACTATTATGTTTTCGAAAGAGTATATTGTTCTCACCCAAACCATAGTTTTCTGGAAAACTTTGTTTTTTGTAATCATCAATTTGTTTTTTTGTCTCATCATGTTTTGACTTTCCAAGTATTACACACTCTTTAGCCTCATTATATACACAATCTCTAGCAAAATGTTTTGGCATAGTAAAATTATATCTACTTAAATATTTATTTGCTAATTCAAATGGATTATTACGAATCAAAATATTAGCATCTACATACATACTCCATTCGTACTCACTTAAAAACAAATGAGGAAGTATTTTATATCTTCTATTCATCATATTTAAAGGTAAATCAATATTCTCAACTATTCTTATCTCCCAAATATCAGACTTTAGATTTATTTGATCTGTGAAACAGATAAAATCACACCCTTCATAATTTTCGTTCGGATCTATCAGATTATCATAATCACCGAAAAGCGCTGTATATACTACAAATTTATTTTTCATTATTAAACTCTTTGATAATATTCTCTGCTCGTTTCTTCCAAGTATAATTTTCAATAAAATCACTATAAGCTTTATTTGCAATTACTTCTCTGATTTCTTCATTTTCCAAATTTTTAATTGCTTTAATCCAAGATTCAGTAGATTCTGCTTTTGCTAAAATTGAATTACTTTCACTTAAAACTTCTCTTAAAACTGGTAAATCAGAAGTTACAATTGGTTTTTTATGAGACATATATTCAAATATTTTCAATGGGGACATATATGCACTTGTATTTCCTACATTACCTTGAACCTTTACCTCTTTTGCATAAGGAGCTAATAATATATCAAATGAATTTCGATATTGTATCGTCTCTTGTGGTGTTTTATAACCATAAAAATATACATTTGATATCTCATATTTACGTAATTCAGTTTTCCAGAATGCTATATCTTCTTCTGTTCCTCCTACTATGTGAAAATTATGTTTTTGTAACTTATTTGCAATACTTATTATTAAATCAATCCCTCTACCTTGGTATAGATGTCCAATATATCCAATATTTAGACTACTATTATCGCTTAATAATTTTATTTTATTTTCTCTATCTAATACTTCGTCTGCTCCATCATGTGCAACAATAATATTATCACATTTATATATATTTTTTTTAGTATACATTTTCTTCAATGCATTGGAAATAACAACCAGCTTTTTAAATGCTTTTCTTTTAAACATTAAATCTAACAAAAACTTGCTTTTACCGCCATATTCTTCATATGGAGAGTGTGACTCAAATATAGTTTTATAACCAAAGAAAGTACTTATAGCACAACTGAATAAATCTCTTCCAAATACTAAATCAGGTTTTTCGACAACATAGTTTTTCATAAGATAAAAAGCATTAACTATATTCCTAAACTTATTATTTACTATTGGTATCTTTTTTATTTTGAAACATTCATCTACACCATAAAATTTAAATACATTGTCAATATTTTTTTCATATTCATCTTTATTGTCAGGCGCTAATAAAACCACTTCATGACCATTTTCAACAAACGCTTGACACATTTTCATAACATGAATACTATTTGCACTTCTTGATGGTATTATTGAATATGCTGTATATATTATTTTCATAATTTCAATCCATTTTTTGAATCTATTTTAATTGTTCTATTATCTTTAAACATCAATCACTCCAAAATCATTTAATATTTTCTCTTGTCTTGTATTTCCATTACCTAATATATCTTTCCAGCTATGTAGAGGAATACTAAAACCTTTTTTATCTCTATCAATAATTTCTATAGGTAAAATATTTCTAAAGGCTTCTTTCATAACACCTTTTAACTCATCATTATATATTCTAACTTCTTTTTTAAGAGAAAAACTATACTCAATAAGTTCTTTTTTCATAAATGGAACTCTACACTCAAGCGAAACTGCCATACTAACCCTATCCACTTTTGTAAAAATATCATCATGAAGATAAGTATGAAAATCCATATATTGTAATCTCGTATATAAATCTAAATCTTTTCTGTAAAATTTTCTAAAATACCAATAATCATCATAAGTTTCATCTATATTCCAAAGTTTTTTATACTTTTCTTTTTCATCTTTTAACATTCCACCCATAAGTTTTGTATATATCTCAAAATCATCAAGTAAAAATTGTGTTTCAACTCTTCTAGCAATTTTTCCTAAAATATTTTTTTGTTTTTTTAATGGATTAGTAAATACCTTCAAAAATCTAAAATATGGTAAAGAGTATTTTTGGAAACTTTCAAATCCTTTATACCAATTGTATCCACCAAACACTTCGTCACCACCATCACCTGTCAATACTACTGTTGAATTTTCTTTTGAAAATTGTGAAACTAGATATGTAGGGAAACAAGAAGTGTCTCCAAATGGTTCATCATACCAAGATTTGATTTTATGAAACATCTCTTTGGTTGTATTTTCATCAAGAATATTTTTATGATGTCTAGTATTATACATATTTGCAACCATATCTGCAAAATGTGTTTCATCATGATTTTTGTCTGTAAATCCTATTGAAAAGGTATTTATATCATTGTGATTTTCAGATGCAAGTGCCACAATAGTACTAGAATCCATACCACCACTTAAGAAAAATCCAACTGGTACATCTGCAACCATTTGTTCATCTACAGATTCTTTTACCAAGTCATAGATTTTCTTTTTTGCAGTTTCAATATTATCATTACATTTTTGTATCTTTAATTGCCAATATTGAGTCTTTTCAAATGTATTGTTTTTAGTATCTATTTTTAAATAATGTGCAGGTTCTAGTTTATATACATGTTTATACATACTTTTGGGTGTCGGAATATAAAGATATGTTAAAAAATCATAAAATGCTGTATAGTCGTACTCTAAAGTATTTTCTTTTTCATAAAATTTTTCAATAGCTTTTAATTCTGATGCCCATGATATTTTATTGTTTATATTTCCATAATATAATGGCTTTATTCCTGTTCTGTCACGAACTAAAAATAATTCTTCTTTTTCTTTATCATAAATACTAATAGCATACATACCATCTATTTTTTCAAGAAGTTTATCTATCCCCCATTCTATATATCCACATAAAACCACCTCAGAATCAGAAGTACTTTTAAATATATACTTATTTTCTAGTTCTTTTTTTAGTTCTAAGAAATTATATATCTCACCATTTACACTGATAATTACATTGTCGTCAGTACTTATCATAGGCTGTTTACCATGTTCTGAAAGATCAAGAATACTTAACCTTTGATGTCCCATATAAATATTGTCATCAAAATAATCATTCCACTGGTCCGGACCTCTATGCTCAAGAGTATGCAAAGATTCTCTCGCTTTTTCTAATTCTCGTTTTTTAAAGTTTGTAAATCCAAATATACCACACATTATAATAACACCTTATTTTTTTCAATTAATTCTAATTTCATATTTCTCTCATTATTTGATATTTATTTTTTAAAAATTTATAATATATTGTCATATAAGATACCGAACTCAATATTATTAAAACTATTATATTTATACCTATATTTTTTAAATACAATGAAATAATTAGTAAGAATAAACTTACAATTAAGACCTTTAAAAAGAAAACTAAAAATTCCCTATAATTTATCTTATAAATATTGATATTATAAAACCATACTAATAAAATACTTCCTAAAATACTTTTTATAGACATAACTATTGCTAATGCATAGAATCCATACAATTTAAAAGCAATTATTTTAACTCCAATTCCTATAGCATGTAAAATAATGCTCATTTTTGAAACTAACGATGTCAATCCTTTTGCATAAAATGCATTTACTAACACAGATGACAATATACCACCTAAAAAAACACCTAGAAATGACAAAATCATTATGTATAATATTTCAAGTTTCTTTGCTGAAAAGTTGTCACCTTCTAATAAGTATATTAAGACTATATCACTTGAAAGAATCACTTGAATAACAAAGAACATAGAGATAATAAGCATAATCTGATAAAGGTTTAAAAAGTAGTTATTAAACTTTTCTTTATCATCATTTATTGATGAAAAATTTCTTAATGAAACCAATAATATCCCTTGATTTACAAATGTTGTAATAATACTTATAAATAATTGACCATAATGTAGTATTGAGATACTTCCTGCAATAAGAGATGAAGCAAAATACCTATCTATTAGAATATCAGATTTTGAGAAAGATGATGAAAGTATCAATGGATACATTTTCTTCCATGCATCTTGTAAATTCTCATCTATTTTGATTTTAAATCTATAATATTTTACAAAACTTGCACTAAGTCCAAAAAAAACAAAAACTTGAAATAATCCCAAAGCATACACTAAAGAAAATATTCCTAATGATTCATAAGTAAAATAGACAAACCCTATTTGTAAAACACTTCCAACTATAGGAATAATAATAGTTCTATAAAGATTGTTAAATGTATAATTTATAGCATTTAACACACCTATTAAAATACTTACTATTGATACAAAAGCTTGTATAGCAAACATTTCAGCAATAAGCCTATTATCATCTCCTATAAATCCAGGAAAAATAAGTGAGGTTATCTGTACAGAAAAGAATGACTGTAAAATAGCTAAAACTAAAAAAATGACAAATAATAAACTAAGAAGTGAATTAGCTAAATTTTGAAAGGTCTTTAATTTTTTATTATTAAAATATTTAACAAAAATAGGTGTAGTTGAATAATTCAATGCACTGGTAGCTACTCCAACTATTATCATATTTATCGTATTTGAAGCAAAATATATATCTAAGTTTTCTGTAATGCCAAATATTTTTAATATAAATAGTTGAAATCCAAAAGCTATTGCTAATTGAAATAAAGATAAAAGAGATATAACTATTGATTGCTTAATAACAAACTCCTAAACACTTTCTAAAGCATTGATATAGTCTTTTTTGTATGCTTGCACTGAAAAATTATCTGCTGCCCACTTACTAATTTGTTTTTTTGTTCTATTATCTTCAAACCTATTTACTGCTATTAATATTTCAGTTTCATCATAAATATCATCTATTAAAATGCCGACTTTTTCTTCTTCCATTTTCTTTGAATAATTTCCAATATGTTTTGTTGTTAATACATTCAATCCAGAAGATAAATACTCACCTAGTTTACCTGGTGATGCAACTTTATTTAGAGTATGATTCTCTCTTAGTAATATTCCTAAATCTGAAGCATTTAAAAATCCATTAACTTCATCGTGTGATACACTAGTTAGAAGATATTCATCTTTTTCTAACTTTAAACTATCAATAAATTCACGAGCAATCTCATAATCTTGTTTTCTTACTAACATTACAAAAAAAAGGTTTTTGTATGTTTCTTCTTTTAATAATTTAAATACTCTTATAGATTGTTTTAAATTTTGCCAGCTATACATTACATTCCCACTATAAATCATAACAAACTTATTTTCTAAATTATATCTCTTTCTATATTCTATTCTTAATTTATCATTAGGATAAAATTTATTTGTATCAAAACCAGTTGGTATAACACGAATTTTTTCTTCTGCATTATTATATCTTTTTATAAAAAGTTCTTTTAATTCTTTGGTAACAACAAAAACTCCATCAGTTTTTACAATCTGTTCTTCTAAAACTTTTGCTGACTTTTTCATACCATTTATAATATTAGTATAAAACCTTGGTTTATATTGATTTTTCTTTTGTGACAGATAATCAATCTCTGATTCAAAATCACCTTCAATTTCTATTATGTATTTTAATTTATTTGTAAACAATTTCTTTAAAATATCAAATGGCTTTGGTGATTGTTTTCTTAAATGAACTACTACCTTATCATTCACTGTACAAAGATAAAAGAAGTATAATAATGCAAATAATTGCTTAGTATATCGTGGAACAATAAAGATTTTTAAACCTTTTTTTCTATAATGAATAACTAATTCTTTTTGTTTTTTTTGTTCTTTATAATCTAAAATAGTAACCATAGACATGTCAATAGAATTTTGCACTACATCTAACCAGCTTTTGTATATATCAACATGAGATGATAAATCACTTCTAAAAAAATATATGTATTTAGTATTCATATAATAAAATCTTAATAATGAACATAATATAATGAATAATTATCTATCCATTCTTTGATTTCAATCAACATTTGATTGAAAGTCGGTCTTTTCTCTTTATACTTAAAATCATCTCTAGTACAAACCAAACTTTTATCTACTTCATAATTAGGATTTTCACTAATCTCAATATCTTTGTCCCATACCTTAGCAAACTCTTTTACTAAATCATATTTTGATATTTTGCTTTCTGGACATAACTGATAAAGACCTGTTATATCTTGATCTAAAAAAGCTTCCATTTGAATTGCAAGTTCTAAAGTAGTCACGCCAGACCAATAAGCTTTTGAATAACCTTTTATAGGTTCTTTTTGTTTCAAAAACCAATCTAATAAACCTGTACCATTTTTTTTAAGTTCAGGTCCAATTATGGAAGTTCTTATAGTTAAATCTTTATCATTGATAACTTCGCCTAAAGTTTTTGTTCTAGAATAGTTATCATCTCCATCTCTAAACGAATTTTCTTTATACCCTCCAACTTTACCAGAAAAGACACAATCAGTACTAATATGAATTAATTTAAAGTTTAGTTCATCTCCTAGTTCTGATAAATAGTGAGGTAAATAGCTATTTATTTGTATAGCAGTTGTTAGTTCATTGTTTGATTTTGATACTAATATACCTATACAGTTTATAATAAAGTCAGGTTTCACTTCTTCAATATAATTTTTTAGAGATTCAGTATCTCTTACATCTAATATTTTAGATATAAATTTTGTATCTTTAGATCTTGCTATACCATATATCTCGTATTTATTTAAAGAGTCTAAATATTCAGCCATAATATGACCAGCCATCCCTAATGCACCTAAAATAATGACTTTTTTCATCTTAATACTTTTTCCATACAGTTCGATTAATGTAGTCTATATAACTAACTATGATTCGTACAACTTTTTTTGATACGGTATTTGTATCATAATCTTTTACGATATTCATAGATTGATTTATAGTTTGTTCAGTTACTATATCAATAGAACTAATTATATCTTCACTTTTAAGTCCAGACATGATTAACGTACCTTCATCCATACCTTCAGGTCTTTCATGAGCTTGTCTAATAGTAATTGCAGGAAATCCTAAGATAGATGACTCTTCAGTGATAGTACCACTATCAGAGATTGCACAATACGCATTTTGCTGTAAAGCAATATAATCAAAAAACCCTAATGGTTTCATAAACTCAACTAAAGGATTAAAATCATTTTTATCTAAAGTTTCAAGTTTTTTTCTAGTTCTTGGATGAGTTGATACTATTACTCTTTTATTATATGTTGTAGCTATTACATTTAATGAGTCTAGCAAATCATTGAAGTTTTGTTCACTATCTACATTTTCTTCTCTATGCGCACTTACTATAAAAAAATTTTTTTCTTTTAGATTTAAAGTTTCTAACACCATAGAGTTTTTTATATCTTCTTTATGATACTCAAGTACTTCTTTCATAGAGGAACCAGTTTTAATAACAGTTTCAGGTCGTAGACCTTCTGATACTAGATAATCTCTAGCATGTTCAGTTAAAGTCATATTTATATCACTTAGTTGATCTACAATCTTTCTATTTATCTCTTCAGGTACTCTTTGATCAAAGCATCTATTTCCAGCTTCCATATGAAAAATAGGTATTTTTCTTCTTTTAGCAGAAATCACCGAAAGACAAGAATTTGTATCACCATATAGTAAAACTGCATCAGGTTTAACTTCAGCAAGTAATTTATCTGATTTACTAATAACATTTGCAATAGTCTCCGCTGCATTATCAGCAGCTGCATTTAAAAAATAATCAGGTTTTTTGATGCCCATCTCTTGAAAAAAGACTTCATTTAATTCATAATCATAATTTTGACCACTATGAACCAATATATGATTTGTGTATTTTTCTAATTCTGCCAAAACTCGACTTAGTTTTATAATCTCAGGTCTTGTACCCACAATTGTCATTACTGTTTTCATTAAATAACTCCAAACTCTTTAAGTTCATCTTGTACTTCATAAAGATTTACTATCATTTTTTTTAACTCTTCTTCATTTAATCTATGTGTATTATGAGAGTGGTATTCTCCTGCTTGAGTAATAACTTCTTCTCCATCCTCAAAAAACTTATTGTAATTTAGATCTCTATCATCAGAAGGTATACGATAATATTGATCCATATCTATAGCTTTTACCATTTCTTCTTTTGTTAAAAGTGTTTCGTATAGTTTTTCACCATGTCTTGTACCTATTATTTTTACTTCATGATCTGGTTTGTTTAGTAAGTTTTTTAAAGTTTTTGTTAAAATTTCTATTGTAGCAGCAGGTGCTTTTTGTACAAATATATCTCCATTTTTACCATTTTTAAATGCAAATATTACTAAATCAACAGCTTGATCTAAACTCATCATAAATCGAGTCATCGCAGGGTCAGTAATCGTGATAGTTTTACCATCTCTTATTTGGTCTATAAAAATAGGTATAACATAACCACGACTAGCCATTACATTTCCATATCTTGTGCATGCTATCATAGTTTCCTCATCATCAAGATTTCTACTTTTTGCTACAGCAACTCTTTCCATCATAGCTTTACTTACACCCATAGCATTTATAGGATAAACGGCTTTATCAGTACTTAGCACTATCACTTTTTTTACTTTTGCTTCAATTGCAGCATTTAAAACATTTTCAGTACCTATCACATTTGTTTGCACAGCTTGCATAGGATAAAACTCACAAGATGGTACTTGCTTTAAAGCAGCCGCATGAAAGATAAAATCAACTCCACGAACAGCATCTTTTACAGAATTTACATCCCTTACATCTCCAAGATAAAACTTTAGTTTAGAATTATTATATACCTTTCTCATATCATCTTGTTTTTTTTCATCACGAGAAAATATTCTAATCTCTTTTATATCTGTATTTAAAAATCCTCTTAGAACAGCATTTCCGAAACTTCCTGTTCCTCCTGTGATTAATAATATCTTATTTTTGAACATTTATAATCTCCCATCACTATCTTTTAAAATAGATTTAATATCATAAATCACTTGGTTTTGATTTTCAAAACTTAATGTTTTGTATTTATCATGTGATACAGCCATAACTATAGATTCATAATCATCATAGTTAACATCATTAGTTAAGTCTAAGTTATACTCGTCTTTTACTTCATCTTTATCAGCCCAGTAGTCAGATACTGTTATATCACAACCAAACTCTTGAAGCTCTTCTATCACATCTATCACTCTACTATTTCTTATATCAGGACAGTTTTCTTTAAAAGTGATACCTAGTACTAGCACTTTTGAGCCTTCTATTTTATGACCTTTTTTTATCATAAGTTTTATCACTTGGTTTGCTACATATATACCCATATTGTCATTTAGTCTTCTACCTGCTAAAATGATCTCTGGATTATATCCAACTTGTTGTGCTTTATGAGTAAGATAGTATGGATCGACACCTATACAATGTCCTCCTACAAGACCTGGTCTAAATGGAAGAAAATTCCATTTTGTACCTGCTGCTTCAAGTACTGCATTTGTATCTATATCTAGTTTATTAAATATAATTGCAAGTTCATTTACAAAAGCTATATTTATATCTCTTTGGCTATTCTCTATTACTTTTGCTGCTTCTGCTACTTTTATAGTAGGTGCTAGATGAGTACCTGCTGTGATGATACTTGCATATAGTTCATCTACTTTTTTACCTATTTGAAGTGTACTTCCAGCTGTAACTTTTAATATTTTTGTAACAGTATGTTCTTTATCTCCTGGATTTATTCTCTCTGGACTATATCCACAATAAAAATCTTTATTGAATTTCATATTTGAAAACTTTTCAAGTACTGGTACACATTCTTCTTCTGTAGCACCTGGGTATACTGTAGATTCATAGATAACGATATCATCTTTTTTAAGAACTTTTCCTATAGTTTCACTTGCTTTTATAAGTGGTGTTAAATCTGGTCTTTTATTTTTATCTATTGGAGTTGGTACTGTTACAATGTAGATATTGCAATCTTTTATATCTTCTACATCAAGAGAAAACTTCATACCATTTTTTATAGCTTCATTTACTTGAGTTTCATTTAGTTCTAAAGTTCTATCAATACCTTTTGATAATTCATCAATACGCCACTGAGATATATCAAATCCAACTACTTCATATTTTTCTGAAAATGCATGAGCAAGAGGAAGTCCTACATATCCAAGACCGATTACACATATTTTTAAATTATTCATTATTTACTTCCTTTACTATCATATCCGAAGAATTCTAAATACCAATCGACAAACTGGTTGACTCCATCTTGTATTGGAGTTTCTGGTTTATATCCTAAATCTTCCACTAAATCTTTCACATCAGCAAATGTAGCAGGTACATCACCTGGTTGTATTGGCATCATGTTTTTACTGATTTTTTTACCCAATCTATTTTCAATAGCTGTGATAAAGTCCATAAGTTTTACAGGATTATTATTTCCTATATTATACACTTTGTAAGGAGCAGAAGATGTTGAAACTTGTCCAGTTTTACCATTCCAATTTTCATCTTTTTTAGCTGGATTGTCTATTACTCTTATAATTCCTTCAACTATATCATCTATATATGTAAAATCTCTTAACATTTCACCATTATTGAATACATCAATTGTATTACCTTCTAATGCAGCTTTTGTGAATAAATATAAAGCCATATCTGGTCTTCCCCAAGGTCCATAAACAGTGAAAAATCTTAATCCAGTAGTAGAAATATCAAAAAGATGAGAATATGTATGAGCCATTAATTCATTTGCTTTTTTAGATGCGGCATAAAGTGATATAGGATGGGATACATCATGATTTGTTGAAAAAGGAAGTTCTTCCTTTAATCCATAAACAGAAGAACTTGATGCATAACATAAGTTTTTTACATCATTATGTCTACATGCTTCAAGTATATTCATAAATCCAATTATATTTGAATCCATATAAGCATCAGGATTTGTTAACGAATATCTAACTCCTGCTTGAGCAGCAAGATTACAAACAGCATCAAACTGTTCATTCTTAAAAAGTTCCATTATAGCATCTTTATCTTCTAAATTCATTTTGATAAATTTATAATTACTATTTGTTTTTGATGTTAATATCTTATTTGATTCAATATTTGGACCATCTTCAAGAGTATCAATTATACCACCTCTTTGAAGTCTTCCATATTTAACTTTCTGATCATAATAATCATTGATATTATCAAGTCCAACTACTTCATCTTCCCGTTCTAACAATTTTATAGCTAAATGACTTCCTATAAATCCTGCTGTTCCTGTTACTAATATCTTCATTATTTATTATCCTTAGCTATCACTATTAAATATATCTCGTGTATATACTTTATCTTTTACATCTTCTAAAATAGATTCAAATCTATTTGCTATGATTACATCACTAATATTTTTAAATTCATCGAAACTTTTAATTACTTTACTATGAAAAAATTCATCATCTTCCATACATGGTTCATAAATAACTACTTCTATACCTTTAGCTTTGATTCTTTTCATGATACCTTGGATACTAGAACTTCTAAAGTTATCAGATCCTGATTTCATAGTAAGTCTATAAATACCTACTACAGATGGATTTTTACCTATTACACTATCAGCTATAAAGTCTTTTCTTGTAGCATTTGATTCTACTATGGCACCTATTATATTTGATGGTACATCTTTGTAGTTTGCTCTTAGTTGTTTGGTGTCTTTTGGCAAACAGTATCCACCATATCCAAAAGATGGATTGTTGTAGTGTGTACCTATTCGGGGATCTAGACCTACACCTTCTATTATTTGTTTTGTATCTAAGTTATGTGATTGAGCATAAGAATCTAATTCATTAAAGTATGCAACTCTCATAGCAAGATAAGTATTAGAAAATAATTTTACAGCTTCTGCTTCTGTTGCATCTGTAAATAATATCTCTATATCTTCTTTTATAGCACCTTGTGCTAATAAATTA
>Ga0233436_1002726_pt1 | contig 12290 bp, 11 predicted proteins | sample SI_122_August201_2_FD_182723 | JGI IMG/M metagenome (GOLD analysis project Ga0233436, IMG submission 182723) | Seawater microbial communities from Saanich Inlet, British Columbia, Canada - SI_122_August2016_150_MG | ecosystem: Environmental > Aquatic > Marine > Inlet | place: Canada: British... | reverse complement strand
TTCTATCTAATTAATTTTTCTTTTTTACCCCCACCCTCTCCAATTAATTTTTTTAGTTCTCTATTTAAAAAATTATTCTTACAAAAAATAATAAAAATAATAAAAATAATAAATAATAATAAAAATAATAAAAATAAAAATATCTTTTTAAAAAAATTTATTCGTTTTATTTCCTCTACAACTATGCTTGAAATTTTTGATAATAATATTGAAACGAATGAAACATTAGAGAATATAAAATGTGTAATTGAGACGAAAATCAATCAAATTGGAATGACTGGGGAAGCGTTTAATGATATGCTTTTGAAAATGATTATGTTGGGTTATACACTTATTAATATATTGGCGGTGGGTATATATTGGTGGATGACTTACGATTTGACAATATTGTCTATTGTAATAATTGTATGTATTTCATATATATGTGTAGAGATGTTTTTAAAGGATAATTACAAAAAATATTTGGTATTGGATAATGATAAGACTGAATGTTGTATATGTAAAGATAAAAAATATTGTTATAAATTAGGATGTTCTGATAAACATCATATATGTGTTGAATGTGGAGATGGTTTGAAAATATCAAAATGTCCTTTATGTAGAAAGTGTATAGAATGTTTCGTTATTACTGATTTAAATAATAATAAAAAAACATTCAAAAATTCAAAAGCACTAACCATATTTCAATTATATGAGAATATAAGATTAGACGGAACAAACAAGTCATATTGAATGATAAACAAAAACTCAGATTTTCTATCTAATAAATTTTTCTTTTTTTACCCCACCCTCTCCAATTAATTTTTTTGTTTAACTCTTATAAATATTATTATTTATATTATATAAGTTAAAGAAAAAAATAAAGAGAAATATGAAGGTTTTAGATTTTTTAAAACAAACACATATTCACTTGAAAAATGAGTTTTTGTTTAGTGAAGAGGAAAATCAAAAATTAAAAAATTATCGAGAGATTAAGGATACTGAATTCCCAAAGATACGCAAAACATTCACACCCGAAATATTTTGTTTTATAGATGATATGGCAAACAGATTGGAGAAAGACGGATTGAATAAAATATTTATCCATTACAGTCTCAATTATGATATGAGTAAATTACCCGATGAAATCAACATTGAATTAAGTCCTTTCCATATAATTGTAATCTCCGTTTTAAAACAAGGATACTTGGAAAACATTGAAGGCGAATTGTTTTATTTTTATAAAACTGAATTAGATAAAAAATATTCCCAAGAATTTAAAGATGTATCAATTATGTATAAAGATAAAGGAGACCAAATATTAGGAGTACGAACCCTTACTGAACCAAAAGATTTCGAATTCAAACAAATGAAATGGTAAATTTTTTTCTTTTTTTCTCTACTCTCTTCTTTTTTTATTTCTTATCATTATTATTCATATCCAAAAAATCAAAATTTGTCTTATAAATTATTATGTATTTATATATAAATCAAATAATAAAAAATGAAATGTCTTTTCAAAATGGTGTATTTACTTATCAATAAGTCATTATTAACAAATCAAAAAATCGAATATTTTTATACAATCCAAGAAGCGTTTGATTTTATCTTAGAAGAAGAGAAAAATTCGAATAATTATTATTTGGAAGTTGATTTGGATAGATTTTTAAAAAAGGATATTCAACACATTTGGATTGATGGTTCAGAAAAAAGATTTATCGTATCGCACATCAATTATCCGAACGAGGTGGTTAATTATGAAAAAGACAACGATGGAAATTACATATATGAAGACTTCGAGTTAGAATAGATGCGTTTATGCGTTTATGCGTTTTGGATTTTACTATCTATCTTCCCAATCATCGCCTTTGCAAGTTTTATTTTTTGATATTTTGGTAAATATTTACTAATTGCCATTTGAACGCCTCTATCCTTCGTCGCTTTTACTAATCCATCAAAATCCTCATTCTTCAAATACATTAGTATTTTATCCGCATCATTCACATTCCTCACCACCTGTGCGACTACTGGATGTTTCTGTGCTAATTTTAAAATACTCTCGGCATATGGTATCGATTTGAATTTTTCTTTTATGTATTTAACTTCACCGTGAGTAAAATTCACCAATGGTTTTGCTGTCGATTTCCACAACGCTCCTACTGGTTTATCCAATCCCGTTTTACTCATTCCTTCTTTCAATGCTCCCATACCAGCATCAACTGCTTTATCGGTTGTATTTTTAACAACTGCGTCGATTTGTTTCGTTGGTATAAAATCCGCAACCTTCTTAATATCTGCGGACGTCTTCTGTACCTCTTGTTTAATTGTTTTAATCGGTGATTTCCCCTGAGTTATATTTGAACCCACTCTCAACACCTTTGAAGGTGAATGTCTCGCTATTTTTCTAACACGTCTGAATGTTCTTGAAAACCAACCCATATTAAATTTATGACTATGATTGTATATATATATAGTATAGTTATTTTTTCAATTTCATCATCGCGACAACATTACCTAATACGGTTGTTAAATCATCCGTCTGTTTTCTAATTATGAATTCAAAATCATTCATCATCCTCGTATCCTTATTCACCCCTCCTGTTATTTCTCTATCCACCTCCTGTATTTCTATATTGATACTCCAATCATTCCCATTTAAATCTATCAATTCCCCATCCACATTCACCAATTGTAAATCTATATGTGATATTGTTATATCTTCTATTAACATATTCCTCTTCGGTAAATTGATAAACGCATATGGTCTCACTCTGGGATTTATCGACAATAATGAATTTGACGTATTATTCTGTATTTCTAAATTCGTATGTATATACAACATCTTTCTTGGATACAAATTCCCCACATTCTCAAATGTCAAATCTGTCGTTGTCGTCATCTCGTGGTCTCCTATCGATGACCCCAAAATCCTATATGGAGAGGAGGTCGATAAAGTAAATTTTGATTTCTTATCCAATGTCGCCGTGCTTATCACTATCTTGTGATTTATCAAATTCAAACTTACCAAATACGTTATCCCATATACGCTCCCACTATTCAATTCTTGTTGTAAGGCATAACAAAATTCATTCGCATTCCGCGTATCACTATCTGAATATAACATTTGATAATTCCCCAATGTCATTTCTATCGTATATGGCACTTGCGGATTACTCCCATCCTCATTACTCTCCACTACCACTAACTTATTATTAGTATCTGTTATGTTATAATAGGTGTATGGTATATATCCATCTACCACTCTTAATACGTATTGTTTGTCTCTTCTAACAATCGTCAATGGCGTATTTAACACATACGAAACCGATTGACTACCATTCACTTTAATAACTGACGAATTCCCCGTGTCTATACTATAAGTGTTTAAAGACATCAAAATTATTATTCATATATAATATATATATGTTTTTATAATGGTCGTCAAAACTATTCGCGTCCGTAAAGCAAACGGCGTCCGCCGTGTTATTCGTAATCGTAATCCCAATATTAAAATACGTCGCAAACGTTTTATTAAACCTATCTCTGTCGTCCCTGAACCCAAATCCAAATCCACTCCCGCACTCAATCCCGCACCCAAACCCAAACGCATACGTAAGCGTCCTTATATACGACGAAATAATCGAGCATACCGAGCAAATACAGCATTCGTCAAAGAACAAGAGAAAAGAGAAAACGACATCGCTCTTTTAAAAGCGAAAACCATTAAAGAAAAAAAAGAAGCGTTTGAGAAACGAAAAAAACACGCACAGAAAATTTTCAATTCTTTCGATACAATAAAACAACAAAAACAACAAAGAAAACAAGCAAAACAAGCAAAACAAGCAAAACAAGCAAAACAAGCAAAACAAGCAAAACAAGCAAAACAAGAAGCAAAGGACAATCCCATAGGTGATAGTGGTAGTAGTAAAGGTGGTGGTCGATTTATTGTTCCAAAAACTACTTATGATAAATACGCCCCAGCATTTAGAAGTTCCGCGGGTAGTGGTCGCCTAACTGAAATCCTCCGTCAAGAAAAAGAAAAAGATGAGAAACGCGAAAAAGATAGAAAGGATAAAATCGAAGCAGATAAGCAAACTAAAATCGAAGCAGATAAAAAAGCACAAGCAATACAAACCAAAACGGATCAACGTCGCAAGGATGTGATTGAAAAAATCCGTAAAGCAAATGTAGAGGATAAAGAAAAAACAGACCGCGAAAAGAAAGTCAAATTACGGTTCAAAAAACAACCACCATCAACCGCTTTGGTTCTCCACACACAAACTATTCCACAAGGCAGACAAGGAGCAGAACAAGGAGCAGAACAAGGGGAAAAGCATTCAAGACGTGGAAGAATAAAAGCACCTAAACCAAAAAACATAGAAGATATTCCGGCAAGTCGTGTCGAACTTTTACGAGAAGCAAAATCAATATTCTCCAATGTTGATAAAATTAGACACGCACTCAATGCGATTGAACGTTTGAATGTAGATTTCTCACGAGAATATGATGAGGCGAAAACTAATTTAAAACCTGCTGGTAAAGAAGAGTTTGAAGATTTAATGAATGATGTGGCGACTGATGAGTTAGGAGGAAATTTTGATACCGATTATTATTCTGGTTTTGATGCGTATGACTTATTAATTGATTTCGTTGATGATTTTTCCAAATGGTTAAACAGAATTGACTTATCGCGATTAGAAAGAGCAGACGATAAACTTAAAATTTTGGAGATATATTCCAAATCTATGCCTGATAATCAAGTAGATAATACTAATGTCAAAAGATTTAAAATCAATCCAAACGTTCAAAATCTACAATCCGTTATAGATGACATATACAATATAGAAAGAATGATTAGTTCTATGATACCTCAGATCAGAAAAGCATATACAAAAGCACAATCTGTCAAAGAACCAGCACCAAAAGAAGAGAGTAAAAAAAAAAGTAAAGCAAAAAGTAAAGCAAAAGGTAAAGAACCTATCGACGAGGATGAGGGTAAAACACAACGCCAGAAGGAGTTGAGCGATATATTGAAACGTGTTAAAGAAAGAGAAGCAAAGGCAAAAGAAGAAAAGAAGAAATCTGACGACCGTGAAAAAGAACGACAAAAATCACGTGGCACATCCCAAAAACATTTGGAGAAAGCAAATTTGGAGAAAGATAAGTTCAAAACACGACAGAAAAAACGCGACGAGGCATTTAAATCTTTGGGACTTGACAGATGTAAGGGGAAAACCGCCAAGGGTACACCCTGTAAAAGGCGAGCAACTGACGGGGATTATTGTTATCAACACAAAAAATAATTTCGGCATACATATATATATATAGTTAAGTCAAACATTAATTGTTAAATAATTATGAGTAAGCGTTCATTGAAAGGGTCAAAAAAACAAGTCATACCAAGTTATATTGAAACGGAAGATGAATTCGAAGATTTATATGAAGAGAATGAAGAGGTTGAAGAGGAAAGAGAAGATGAATTCTCTCAAAGCATAGAACCTATTAAGGATTATGAAATTGCTAAATGGAAACGAGACGAAAATAACATCCGATATCCTGTCTATAAAGTTCAAAAATGGACGCGGATTGATGGGGTTCGTGTCCCCTCATATAAGAAATCTAAAAATTAAGTTGTTTTACATTTCAAATTTTTTTTTTATTAACGTATATACATTACTTTACAACTTAAAGAAGATTTTAATTGAAGATTTTAATTTATGGATAGTATTCAAGGAACAGTAGGAAGCGTTGGGGCGAGCGTCGGAGCACAATCCGGGGAGATGGGTAATAAACCAGCAATGGTTAAAGTCCAAGACGATTGGATTGAAGGAATGTTATACAAATCAGGTATTGAACCAAATGCCAAAACCAGTTTTACCGAAAACGTCAGTTGGCCGTCTGATAAAGCATCATACAGCGAAACCTCTTTGGAAAGCAGTATCGTTATGAGCACCGCAAAACGTGATAAAATGATACAAGCAATCGATAACAGAAACGCTTGTATCTACGGAAAATATGCCGGTGCTTGTGCTACCGCTTCTAAAACCGGATACATTGAGACGTCATTCTATTCTCTGATTGAAACACTCCGATTGAGAAGTAATACCAATGTCATCGAAGAAATCAGATACTACAATACTCTTATGAATTTATTAACCGCTTTTATCGTCCCTCTCCAATCTCGCGTTCTTTTGAGTGCGACCCAAGGATTTGCCTATACATCTGCTTTTGCAACAGCATACAATGATGATCTCGGGGAAAAAGAAATAATCTCGGCGGGAACTACGGCACATTATTTCTACATTCCAATTTATCTTGGTTTCTTCAACAACTCCAAACTTATCCCAATTTCACATATCGCAGACCTCCAATTAGATATCGTCTGGGCAAACCCCACATCTTATGTTCTCGATTATACAGCAAGTGCTTCTGCTTTCGCTTTCACATTCACAATCACCGAATTGGCACTCCGTTGTCCTATTATCAAATATAATGACGCGTCTGATGTTAATGCCTTCAATCAAATGTTCTACGGCGGAGGAGGTATCAAAATCAATGCTCAATCATATATGCATAATCGCGGAGCAATCGTTAGTGGAACTGCGGAAGTCAATTTGCCATTGTCTTTCAGACGCGAAAGTCTCCGTTCTTGTATCGCTGTTATGCACGCTATCAGTTTAACCTCCACCCGTAAGCAACAACGTTTCATTGTAAATGGAACAACTTCTTATCAGTATTGGTTCGGCAATGACGCGTTCCCAAGATTTGAAGTTCCAATCGCCACCACCAACAGAGGTGCTCTTATGAACGAAATTTTGGCATACTTCGACGACCGTTCCACATTAGCACTCCAACCACGTTTCACCGAAGTAATCATCGTCCCTGCCACTGAAACCGCATACTACGAAGCATTGACTTGTTTCCCCGTTGAATTGTCCTCAGTCAATGATGACGGTTCTCTCGTGAAATCAGGTATCAACACAATCGACGTCACCAGTCAGCATCTGACACTTAAAGCAACTTCCAACTTCACCGCAAATTCAACCGTCGATATCTTCGGATGTTATGACATCGAATTCCAAATCGGAACTGACAATCTCGTTCGCTCCACCTTCAATGGTGAATTGTCATCCGCTCCCGTCCAAGCAAATCGTGCTCAAATGTAAATTTAAAAATCATTTTTTTACTATATTTTTCTACCTTTTCATTCATCTACAATCGCGTTTTAAAAAAAAAAAAATGATACCCCCCTCCAACATTTTATATCATCTTTTTATTGACTTTTTTATTTTTTTTATTTTTATTTAAGTGATTAATATTCAAAAATTTTATCATAGTTTAAGAGTATATTGAAAATCTAAAATGTCGCAAGAGTTAAAATCATTTTTGTATTCTAAAAAGACCGATACATCCAAACGTAATCTTGGTTCATATGGTTCTTTAAACGGTAATTATTATGTAGAGGTGGAAGATGTAGATAAATTATGTTCCTTGATAGCAAAAACAAATAAAGCAATACCCCTATCCATACAAGAAGTTTATTCTCGTGATAACAAGAGCGTAAATCTCCATTTTGATTACGATTGTTATCACGATTTGGATGTAGATTTGAGTTCAGAAGTTTATCCAGATGTAATAGCAAAACAGTTATATGACGATACAATCCAATGGTTAGAAAAAAATTTTACAACTCTCCCCACAAAAAATATCAAATATATCTACGGGTCGCGAACTCATATCCAAAATAGCAAACAACATTTCGGAATTCATTTGTCTATGGGTGTCTATACTAATAGTTATACCAATAAACTAATCGCTCAACACCTAAAACTAACTCATCCTGCGATTGATTTGGCAATCTATCAAGGTGAAACAAATGCTTGGATTGTTTTAGGAACAGGAACTAAATTGAATAAAGATAAAACACTCGTTCCGTCATATGTTATGTATAATCAAAATGGTTCTATCATCGATTTAACAAATCCCGCCAACATTAAAACTCATATGATAACAAGTAATATGTCTCGTAATGAATACGAGATATTCACACTCGAACAACCACAAGCGGTTATCACCGCAATTGAAGAGGGAAAAAAAAAAGAAAATTCATTTGCTCCGACACCTGTTCCGACACCTGCTCTACCTGCTCTACCTGCTCTACCTGCTTTACCTGCTCCGACACCTCCGAAATTGTCCGCTGATAATTTAGTTGGTCTTTTGAATGGATTGCCTGATGAATTTTTTAATGACCGTAAAAAATGGTTGAATGTTTGTTCTGCTTGTAAAAATGTTGGTCTCCCCGACGAACAAGCAAAAACCATCTTCCAAGATTGGTCTAAAAAATCAGACAAATACACCCCCCTTGATTTTGTCGGAACACACCAAATTTGGAGTGGCAAGTATGGTAATTTTAAAGCAGGATACTTGATAAAAAATAGCACATTCAAAATTCCAAAAATCCCAAAAGTTAAAAAAACATTATCAAGAGCAAATAAATGTTTAAAACTATCATCCATTCTTAAAGAAAAAATCGGCGACGACTATATTTATATCGGTGAGCAATTGTATAAATACACGGGTGTGTATTGGAGACTACAAACTGATAAAGGAACACTTCTATATGACTTATCGTGTTTTATAGACACTGATAAAGAAACCAATGATATACTACCCGTCTTGGATTTTAAACCTGATCCTCCATTATTGATACATACGACGAAATACTTCTTACAGGGAGTTCGCGTCGATCACTATGAAGCATCATTTTGGGAAACAAATACAAATCTATTCTTCTTCAATGATACAATATTCGATTTGAATATCGGAGAGCAGATTGAACCAAAAAAAATGTATCATCATTATTTAACAACTGGATACGACTATGAAGAACCATCTGATAGGTCATTAGAAGAAGTTAATAAACTTTTGGACGACATATTTCCCGACCCTGAAATCCGCGATTTTTATTTACAAACACTATGTATGGGAATGGACGGCAACATCCATCAAAAATTAATATTCAGTGTGGGGAACGGAGGTAATGGCAAAGGTGTTTTAGACCGTTTGGTAAAAGCAATGCTCGGCAATTACTATTCATCTATCAGTATGACAAATCTACAAGGTATAGCAACAAATTCAGCAAATCCCGCGTTAGCAGGATTGGATAATAAACGATATGTCAATTCATCCGAAGGCGATAGCAATAAAGATATGAATTCAAGTATCCTCAAAACAATAACTGGTGAGAAATCAATTGATGCGAGAATGTTGTATTCTAACGAGACACAAAAAACAATGAGGTTATCAATGACCCTTCAAATGAATTATTTAATTCCATTCGATGAGATGGAAGGTGATGCTTTACGACGTAGAGTATTAATTATTCCATACGATACTACATTTGTTGATAATCCCGACCCATCCAGACCTCATCAAAAATTAGCAGACCCCGATATCGATACTGATGAGAAACGCGACAAATTGAAATTTGCATTGTTCGATATAATGAAAGACCAATACAATAAATTTATCGCAAATCATAAAAATATATCTATCCCACAACGTGTCCAAACTATGATTAACGGATATTTTGTTAATAACGCAATCAGTCAATATATTGATGATACCTATGAACCCACCACAATAGAAGAACTCCGTCGATTAGGCGAAGTCCCTCCATCAATCTCTGCTCTATTCAAAAAATTCAGAACATCAAGAACACTTTCAGAATATAGTAAAGACCAACAATCCAAATACAAAAAAGATGCTTTCGTATCCTATATCAAAAACCATTATAATATCATAATTGATAGAACCGTTTTTAGTGGTTCAAGAATTAAGAATGCCGTTTTACTCAAACTCAAACCTGATGAGGTTGAAGATGTCCCAATCTAAATCCATTCCATATTTTTTTTTTGACTTTCAATCGAGACTACTTGGGGTACATTGTAAAAAACCAAGTAGTAAAGTAGTTTTTCATTCTGACTACTTGGGGTACATTGTAAAAAACCAAGTAGTAAAGTAGTCAGGTAGTCGGGACTACTTTTTTTCGACCCCAAAGTACTGAATTGGAGACGCATATCGTTTTAGGTGTTTTTGAACACTTTTTTTTTTCGAAGTACTATTTTTCACGAAAAAAACTACAAAAGTTCTCTACGCATATCGTTTTTACTACTTTTCAGACTACTTTGTCTTTTTTTGAAGAGGATCAGAAAAGAGAAAAATTTACCTAATTTTTAGTCTCGGTATATCGTTTTATACTAAACCAAGTGGTTTTTTGTATTTTATTTGCTCTCTATATATCGTTTTATACTCATTTTTTTTTTCCAAGTGGCTCAAATGGCTCATTTTGAGACGTTTTTGAAAAGTTATTTTGTATTTTTTAAAAAAGTACTACCCAGTACTTCTTGCTTTTTTCGTTCATACAAAAAAGGTTTGAAAAAAGTGTCTTTTTTGAGCCATTTGAGCCACTTGGATTTTCTGGAAAGAACAATTTTTTCTCTAAAACCATACCCCTCTACAACTTCGAGAAAATGCGAAAAAATCGAGTGGCTCAAAAATTTTTCCGATTTTCGCCGATTTTCAATTTTCGTTTTGTGAGTAGTCCCGACTACTTGGGTAGATTGAAAAAACACAAGTAGTAAAAGTAGTAAGTAGTACTCACTACATTGAAAAAACACAAGTAGTAAAAGTAGTAAGTAGTGCTATACGGCGGAAACCCGTATAAAAAATAAAAATTTGGAAAAAAATCTTTGGATGGTTAAAAACTAAACAAACTTTATCTTTCTAACCCCTCTCCAATCCCAATCGCAAACTATGAATACGCCATTATACAAGCATCGTGTAAGGTTCATCAAATATTTGGAACAAAAAGGACTTACAGTAGTTATAACAGAAGAACCATTAGAAAATATACCATACAAAGATACGACCGTTTATATTAATTACGAACAAAAAGCATTGTTAGTGGATAATGGAATAACGATATTCAATCATATGAGTTTCGAATACGATAAGATTAAAAATGATGGTAGTTATATTTCAATTGTGTTATTATTTAATAAATCCGTGAAATCGACGAGAAATATTCCAAAAGCAAAAGCAGAAAAGACAGGATTAAAACACAAAAAGAGAGGTAGTAAATATCACTTCTTCATTGAAGAAGAAATAGATAAACTACGGCGGAAACCCGTATAAAAAATAAAAATTTGGAAAAAATCTTTGGATGGTTAAAAACAACAAACTTATCTTTCTAACCCCTCTACGAGAGATTATGGAAGCAATTAGCGATTTAGCGTTATATATGGATTACATCGATTTTTCAAAGGGATTTGAGAATGAGAGTATCCTCATTTTGAAACAATTACAAATCTATTATAATAATCTTGTTGAATACAAGGACAGTATGGAATGTTTGAATTCTAACATTATATATGTATATACTATTAACAATAAGTTTGATATATATGTTGCCGATACATTGGGAATGGTTTTAGAATATATTTTTCACATTAAAGTGGATTACAATTACAGTAATTATTTTTTAGAACGTTCATTCAAATATCAGATGTATGATTATAAACCATTAAATCGCGTCTTGAATAATTTAGGAGTGGATAAAATCGATTTCATAAATGAAAATTTTGATTTAAGTTGGTTATATGAAGAAGATTTATCAGATACAGTGGATATAGAAGAAGAAGAATATGACCGATTGGGAGATAATAATTATGGAGTATTTTATAATCGACAATATAAAACAGAATTATTATATTTGGTTGATGCTTATAAACCATTACCAAAGACAATCAAAGCAAAATGTCCGATTTGTTTTTCTGATACGGTGTGTTGGGTTCTGGATTGTCATCCACTTCATTTCTTATGTGATGGGTGTTATAATGATATAGAAAAACATAATCCAAAATGTCCAATATGTCGGAGCAAATTACAAAAAAATATAGAAATAAAATTAGAATGGGATATACAAGATAATATCTATGAGGAGGATTTTTTGCTACATAGTAATATTGACATATTCAAAGGGAATACGATTGACGATGTAAAATTCCGTAAAAAACAGTATAATAAACATAAAAAAGATATATTACAAAATCTACACAATCAACACATAACGAAACAATATATCGACGATATAGATACGGATGAATTGATGTTTCCTAGCGACATTAGCGATATTAACTCTGAGGACATTGGCGATATTGACTATGATGACATTGTATTATAAAAAATAAAAATTTGGAAAAAATCTTTGGAGGGTTAAAAACTAAACAAACTTTATCTTTCTAACCCCT
>Ga0233436_1002719_pt1 | contig 12321 bp, 11 predicted proteins | sample SI_122_August201_2_FD_182723 | JGI IMG/M metagenome (GOLD analysis project Ga0233436, IMG submission 182723) | Seawater microbial communities from Saanich Inlet, British Columbia, Canada - SI_122_August2016_150_MG | ecosystem: Environmental > Aquatic > Marine > Inlet | place: Canada: British... | reverse complement strand
ATCACGAATCCCCTATTCGTGGAGAAACTTTTGTAACACGAAAGATTACTAGAGCGCTAGCGCGTATTAAACTTGGACTGCAAGAAAACCTTTTTCTTGGGAATATGGATGCTAAGCGTGATTGGGGTCATGCGAAGGATTATGTTGAAATGCAGTGGCTTATGCTACAACAAGATAAGCCGGAAGATTTTACAATTTCTACAGGCGTCCAATATTCAGTAAGAGATTTTGTAAATCTAGCAGCTAAAGAACTAGATATTGAGTTAAAGTGGGATGGGCGTGGAGTTAATGAAACTGGAATAGATGTGGCAACAGGAAAAATAATCATTCGCGTTGATCCACGTTATTTCCGACCTACTGAGGTTGAGACTTTATTGGGTGATTCAACAAAAGCAAGAGAGAAGTTAGGATGGACGCCAAAAACCTCTTTTAAGGAGTTGGTTAAGGAAATGGTAATTTGTGATTTGAATGAGGCAAAGAAGGATGACTTACTCAAAAAAGAAGGCTTTTCTGTCTATAGCCACAATGAATAATATGGTCTCAATTGTTTCCAAGGACCGACTAATAGTTGTATTTTTAAAATAAAAGAAAATAATAAAATGAAAAAACAAGGGTTGATATGGATTACGGGGTTTTCTGCATCTGGAAAGACTACGGTAGCACGTAAGGTTGAATACGGACTAAAACAAAAGGGATATAATGTCATATCTCTTGATGGTGATGACTTAAGAAATATATTTAGTGATAGATGGGGATATGATAGAAAAAGTCGTGAAGAGCTTGCATATACTTATTTTAAATTATGTAGTCATTTAACATCACAAGGATACACTGTAGTTATCTCCGCAGTTGCAATGTTTAATTTTCTCGAAGAATGGATTCGTAATAATATTCCTAATTCAATTCAAGTGTTGTTGAGGGTGCCCATAAAAGAAAGAATTTTAAGAGATGCATCTACTAAGAAAATATTTATAAATAAGAAATCTAATGATCTAGAATATGAAGAGAAAAAATATCCGGATATTACAATAGATAATTATGGAAATGTCTCAGCTGATGATTCAGCTAATAAAATTATCGAATTTTATACGACTCTTGAACAGACAAAAGCAGACAAAGGTAGAACAAAATATTGGGATGATTATTATCACAAAGAAAAAGTTCCAGAAGACTCATCATCGTATGCTAAACATGTTAGTGAACAACTAAAGATAGGTAAGAGTATTTTAGAAATTGGGTGTGGAAATGGAAGAGATTCTAAATACTTTGCGTCTAATGGATATAAGGTTACAAGCATAGATAGATCGGTAGAGGCGATTAATTTATGTAAAAAATATGAGAGTAATAATTTAATATTTTATAGTGGAGAAATAAACAATATAATTGATTTTAAAAATAAAAAATTTGATGCTGTTTACTGTCGTTTTGTTTTGCATGCTATGCCTATAGATGAAGAGACAAGTATGTTAATGAAGTCATATGATTTATTATCAGATGATGGTTTTATTTTTATAGAATGTAGGTCAATAAATGATCAATTATTTCACAAAGGAGATGTTGTTAGCCCTACAGAAAGGATTTATGGTCACTATAGAAGGTTTATTATTGCAGATGAAATAAAAGATAAATTGGAGAGTATAGGATTTACAGTTACTAGTTTGATAGAGGATTCCGGTATGGCAGTATGTGGTGAAGATGATCCTGTTGTCATTAGAATTTCAGCAAGTAAAAGTAATATTACAAGTTAGGAGTTATAATCCATGATAAAGATATTAAGAATTTTATTTGAGTCATTTAGAATTAATTTTTTTGGATTATTTAATGTTAAAACATCATCCTTAACTATTAAAGAATTTCCAGTTGATGAGTATGGTGGAATTGCTTTCTTTCAGTACCCATTTCAAGAAAATGGGAATAATAAGTATTTTTGTCAAATATATGGTGAAAATAATAGTATTGATTTTACTGTTGCCAAAAGATCATATTTAAAACTTACATCAGAAATAATACCGGGAGATATTTTTACCGGATTGTGTAAATTGAATGTTAGTGCAGGAACACTGCTTCCAATTTCAATTCCCAATAAACGAACAGATGCTGCTGAAGCAAATGTAACTTTAACAGTAAATAAAAAAAAATATGAATTAGGTAAGCTTAAACAAAATAGTTTTCACTATATTCCATTTTATAATGATTCTAACGTTGTGGTTGAAGCGGAAAAAAATTTTATATTAGGCAGTCCTATAAGATTTAAACATAGTCAAAATAACAAGAAAAATAAAAAATTAGTAATGTCAATATTTATTGACGGCTTAGCATCAGAGGTAGTTAATGAAAAACATTTTGATGATTTAATGCCAAATACAGCAAAATATTTTTCTGAAGGAAGTATTTTTTTAATAGTATATCTTCAGCTGAATGGACACTACCGAGTGTTCCTGCTTTGTTTTCAGGTCTATATTCAATTAATCATAAGATGTGTGATCCACATGAGAAACTGATTCTTGGATGTGGGTATGAGATTATCAGTGAGTATTATAAAAAAAATGGATATACAACTGCTCAAGTTTGCTCAGATTTTAGAAAGAGTCCTGGTTATAATTATATGAAGGGGTTTGATCGTACATTGTATAAAAATAGTATGAATTGTAAGGAATCAATATTTAATACTGTTGAGCATTTAAGGGCCTTTTCAGAAACATCTAATTATGTGTGGCTAACACTGTTTGACCTACATGATTTTTTGGATGGTATTCCAGATATTAGTAATCAAGTTGAATCTAAGATCGATTTACATGATTATTCAGCTGATACCTCAAAATCAGTATATCAAGTTTTTGATAACAATAAGAAGTCTAGATATGAAATAGAAATGAAGAGAGTAGATTTCTATTTAAAAATATTGTTCGATTACATCAATGAAAATTATGATGATGATGAAGTTGTGTTGTCAATATGCTCTGATCATGGGCAAAGTTACCTGAATGATGATGAGGAATTCTTATCAGAGTGCCGCGTAGTTGTTCCGATGATGTTTAAATCATCAAGTACACCAAAAGTTGTTTCTGATGATATGATAAGTAATGTGGATTATTTGCCAACATTATTGCACTTATCTGGAATTAAATATGATAAAGAAAAAATTGATGGGTTGGTACCAGAAATATTTAATGGTGATAAAGGGAGAAAGTATTGCATAACAGAATCAATATATCCAAATAAACATTATTATGCAGCCATTTATTCAAAGGATGAAATATTTTTTTTAGAAAGTAAAAACAAGATAGGCAATAGTGTTACAGATATAGATTTATCTGAACTAGAAATTACTGGTTATAAATATATTACATTATCTAGCGATGAAAAGAGTAGGGTTAAATTAGATGAGGACAATCTTGAAAAAATGTTAAGAATTCTAATAGCAAGACAGAGAAATACAAGTTAAGAATGGTGGTAATTACGATAATAGCTGTTAATAAAGAGACGGGGTAAGGGTAAGTTGCCTTTATTAAATAAAAATAATAAGGAATAAAGTTAATGTTTAATGGAAAATCAATTTTAATAACAGGCGGTACTGGATCTTTTGGTCATCGTTATGTATCTACATTACTTGAACAGTATGACCTCAAACGTCTTGTCATTTATTCTCGTGATGAACTTAAACAGTATGAAATGGCAATGAAATTCCAAGGACATGAGGATGTTATGAGATTTTTTATTGGCGATGTTCGAGATGCCTCTCGCTTAAAAGAGGCAACTAGAGGAATAGATATTATAATCCATGCTGCTGCAATGAAACATGTACCTATTGCTGAATACAATCCTATGGAGTGCATTAAAACCAATATATATGGGGCTGAAAATGTGATACAAGCTGCGTTGGATAATAAGGTAGATTATGTAATGGCATTATCAACAGATAAGGCGGCTAATCCTATCAATTTATATGGAGCTACTAAGCTGGTATCGGACAAGCTCTTTGTCGCGGCAAACAATATGTCTGGAGGTAGGACAAAATTTGCAGTTGTTCGTTATGGTAATGTAGTTGGTTCTAGGGGTTCTGTGGTCCCATTTTTTGAAAGCCTTATTAAAAAAGGCGTGGAAAGCTTGCCTATCACCCATAAAGACATGACACGCTTTTGGATTACCTTACAACAGGGTGTTGATTTTGTTTTTAAATGTATGGAGAGAATGGATGGAGGTGAAATATTTGTACCTAAAATTCCTTCAGTAAGAATTGTTGATCTTGCAAAAGCGATGGCTCCAGATTTACCACTTGAAATCATTGGAATACGTCCAGGTGAAAAGATACATGAAATTATGTGCCCTGCAGATGATTCTCATTTAACTATTGAATTTGATGATTACTTTGTAATTGCACCTAGTATTACTTTTTATTCTAGAAAATCAGACTTTACTGAGAGTATATTGCAAGAAAGAGGAAAAATAGTCGAGCATGGCTTTGAATATAATTCCGGAGGCAATGAAGAATTTTTGACTAAAAAAGAAATAATTCAATTTAACACCGAGACCTATTAAGCTTGTTAAAATTTAAGACCACACAAAAGCTAAAATAAATATGCGTTTTATTTTATGCAGACCAACATGACGACATTTTGATAAAGAAGTACAAAAATATATTAAAATCACACTGACTACTAAGCTTAATTTCTGTATTAATGATAGGTTCTATGCATATTGAATATTGATGCGAATAATTATACGTACTGATGCATCACAACAAATTGGCTCTGGTCATGTTATGCGCTGCCTAACTTTGGCTGAATCGCTCCGTGGTTTTGATTCAACTGTAGAGTTTATTACCCGCTCCCATGTGTCTAATTTGGATAAATTGATCAAGAACAAGGGATTTAAAGTTTATTCATTGCCTAATCCGAGCAAGTATAGATCACAACAAAGTCTAAAGAAATATACAAGTTGGCTTGGTGTTCAGCAAGATCTAGATGCTAATGAGACAATACAGATACTTACAGGTGAGTCGCCAGATTATTTAATAGTTGATCATTACGCATTAGATTATAAATGGGAAAATAAACTAAGACCGTACGCAAAAAAAATTATGGTGATTGATGACCTTGCTAATCGAACCCATGATTGCGATGTATTGTTGGACCAAAATTATGTACATGATCAAGGGCGTTACCATAAGTTATTGTCACCGAGTGCGACCCAACTACTAGGCCCTAAATATACTTTACTACGCAAAGAGTTTGAGGAAATTTGCAAAGACCGTCAGCAGAGCTATGACACAATTAAGAGTGTTTTTATATTTTTTGGGGGAATTGATGTTGGTAATTTAACAACTATGGCTTTAGAGGTGTTGATGCATCCAAATCTGATTCACTTATCGTTAAATGTAGTCATTGGCGCTAACAATCCTTATCAAGATATGGTGATGAATCAAATAGAAAAACACCCTCATGCAAAACTTCATGTTCAAGTAGATAATATGGCTGAATTAATGAAAGAGTCAGATATTGTATTAGGAGCAGGAGGGTCAACCATTTGGGAATGGATGTCTATTGGGTTGCCTAGTATTGTTGTGACCACTGCAGAAAATCAGATTTCCTCTGTTAAAAGCCTTGCTCAGGATAATTATATTAAATGGCTGGGTAATATAGATCAAGTGAGTAAGCAGATAATTTATAAAGCGTTTTTGGAAGCAATGAACAATTCAAAGCCATTATGCAAACAGTCTCGCAAGAGTCAAGAACTGGTAGATGGAAATGGCACCCAGAGCGTTGCAAAACTATTGACTATTGGACCCAGCATCCAAACACTGGAGGTGCGACGAGCGAAGATATCAGATTCTTTACTTTACTGGCATTGGGCAAACGATCCTACTGTCCGGATTAACGCCTTTAATCAACATAAAATTAGATGGGAAGAACATCAAGCATGGTTTAATGAACGCCTTGCTGATTTTAATACTAAGTTATTATTAATTGAGTCTGAAGCTGGCCCTGTTGGTCAGGTACGCCTTAATCGATCTGACTCGAACTACATAATTAGCTATTCGATAGCCAGACAATTTCGTGGACTTAGTTTGGGTCAGGTAGTTCTTACGAAAGCAATTGATTATTTAAGACAAAGGGAGGTGGCCACATTGATTGGCGATGTAAAAGAAAACAACTTGGCTTCAATAAAAATATTTAATCAATTGGGTTTTGATGAAGTTGCTTCTCATCAAAAAGGCGTAATACGTTTTCAATTGCATAATAACATTTTAAAATAGTGATAAATACAACAATAAGACAGGGGTGAATATGGTGTTAGAGATTGGAGGTGTAAAAATTGGTAAAGGGTACTCACCATTTATTATTGCTGAAATGTCAGGTAACCATAATCAATCGCTGGAAAGAGCTATGTCAATTGTTGAGGCAGCAGCAGCATCAGGAGCCCATGCATTGAAGCTACAGACTTATACAGCTGATACCATAACACTAGATACTAACAAAGATGAGTTCTTTATTGATGATAAAAATAGTCTTTGGGAAGGAAAAAGTTTATATGATTTATACAAACAAGCTTATACCCCATGGGAGTGGCATGAATCAATTATGCGAAGGGCAAATGAGTTGGGCATGGTGTGCTTTAGCTCTCCTTTCGATGAGTCAGCAGTTGATTTTTTAGAAGAAATTAATGTACCTGCTTATAAGATCGCTTCATTTGAAAATAACCATCTTCCGTTGATTAGAAAAGTTGCATCCACTGGGAAACCTATGATTATCTCAACTGGAATGGCATCGGTGGCAGAGATCTATGAAGCGGTTTCATCTGCAAGAAAAGCAGGCTGCAAAAACTTGGTTTTATTGAAATGCACTAGTACTTATCCAGCTAGCCCGAAAAATAGTAATATACTAACTATCCCCCATATGCAAGAAATGTTTGAATGTGAAGTAGGTTTGTCTGACCATACTATGGGAATAGGTGCATCAATTGCAGCAGTTGCTCATGGTGCTACAGTTATTGAAAAACACTTTACATTATCTAGAGAGGATGAGGGTGTGGATAGTGTTTTTTCATTAGAGCCCGACGAATTTAAAGCACTTGTGGTAGAAACTGGTCGTGCTTTCCAATCTTTAGGATCGGTAAAATATGGCGTACAAGAACAAGAAGAAAAATCATTATTGTTTCGCCGTTCATTATATATAGTTGAAAATGTGTTGGCTGGTGAGCCGTTAACAATAAAAAATATGCGTTGTATCAGACCTGGTTTGGGGCTATCTCCAAAATATTTTGATTTGTTAGTTGGCAAGAAAGTTAATCAAGACGTGAAGCGTGGCACCCCAGTTAGTTGGGATATAGTTTGAATATAGAACAGAATACAAGTCTTAAACTTGGATTTCTAAAGTGCGTTTTTAAATAATATAACGTACATAACTTAGTACGATAATGAGAAATATTATAGTTCACCTCTTAACCAAACAGTTTTTGACAGATATTTTGTTCATTGAATTTTATTTATACTAACTATTAGGGTAAGTTGTTGTTATAGTTTTTTATTTTTAATATTTACCCAGATTCCCAGGGTAAATATTAATGCTTGTTATTGGGGTTCTGGTGTATAATCTTCGGCTTGGTTAACGTGCATATCGCACTAGATTTTAAACAGAAAATATTCAATCCCTATGAATCATAAAGAAGTTTTACTTGCGTTAGACGAGGTAATTGCAACAGTGTTTAAGGCGTTTAGGGTTATTGGTTTCTCTGATCAACAAGCATTTGATGTTACACGTCAACTAATGTACGGAGAGATTCGTGGAGGAAAAAGAAATCATGCGCTAGATAGGTTTGCATGGATATCCAAGCAAAAAGATAAAACATTTTCTTTAGATAGGGAAATAGTTGTTGATTCGTTTGATAGTGACTCAGGTACCATTATATTAGATGGAAAACATGGTGTAGGCTATAGTCATATTTATGAGGGGATAGTCTGCGCATTAGAGTTAATAAAGCATAAAAACTCAGTCATTGTCGGCCTAAAAAATACCTATCCAACAAATTGTCTTGGTGACTATTCATCAATATTGGCACATCATGGATATGCATCATATGTCGGATCATTGTCCCCTGATAAAGTGGCTTTCCCTAATGGTGGGGGCGCAGTTTTGCCTACAAGCGGTCAGGCTTTCGGCATGCCGGGTGACCCCCCAATGATTTTGGATTTTTCTATTGGAGCTGTAACAAATGGTGATCTTAATTATCATAAGAAGCACCAGTTGAAATTACCAGATGGCGCGTGCTTGGACAAAGATGGAAAAATCACAACTGATGTTAATAAGGTTGTTGATAATTGGGGAAAATTAATTGGTACTATTTTGCCACGTGGGGGCGAAGCATCATCATTTATAATGGCTGGTTTTGGTGTAATGTTAATGACGACTGGAATTGAGGCAGGAATTAAGCCCAATACACACGGAACTTTTTTGTCAGTTCGTAAAGTTGGTCCATTGTTTCATGCTCATTGGGATGAGTTATTGAACAAGCTAACTAATAAAGATGGACTAAGCATGATGCCTGGCCACAGAGGTTTGCGACTAGCAAACAACGTAATGAGTACAAGAAAAATTATGATTGATATTACAAAATGGCAACCATTGCTTGATGCGTCTCGTAAATATCAGTATGAATCACAAGAAGAAAATATTGATGAAATTACTCAATCTATAATTGATCAACTTGAAGGGAATTATTATTCATCGCTTAATAACGTGACAGAGAATAAATATTCTAATTTTTTTAAATAATATAGGACAACCTTATGCAACTATTAGATGGAAAAAATATTGAACCCACCTCCCCTGGAGGAATTTTATGGGAAAAAATTAATAAAGGCGAGCAGATAAAACTTTTAGACACCTCTAAAGGGCAAAACATTTTTGATTTGATGAAAATTGCAGAAGAGAACTCAATGCTTGATAATGTTGGCGGTTGGCTTGGTAGCTTATCCTTATCCACAAGTCATGGAATGCCGGATGATTACACATTGGATTTAGGTGATGTTAGGGATTGTCTTTATAATATGCAAGAATGCATGATGATATCAGGAAAAGTGATGCCACTTTTAGTAGATGTGGATGCGTGTTTTGGTAATCCATTACGAACATTCGCGATGTTAAATGTACTACAAGTCGCTGTTGGTGTCACGGAGAACAAGAGGGCTGATGTTGTAAAGATAAACTCTTTGGTGTCTGATCAAGGGAGTCGTGGGCAAATGGCGACTGTTGACGAAATGCTTTTTCGTTTAAAAAATGCTAAGAAGGTGCAGAAGAATACATTGGTAGCAGCGAGAATAGAAAATTTGATTTATAATTATTCTGTCGATGAGACTATAGATTATATAGATCAAATTCAAGAATACTGTGATCTAATATTAATTCATTGGAATAAAGAAGATCCAAAGATTTTATTTGAAGCGGCTAAGAAATATCAAAGTCATGGCAGGAATCAAAGACCACTTATTGCTGTCACAACAGCTTATGGCAAAAATACATCACCAGAAGAGTTAAAGCAACATGGATTTAATCTAATTGTATACCCTAATCATGTCACACGCAAACAACTCTTTACTGCACAGGATATATATCAATCTCTTTTAACAGATAAGTCGGCAGGCGGTATCTTAAATGAAAAAATACTTCCTACAACAGAGGTTATTCATAGGTTCTCTAAACCAGGTACTTTTACATATAAAAGGATTCTCTAACAACTAGGCAATAAAGTTATGAAGAACAAACATGCTATATATAACACTATTGGAAAGACATACTCATATACTCGTAAAGCGGACCAAAGAATAGTATCTCAATTATGCAGGAAACTTTGTTTGGATGATTTAGACCCGCATAGTAATCTTATAGATATTGGTGCAGGATCTGGTAATTACACTATCGCAATTGCTAATGAAAGAAAGGATATCAAGATTACTGGGCTGGAACCTTCTGAAGTGATGATTGCCCAATCTTATGATAATTGTAAGAAGCAAAATACTTGCGATGGCGTTGATTTTACCCAAGCTTTTGCAAGTGATATACCATTTGAGAATGAAACCTTTGATGGATTAACATGTATTTTGGCACTACATCATTTTGAAAATTTGACTCTTTGTATAAAAGAGATGATGAGAGTAGTGAAGAAAAACGCAATGGTTGTGATTTTGACTGCAGATCCTCGTTTACGAAAAGAGATTTGGGTAGATAAGTATTTTAGTTTTTTGGTAGACTCTGCTCGTGAGGTGTATTTACCAATACAAGATTTGTTAGAAGAGTTGCAGCCATATGCACTTGGAAATATTGGTGTAGAACCAATGATGCTTCCTAATGATATGGAAGATTTGTTCTTCCTGTCTGGATGGGCTAGACCTGAGCTTTATTTACAAAAATCGGTCAGATCTGGAATATCTCATTTTGCAAAGGCTATGCAGTCATCTAAAAAAAATAAAATGGTGGATGATGCAATTTTTAAGCTAAAAACTGATTTGGATACTGGGGCTTGGTCAGATAAATTTGGAAAAGAAATTGCAAATATGAAAAACTATGATGGCGGTTACCGTATAGTTTCATTTGTTAAAAAATGAGAAAATTTGATGAGTATTGAGCAACGGGTATATGGAGTATTGATTAATTTGTTGGGAGATACAAATTTAAGTATTAATATTGATGCTAACTTAGAATTAGATACAATACCTAAAATGGATTCACTTTTTTTCTTAGAAATGATTTCTGATTTTGAAAAAGAATTTAAGGTGAAATTCAATCTAGAAGATTTAATTGGTCAGAAAAAAGTTGGAGATTTTATCGATATCATCAAAACACTAGTTGGAGATGGATTATAACATAGACGACATTAAGGCTACTTATCATGCAGTAGGTGTTAGTAGAGGTTGTACGGTTTTATTAAAAACAGATATAAGGTTTTTAGGATTATTCGACAACAAAGGTTATGGCAATAATGTGCTCCAAGCACATGTTGATGTTCTTTCTGAATTAATAGATCTTTCAGTTGGCACATTAGTTGTTAGCACTAGTTCAACTAATTTGTCAAATACAGATATCACATTTGATATTCATAATACGCCTAGTGAACGTGGCGTATTAACAGAGTTTATTCGACAGCTTCCTGGAGCGGTTCGGAGCTTCCATCCGTTTCATTCATATGCGGCAATTGGAAAAGATGCTGAATCTATAGTTTCAAATGTCTCAAGACACGCTTTTGGTTTTGAAACACCTGAAGAGCGATTAATTAATATGAATGCATTATGTGTAAGTGTAGGTTTGCCTGTTACGGCAACTTGTACTACAGTGCATCATGTTGAATTTTTAATTGGTGTTCCATATAGATACACTAAAGAATTTTTGCATCCTGTTCTTCGAGGTGATTCAGTTAGATATGAGTTATTTTATATGTATGTTCACTATAGGCAATGCGAGTTAAATCGTAATAGAGGCGTCAAAATATTTCAAGAATTTTATAACCAAGGTCATAAAGTACAAGAAGCTATTTTAGGAAGAGGGATGGTTTATTCTTACTCATTATCAGAATTTTATAAATCAACAATGAATGCATTCAAGAAAGATATATATGTTTGGTTAGACCAGCCGCCAGTAACAAGACCATATAGAGTTTAGCCTTTATGTACAACACATCCAAACTTATTGTTGATACCGTACGCATGAAAGGTGATCGTGCAGCATTTAGTGTAGATAATGAAGATATTACATTTAGGGATCTTTTTCTTATGGCTCGGGCAACTACGGAATATGTCCAAAACGAATCAGTAGAACATGTTGGTATTTATTGTCATTCAATAAAGAAATTTATCATATCTTTTTACTCATGTTTGTTATCTGGAACTCCTGCATTTCTTATCAGTACAAGCATTTCAGAACATGAAATGGAATCTTTATGCGCTCAGTTTAAAGTAACTACATTGCTTACCGATACAAATAGTAATAAGCTTTCTGAAATTATTAAATGTATTGAGCCAGTTTCCGAAGTTGGTTTAAGTCAAGACATAGATTTTAGAGAGTATGCAAATGTTGATGGAAATGATGTTGCATTCTATCTAATGACATCTGGAACTACAGGAAAGAAACGATCTGTTCCAGTGACACACAGAAATTTACTTTGGACAGGAAGATCTTTTAATGAGTTTATGGAAATTACAGAAAACCAAAAGGAAATGGTTCTTATACCTCTTACCCATTCGTTTGGAGCAAGAAGAATAATCGCACAATTATTGTTAGGCGGGTGTATTTATAGTTTAAATGGAATTTTTAATCCTGCAGCTGCACTAAT
>Ga0233436_1002708_pt1 | contig 12358 bp, 13 predicted proteins | sample SI_122_August201_2_FD_182723 | JGI IMG/M metagenome (GOLD analysis project Ga0233436, IMG submission 182723) | Seawater microbial communities from Saanich Inlet, British Columbia, Canada - SI_122_August2016_150_MG | ecosystem: Environmental > Aquatic > Marine > Inlet | place: Canada: British... | reverse complement strand
TACGAGACCGTATCGATTACCTGAAATGTATGGTGAAGGATGAGCAAATCCCAGAGCAATGCTTCGATACTGTACCTGAAGGTAAGTCAGGGAACATGAAGTTAGCTATGGAGTGTAGTTACTGTATGTATAAGAAGCATTGTTTCCCAGATGTTAAGGTGTTTGCCTACTCAACTGGACCTAGGTTCTTAGCTGACGTACAGAACTACCCTAAGGTGCCTGAGATTTATGATTACTTTGATGAGAAATAGAGTATAGTAGAAGCTTTCGGGGGAGAGTAAAGTGAAGATAACATTTAAGATAGCACCAGTCGTAGCATCAAGACCTAGAGTAACCAGATGGAGTACCTTCTTTCCTAAGAAGTACACCGCCTTCAAGGTTGCTATGACTAAGTTAACTGAGAATATTATCTTCACACCAACTAACAAACTTATCTATGTACAAGTTACATTCTATGTAGCTATGCCTAAATCTTGGTCTAAGAAGAAGAAGCTAGAGAAGAATGGTAAACCATGTGACAATAACTGTGACATAGATAACTACATCAAAGCTATTCTTGATTCACTTGAAGGTGTGTACTACGAGAATGACAAGCAGATAGCTATGATTAAAGCTATGAAGTATTACTCAGCCACTCCCCGTATTGAATATCAACAAACGGAGATAGTGAATGAATAAGAAAGAGATATGTGAAGCATTAGCAGAAGATTACGCAGACAAGGTAGCTAAGTCAGGGGGTAACTATGATGATGCCTATAACCATTACTTAGAAAGGTGTAACACCCGTAACGAAAAAGACCTACTATCTCAATATAAGACAGCAGGTCTGGATTCGTCTGGGTTTAGTTTTATCTAACTATAAGAACTTAGGCATAGGGTCTATTTCGTACTCCCCTGTGCTTAGTTTCTTAGCGGTATCATCCTCAGCTACATCAAAAGCTCTTCTTTCACCTCGTGTTAAACTACCCATTAACATTTCCTGTAAACCAGGCGGTACTTCAACACCCTCGCTAGTTAGTTTATCCATAAGGTCTACAAGTAAATCTTCTTTCTGAGCTTCTAAGGCTTCCATTTGCTTCTCTAACTCAGGACCAAAAGAGCTTGAGCCTCCTTGACCCTCAGGAATATCGTCAGGCATATAATAGTTAGGGTCTTGGTTAAGCTTATCTATTTCAACATCTATCTCATCAATCTGTTTCTTAACATCATCAATGTAGTTCTGAATATCAGGAGCTACTGCTTCCTGAACACCTTTAGTCTGAATATCTTCAGGCATAAAGTCACCTTGTGAGTTACGATTACCAGTTAAACCTCTTGATTGTTTCTTAGCTGCCTTAGCAGCCTTAGTTAAACCTCTTGCTATACTCATTACATTCCCCTTTAATTAAACCAACTAGACCAATCTAACTCTTTAGCTGGTGCTTTCTTTAACTCTGCATCTGACCAAGCATCACCTGTACCCATCTCATGAGTGTCCCAGTAAGGGTCATCATTGTTAACAGTCCAGAAGTTCTGTCCTTCTCTCTTATGATAACCATATTGGTTACCCATAGTCTCAGGCTCTTCTTTAACAATACGACCATCTTCCTGACCAAACTGCTCAGTCTTACCTGAAGTAGACTTCTTACGCATTTGTCTCTGTAAGAAACCATCAGGGTCATTCATCTGTTTAATCATTGCTCTATTATTAGCTTCATTATCAAAGCCAGTTTCTTCAGAGTATATCTCAGGTCTTCCTAAATCTACCTTCTCGAAGTCACCATCTTTATTTCTATTACCCATAAGACCAATACCTGTTGCAACGGCAGCAGTAGTTCCTGCTTTAACTGCTCTGTCCTTTGTAACTTTATCAGACATAGACTTATATCTATCAGCTGTCTTATTAGCAACAGATGGACGTAAGTTAGAATCTTTAAGAGTTCTTGAAGCACCTTTAACAACTGGACCTTCAACACCACGATTAGCTTTCTGATTAGCTTTAAGAGACTTACTAGCAAGGACTTTATTAGCTAACTTCTTAGCACCTTCTTTAAACATACCACCTTTACCACCACCTGCCATACCTATAAGCATAGGGTCAATATTACCTGAAGTATCAATAGTAACTACATCTCTACCAGGTCCTTCATACTCAGGATTAATACCTGCTAATTGGAAGTCAGGGTCATTCATGTCAACCATACTACTATCAACACCTTCAGTAGGAGTACCGCCTCGTTGTTCTTTATAATACTCAATCATGTCATTGATTTCGTAATCATCTATTAGGTCTGCTTCAGAGATACCAAACTCTTCTGATGTCGCCTTTAAATCATTATTCTCTAGGAAGTCAATTATCTCATCCCTTAATATATCACTTATCTCACCTCGCACTGCGCCTGCCTCATTGTTAAGAACTGCGTTACTTGCTCCACCGTATGCCATGTTATTTCTCCGTTTAATTAATTAATTATAATTCAAAGTCTCTCTTTATATATTTACTATAGTCTATATCATCATCGTAATAAGTACCATACTGCGGGAATCCGAAGAATCCTGTTACTGTTCTTTCTAATCTCTCTGAAGCAGATAATTGGTCATCTACTAAAGGCTTCATAGAAATAGGAATAGCCTTACCCAATATCCACTTAGTATAATGAGTGGTACCATCAGGGTCTGTAATAGCAGGTCCCATAGGGAAGCCTTTCTTAAGAGAGAACCATTGTTTGTTATACATACCTTCCATCACTGACTTAGGAACAATAGACATCTTGTTTAATAAAGTATGTCTTGGATGTTTTAACCAATGATAAGGCTCTGAAATCTGTTTAGAGATAACCATAGATTCACCTCCTCCTAATTCCATCTTACCTGAGTCTTCTCCAAACCAGAACTCGAATAGACCATCAGCAGTAGGCTCAGGGTTCTCCCATAAGGCATTGTTAACCTGCATCATTCCCCACCACATACCAGAAGTAATAGCTCCAGCTTTAGCTGTATACGCAGCGTACATCTTAAATGCCATAGATAACTCTCTACCTTCCTTAGACTTCCAAGCTGCAGTATCTCCCTTATGTAGGGATTTAAGGAAACCTTCACTATACTTCTTACCATGAAAGAACATATTACCTACAATTCTTAAGTTAGATATAGTCCAGTCAGGTGCAAACAAGCCAAGGTTTAACCATCTACGTTTATTAGCAGGTACAAGTCCAGCTAGTTTATCAGCTAAGATACCTCTTATCTTCGTAGGATTGTTTTGAGCATAAGTGTATAAAGAAGTACCAAAGTCGTTCCAATCTAAACCACCATAAGCATCATTAGCATATCTTGCAGATAACTTACCTATAGCTTCTTCTGATAACCTTTGAGACTCAGGTAGCTTTAAGTTCTCGTCTAGTAACTTATGTTTCTTTTGAATGTAAGTAGCTAGTTTAAATCTATCGTGTAATTGTTCCCAAGTAATATGGTCAATCTTATCAAAACCTTTACCTAATGTCTGACCTAATAAGCCACCCTTCTCTAATAATTTAGATACATCATCAAAACCAGGGTTAACTAAATCAGAAGACTTAACATTAATAATACCTAGACCATCTTTAATAGCCTCTAAAGCAAACTCTTTAAACTGACCAGTACCTAACTTAAGGTCTGCTAATGTTACTTCTTTTTGACCAATCACTTTACCTGTCTCAGGGTCTGTAACATTAATCTTTCTACCTAAACCTTTAATAGCTCCTGTTACCCCTAAGGAGTACATAGATGATAAAACAAGTGCTTGAGCGTGGAACAATGAACCAAATACGAAGATTCTCTTAAGTCCGTTGTTGAGCTTAAGGATGCCTTCTTTAACATCAGATAAACCACCTCTACGTATTAAGACGAAATGCTCATTCATCATAGGTTTAATATCAGAGTGAGCAACAAACCCCTTTAACGTAGGATGTTCAAACTCAGTGTAGTGTAATTCTTCTTGATTAGATAAACCACCGTGCTTAGCTTTAGTTGTAATTAAACTCTTATAAGCATCTTTAGACATTAAGGCAGGTAACATCCTACCACCTGAAGAGCTTAAATCAAACTGTTGCATAGAGTTAATTAAGTTCTTACCGTAGATAGTTCTTGTCATAGCTCTAGTGTAAGTATCTAAAGCTCTAACAGGGTCGGCAATAAGCTCAGGATGTTTAGCTTGAAGTTCCTCAATAGTACCCATCATCGTTCTCTGAGTACCACTCTTACTTTCCTTAAGGTAAACATTAATTAAGCTTTGTAACTTCTCTTCTGATATGTCTACATCAAATAAGTGAGGGAAGTAGTTATTAAGAAAATGACCTTGCTTGTCTTTATTAATAATCTTACCGAACCTAATCTGAGTAACATCACCTTTATCTTTTAAAACTCCAGACTTAACAGCTTCAGTTCCTATCTCATCTAAGAGAGTCCTAACGCTGTTTCTAACTTCTATTTGCTTCTTAGTTAAGCCTTTGGTAGTCCCTTCCTCTAATGATTTAATTAAAGCTAATCCTAAAGAAGGTGTATTGAATGTTTCTTTAACGTCTTCTAGTAACCATTGCATCTGAACTTCTAAAGCTTTAGATTCAGCAGAGAATCTCTCAATATCTTTAGACATAGCTACCTTAGCTTTCATAGCTGAAGCCTTCAAGGCAGTTGAAGTAATAGCTTTATAAGCAGCAGGTCCACCTAGTACAGCTCCTACTCCTAAAGCAACACCAGATAACTTCTCATTCTCTGCAGCTAAGCCATAACCCGCAGCAGCTCCTAAGCCTAATGATGTCTTAGGATGCTTCTTAATAAAGTCAGCAATAGGTGTAGTAGCAGGCTCAGGTAATGTTTCTTCTGTTGGTTCTTCTGCAGACTGTCTAGCTTTTCTTATACGCTCAGCCTCTAGTTCTTCAGGTGTTAATTGAGTAGCTTCATCTATCTGCTTCATAGAGTTAGGATTAGCTCTCTCAGCATCTATCTTATTTAACTCATTCAAAGCCATAGTCCACGACATTCTTTCAATATCTTTAGGAATAGGCTTACCTTTACTTTGAGCGTCCATAATCAAGACACCTTTAGCTTTCTCATGTGCTAATCCAAACATACGGAAAGTATCAAGATTCTTTAAGTTCTGAATGTCTCTACCTCTAATGTAACTAGCAGGGACACCTCTGAACTTACCATCTGTCTTCAAAGCTTCATCAAGTTGCTGTAACATGCCTTTATGAGTTTTCTTTAACAGCATCTCATTGACAATAGTCTTAACCTTACCTTCAAAGTCCGTAGTGATAAAAGGAGAATCATTTATATCATCATTAACATGACCTGAGATACTCTTAATCTCATGCTCTACTTCAGGATAGATAGAGGTTTCTTTAGCTATTGCAGATACTCTGTCACTATCAGTAGTCTCTAAGACTTTCTCTACTTGTTTAATAGCACTTACTTCTCTAGGAGTCTTAGGTTGTACAGCAGGAGCTACTGTTTCTACTTCTGAAGCTACTGCTTTAGACTTAGGTCCTTTAAGCATTAAAGCTGCTCCACCTAATAGACCAAAAGTACCACCGAACTTAGCACCTAAAGCGACATCTGCTCCTTTTACTTCGCCTTGCTCCAGCCAAGAATAAGCACCCTCATACGCAGCGCCTAATCCAGCACCCGCTGCTGAGCCTGTACCTAATTTAGATAATCCTCTTAATACCTTAGGTTCTATCTTATTAAGTTTAGCATTAACTTTAGCTACTAAGGTAGCCATGTCTAAACCCTTATGTGCAATACCTAGTATCTTAGCTACACCTAGTAAAGGTAGCTCTTTAATAACATCAGCAGTAATAGCACCTGCTGCAAAAGAAGGATTCTCTGCAAATAACCCTAATAAGTCACTTAAGTTACCTTCTTCATCAACATCAATACCCCATCTGTCATTGAAGGATTTACCGTTTACATCTATAACAGCATCTAAATCACCATCGAAGTTATCATAAACAAAAGATAAGTCTTCCTCTAGTAAAGCTCTTCTACCTACAGCTTCTGAATAACTATCTTGTTCTTGTTTAGTTAAACGTCTAGTTTTAGCTATATTATCGTAAGCTGCAATAATGTCTTTTAATTGGTTGTAACCTAAATCTACAGCATTTCTTTGAATGAACCACTCTTTCTGAGAGTCTTCATCATATAGCTTACTAAGTAATAAACCAGGAAGACCAGCCGTAGCCCAAGCTTGCCTACCTTCATCTGTACTTAAATCTTGACCACCTGTGAAACCCTCATTAAAGTCTAACGACTTATCACGTCTAGCTTCATCAAGCTGCTTTTGAGCAGCCATAACCTCAGGGTCATAATTGTATGCTAAAGGGTCAAACATTATTTAAACAAGTTGGAAATAGGTTGATTAATGTACTTGTTAATAGCATCACTAACATCTTTACCTAGTACATCATGCTGTAGTTCACCTGCAATGATATAGTCTAAGACTGTTTTGCCTGACTCTCCTAGAGCTTCCACACCAGCTCCTACAGGCTTATTAACATAAGTATCGACTAGGGAAGGGTTACTATCTCCTTTAGGTGTAGAAGGAGGAGTCTGTACTTTTTCAGGGTATTCTTTAAAGCTTGTAACATTACTCCCTATTGGAGCATAACCAGCTTGAATATCTTCTAAACTCTTATACTTATTAAGAGACATCCAATCTTTCCTCTCTTGTTGCAGTAAAGCCTTCAAAGCTGATTTCTTACTAGCTCGTTCACCAGTTTTAATAGTACCTGCGGCTACTAAGTTATCTAAGTAATTAGAAAACTCAGCGAAAGTAGAGATACCTTCAACATTTATAGCGTCTTTAACGAAATTACTGATAAGATTAGGTTCTACTTGAGTTCTAAAGTAAGTAGTCTTCTCAGGGATACCTCTCATGCCTTTAACTTCTAATTCAGATTTCTCAAAGTCTATGTTCTTCTGATTAAGTTCTTCCCATCTAACAGGGTCAATCTGTCTAATCTGGTCTAAAGCCGCCCTACGTCCCTCAGGAGTAGAGTAATCAGCATCTTGTAAGATAGAACCAATAACCTCTTCCTTATTCTGAAGACCAAGCATACCTCTAAAACCTGTACCTAATGTATCCATAGAAGGTTGTAAGTCTGCCTGACTTAAATAAAACATACCATCTGGTGTAAATGCCATAATATTCTCCTACCTTAAATTAAAGCCAGCCATAGGTGCTTGGCCATATAACATACCACCAGTAGTAGCGCCTGTAGTAGATGTACCAAAGGTAGGGAAATAACCTGAACCCATGAAACCACCACCATTAGGTTGTCGTATTAAACCACTGAACTGGTTAGCCATACCTAAAGCCGAACTAGCTTGGGATGCACCTCGAGCTTGAGCAGCTTGAGCTGATAACTGAGCAGCTGTTCCTGCAATAGAACTCATGCCAGTACCAATACCTCTACCTGTCTCAGCATACTTCTGAGGCATCTGACCAATAGTCTCAGCCATACCTAAATCAGTAGCTGCTCTACCTCTATAAGTATCAATCAGACCTTGAGCCTTCTCTAAACCACCATACTGTGCTTGTAAATCTACTTGAGCTTGAGCCTTACGTAGAGCTTCTATCTGAGCAGCTCCACCACTTGAACCAAACATACCTTGGCCTAGTAATCTCTTCTCTAAATCTAATCTATCTTTCTCTTGGTCAGGTGCATAAAGAGCCTTCTGCTGTTCATAGAACTTCTGACCAGCTGCATAAGGGTCGCCTTCCATACCAGCAATATAACCACGTTGGTCTTTAGCTCCCTGCATAGCAAGGTCATACTCAGACTGCCAAGGTTGAGATAAAGACATATCAAGCTGTCTGCCTTCTTCATCATATTCAGCTTCACCGAAGGCACCTTTAACATCCCAAGGTAATGACCTTTGATAAGCTAGCTCAGCCTCCCTTGAAGCTGCATCCGAAGCTGCTGCTTGTGACTTCCTTGCACTTCTTTGACCAAGTAAACTAATACCTCCGCCTATGGCACTTCCTATATCAGGCATGACTTACCTCCTTCTTTAATTCATCCACACTCTCGATGTAACTTCTCCAAATACTTACTGACATATCTCTACCCCATTGACGACCACCTATCAAGGTAGCACATAAAACAAATAGTTGATAGAGTTCAGCTCTCAGCATATAAGCTTTATCAACATCATTAACTTCTTTCTCTTTCTCAAAGACATTAGCTGTATGCCACTTGAGTATTATATTCTGCATCATAGGTGCTATCTCTCTTTGATTAACTGCATAGAAGGGATTCATAGGCATATCTACCATTAAGAATGTAAACACATCATTAATCTCTTCATCCTTTAATTCATTATCTTTATCAATTAAGTCATCCCATAAGTGAATAGCTTTAATCATATCTAAACAAAACACTATAGCGTTAGAGTTTCCTATTAACCAGTAGTTAAGGTTCTCTTTAAATGTAGGTAATTGTTTATCTAAGTCTTTCATTAAGCAGTCCTTTTCCACATATACACTGCGATATATGGGTTCATAATACTGTGTGCTGTACCACCACCTGTAGCATTAGATGTGTGAATACCTGTACCTTCTGCTGCTTCACCACCTGTAGCTGGCTTACCACTACCAGAATCCGAGTTAGAGTTTGCTGTTGTATGTGTATGAGAAGGCATCTCAGCTGTACTTAATGTATGTGTCTTAGCACCACCAGTCTGTTCAACTGTGTCAAAGTCAGTATCACCAGAATCTAAACCAATTAACATCTTACCTGCTGCAAAAGCCACCCAAGTTGTTCCACCAATAGCTGCAACAACCGCTGCTGAATTAGCATAAGCGGTAACAGTAGTAAAGATAGCACCTACTGGATATACAGCTGACAAATCAACTGCCGCTACCGCTGTTGTGACAAAAGCAGTCGTAGCAACCTGTGTTGTGCTTGTTCCCGATGCTGCTGTTACGGCACTAAATGTCTCACTTGCTGAACCATTAAGGTCTGCCTTAGAGTTTACTGCTGTCTTAACTGCTGTGAACTCCGTATTAAAATCACCACCTGATATTACCTTGTCGGCATCTGAATCGCTTAACGCATCCTTACCTGACCAACTTACTTGTAAATTATAGTTACTCATCTTATTTTTCCTATATTATCGAATCTTGCCTTGCTTCGCCCATATAATCATTTGCTGTAATGATGCTTTAAAACCATTAACAGTACCTTTCATTTCCATTCTTAACACCTTAGCCGACTTAGATAATGATAGTTTATATTCAGCAGGTTGAAATGCTGGTGCATATTTAGCAGCACCATACAATGATGTAGCACCACCCCATAAATAACTTGTACCACTTGCTGTTGGTGATAAAGTAAAACTAGATGAATCAGCAGTGACTTTATAATCACGATACCAGTTCATAGTTACATCCATATTCTTGCCACCTGAAATAATAGCCAAGAAACGCTTTAATAACTTAGCCCTAGAAGGGTCTCCGAAGTCTAACCAAACAGTCTTAAAATCTGCTTGATATGTACTATTAGTAGTTTCCCAACACTTAGAATTAGTTGACTCCCATACATGTCCAGCAGTAGTACAAGCACTAGAGGTAGTATAAGTTGAGGTTACATCACTTTTCTCAACATCAAAATAACCATCATAGGTTGCTATACGACCAGCATAATCACTATTACCAAGACCCATATACATAATACCATCAGTTGTTGATAGTAATGCTTTAGGGGTTTTCTTAGTTTCAAAGTTCCAAGTTGTTACTCTAGGAGCATCAGGGTTTCCTTTAAAATCAAACACATAGGTTATGTTTCTATCAGGAAACGACAAAGCATAATAACCACCGCATAAACAATACTGACCTTTAACTTGAGCCATATCAGCATTAACAATATGGGTTGTTACTTCATCTTTAATATTAGCAGATAAATCAGTTAAAGGCATCTTGTCTTGTACCATTGTTCTTCTTAACGACCTTACACCTGAGTTAGATAAGAAGATAATATCATCACCGAGGGCTTGTACTGAATCTCTGGCAACACAACCTACACCCCTTACCACCTCATCTAATGCAAAGTCTGCACTACTTGGGTCATCAGGACTATTATAAATAGCAATGTTACGCTTACCGAATATAACTAACTTACCCATAAAACTAGCAAGAGCAGTAACTTGGTCTCCAGCCCATACAGTCTTCATATCTACATAACCAGCAGCACCAGTTTGGAACTTATGACCAATCAAAGTATCAGAGTAATAAACTACATCATTAGCTTCAGCTACACCACCGACCCATAGTCTACCAAAGCCACCTAGACACGAGGTTGGGTCAAAGGTAGTAACACCAGAAGGAGCAGAGAAGCCAGAGGCATCTGCTAAGTCCATCCAGTTAGTACCATCATAGTAGATAGGTGTATGACTAGACTGAACACCATAGAACTTATCATTGAAGTTACAGAACTCCCAGTTACCATCAGTTAATGTCTGAGGAGTACCTGTGAATGTCTGAGCATCAAGCGTATAAGGTGTATTAGATGTGTTCATCTTGTAAATCTTATCATTAGAACCAGCAAAGATAGTAGAACTACCTGTAGAGTTTCTAAATTCACCTAATGATTTAACAATATAGTTGTTAGAAGACGATGCTCCAATCAAGTCAGTTATCTGTCTGATACCTTTTCTTGTTGTTACGTTACCTTTATCATCTAACATAACATTGTCAGCTTCAGTTAGCCATTGAGGTTCTAAGCTGGAAGGTGAAGACTGCTTGTTTAACCCATATATTCCAATAGAGTCAAGAACAAGTGGTTGAATAGGAGCAGCCATTACTGTACGAAGAAGTCCGTTTCGTATTGAACATTGCCAGAATCTTTAATGATAGCTTGGTTTAAAGCCTCACCATATTCCTTAGCAATAATACTTGTTTGAGTACCACCATCTTCACCTCTCTCAGCTACAGCTCTCATCCAAGCACCTAGAATAACAGCTTGCTCAGGTACTTTAATAACCGTAGCCGCTAGAGTCATTGTATCTTGATGCTTAACCATATCAAAGGATATAGTTTGAGCAGAGATAGGTACAGGAGATAAGTCAATCTTTAGATTATTAGACGAATCAGCACCGTTGAAGGCGTAGTACAAAGGGTCGCCAGTAGGGTCTGAAGGGTATTTTATTGAGTTCATGTACTGTCTAGTAACCTGAACCATAGGAATACCAGTCACCTGATTAATTGAATCAATAATCTTAATCTCTTGACCAGAAGATAAGCTGTAGTTCTTAGTACCTGATACTGTAGTAATATCTGTAGTCTCACGTAGCACAAGCCAATCGTGATAGCTTTCTACATTCTTCTTAGTGTCATTGACTAAAGCGCCAATAACCTTCTGATAATCTGTTAAAGTTGCTGAATCATTAATAGCACCAGACCAATCTGTAGCGATAGTGTCTTCACGCAATCTGATTAAGACTTCATTGATTAGTGTTCTGAAAGTAGCCATAGTGTCTCCGTAATTAAAGTCACTGTGTTATCTCGGGAGGCAACAGTTAGTGACATTATAATACAATTATTCTAGTTAAATCAACTACTTAGATGACTTTTTAGTAGCAGGTACTTTCTTTTTAACTACCTTCTTTACTTCTTTCTTTGCTTCTTTCTGTGGGAAGTTGTATCTCAACATATTATTCTCCTTGGTTATTAATTAGGTTTCGGGCATCTACAGTCACAGGGCTTTTCAGCACCTATAACCATCATAGAACCCATTGTCATAGCCTGTTGAGGCATTGACATTATTTGATTAAAGAAGGCTAGTGATGCTAACGATAAGGTTACACCTACTGCAAATACGATAATACATTTACTAATCTTGTTTATCATTCTTGGTAGTCTCCCTAAAGAATACTCTCTCAGCGTGTTCAGCCTTCTTGCCAATGTTAAAGCTACTTACGGGTCTGTGGTAGCCCATAACACGAGTCCATACTTCACACTTTTGTCTTTCAGAATTATTCATTACTTAACTTCCTTGTTATTGTTACTTAACATTAAAACCTCTGTAACCCTATCTACTAAAGCATTTGTTTCTTGACTGCTTCTTGACTACATAACATAGGTTAATTATCTACGTCCTCTTTGCAGCTTGTGTACCGACATAAAACTCTACTATCATAGCAGCCCACTCAAATATCTCATTGAACTTCAGCATACCTTTGACTGTTACATACTCAATCTCATCAGGTGTTATCTGTATCCCTAGTAAACTAAAACCCTCACGTACAGTTGGTATCACTGTGTCCACATTAAAGGCTACAGGAGCTACTAAAGTGAAAACAATGAGACCTAGTATCACAAAGAAGATAACTCGTCTGTTAAGGG